>VOFH01003437.1_pt1 | contig 20631 bp, 24 predicted proteins | sample 5384091 | NCBI WGS metagenome assembly VOFH01 (sample SAMN12384727, study PRJNA508395) | human gut metagenome | isolation source: healthy gut G | host: Homo sapiens
ACCGCCTCGTTAACGGCCTCCTTTGCATAAACGGTAGCGATACCGTTTTGGATATGATACAGAAAGAACTGAGTTAACCCCATCAGCCGCAATCAAGGTCCATGCAGATAGAACTGCCTGCCCCTCTTCATCTTTTTCTTCATCTTGTTCTCTTTTTTCAGAAAATTCCTACGTGCAAATTTCTTTATTCCTGAACTACCACAAACGCCGGACGGATACCGATTTCTCTTATTGGTCACATCCTCCGGTGCCACCCGGCCGTCATAGGTAACAGCATAACTTCTTTCGTTCCGTCTCCGGCCGCAGGTGCACGCAGCCAATAGCCCGTCGTAGCCAGGTCTCCTGCATTTCTTATAAAATTATTCTCTCTTCTGCACCACCAAGCCTCCCATAAAATATCCGAATACCGGAGTGCTTCTTCCAATGAAAGGCAGAGAAAATCTGGTCCGTGACTTTGGTGTCCCGGGCGGTCAGGCTTTGTAAAGCTCCGGGCTGAAATCTGGTAATTATTACTTTTTCCCTGCATAGGTAAACGGGCAGGTTATAAACTGCTTCCGCAAGCTTTTCCCCATCCTCCAATTCCTGGTTTAGCCATGCCCTTAAATCAGACGCTTCCCAGGCATTTGCCCTCCCGTCAAGGCTTTTCGCTTCCACCACCATAATGGTGTCACAGAGAAACAGCGCTCCATTCCGGTTACTCTGGCATCACAGTAATCTGATCAATACAGCGGAAGGCATATGATTTCCCGGCAATTGACCGTTCATCGTATCCCCGGCATACCAGATTCTGCCCTGTATATTTGGTTCTCCTTCTGTATGACAAAGGCCGGGCGGACCCTCGGCTTCTGTTAATGATACCCTGGCTGGAAGCAATGTGTCCGTTGTATTGCACCATATAGGCCTGGTTTGTCGTGCTCTCTCAGGCGACCTGGTCCAGTAGTAGCATTCCTCTTTGCGGTGTCCAGATTTTTCTGGTAATCGCTTTGTAGGCAGGGTTCTTTACTTCCATCAACAGACAGGCAGGAAACTGGTCTGATATGGAATCCTCTAGTCTCTTGAAAGTTTTGATGGGGAGCAGGTCCCCTGATACTGACAAGGTATCAGCAAACTGCTGGTTGGCCATGTCCTGACATCCGAGTAGGTATAATCGTTATTGGAAGCCGCATAACGGACACAGGGAGTAAGGGAATGACTCATCCGACACAAACAGATATCCACTGCCCCTGCAATCCGTATATCAGACAGGTGAATCCCAATGTGCTGCATCCATCACCGAGGCCAGTCTCAGCCTCAGTGTATCTCCTGTCTCAAACCTCCCCTCCTCACCTCTGACTGTCTCCGCATGGGCTATAAGCCAAATAGATAGCTGATAGCGAACAAGTGGCAACCAAAACAAACAAGGCATGCCGCTTTTTCATCCTGATTCGCCAATTCATTCCTGCCTCCACTGTCACTGATAATGCAACACTTCGTTTCCTGTCATCCTCCCCTGGCTCCAAAGTTCACTTTCTGCCTCCTTCAGCCGTTTAAAACCATCTCCTGGATTTCGGAATAATGGACAAAATAATCAATGTTGTCCTCATCTGTAATAAATCCAAATCCTTCCTGTACATCAAACCATTTCACGATTCCTTTCAGCATATCAAAACTCCCTTTCATATTTGTGCAAATAAAAAGACAGCATCTGGTACTGTCTCAGGTACAAAATTCCTATTTTCTTTTAATAATTCTTGATAATCCCCTCTGCCACTTCCTGCTCATCGTTAATTCTGGTTACCAGAAAGCCGACCTCATCTCCCTGCCCTGAAGGCTGTATTACAGGAATGTGCCACCGCATTGACCTTGCAGTCCAGTTGGATAAAATAGGTGCCTTAAATACATCTGTTATTTTTCCTACATATTTTTCCTGGCGGCGCAGGCATTAAATTTTCCCCTTGTTGACATTGGTCTTTGCCTCTTTGGCGCCTACCTTCAGATTCTCAATCGAATCTCCGGATATCTTCTTCATCATCACACTGACAAATATCCCCGATGAGAATTTCTCATCTGCTATCCATTCCCAGGACATTCCGCACAAAGACCTTCTAACTGACCTTTCTGTGCCACGGCAAGTACACTCGCGCTTCACAAACACGGCCAGGCACAATCATAGGGGGTCCCTCCTGCTGTCCCAGGTAAAACTGCTGGCGTTTACGAAGCATCGCCTCTTTCTGGACGCAACCACGCTCCTTGACTTTTCCTCCATCTCCCGGATTATAAAATCCAGTTCTGCGCCCAGCATGTTGTTAGCAAGACGGGTCTGACGGTTTAACGTATTGGAATTTTCTTCCGTCTCCCTCCAAGTTAATCATCATTTCTTCCATGGGGATTAATACGGTAATCTTTATAGTAGACGACTGCTACTACCCATCCGCCATCCAGGCGCTCGATACCACTTAATCCTCCAGACAGGATTTTCTTTGTGCGGTAGGCATTCACCATTTCATGCCAGGTTATATCCCCGCTCTCCTGCCTTGCCGCTGCTCCGGAAGCATCTACGGTAAGGATTCCCATTTGATGGACATGTCCACGCTTTTCCCTCTCCTGCACCTCCTCTGCCAGACGACCTTCACTGTCTTCCCTCATGCATATACCAACCTTTCTTGTTTTTTGAGTCAGAAAAAGCAGCACGGCGAACCAGCTGCTTTCTCTATCCAGATTTTCAAACTGATGATACCATTATAAAAGATTGAAAATCGCAAGTCAATTCATGTCTAGACGCAAATCAGTCTCTTTTGGTTCTTTTTTCGGTGATATCAATCAGAAACTTACAATGCAGTTTAGAAAGGTCTTGACAGTTCCTGATATAAATCCTCCTATCCCTCCAACATCAGACGGACAATATTTACTTTTCTTGTAATCATCCGCATTTATATGCAAGCATTCTATCCCCCCTTCCTCCTCATTCCCAGTTACTCCCTTTATTCATATGAATCCCAACTCGCATACAACTCGACCTATTTATACTTACTATTCCAGAACATTTCTTAGTATAAGTGATAGTGACACCCTGGAATAAGTCGGCGGTATTTCCAACTTTTTTTTCTTTTCTCAATTGCCATTCTGCTGATCTGCCGGATAGGGCGTCTGATTGCAACCGCCGCAGACGCAAAGGCAGAGGAACACGATCAAAAGAAGTGAACCCACAGGGATTTGCCATTGTGTCCACGATTGCAATTCCATTTATCCGCAATCAAAACTGGAACATCAGCTTGTTCAAAGGCAATCCCAAGACGCATCCAATAACACAGCCAAGTATTGCATAGGTAAAGGCTTCCGCCGCAATCATCTTATAAAGCTGATTTGCCCCCATTCCGATAGAACGCATAATGCCGTACTGCTTTGTTCTGGACGCTACACTGGCGTTCATGCTGTTAAAAATGTTAAACACTGTGATAAGTGCAATAATGATGAGGAAAGCCATAAATAAATACCGCGCCTGTATAGTAAGAGCTTTGGGACTCGGAATTGGTAATTCTCTTGTCTGAAACAGTGCTGTCGGATGGGATCATGCTCCGTATTGTGGAAACAGTATCATCCCCACCAGCAGAGGAAAACTGAACATCAATCGCTGTATAGCCCAAATCGCCAACCAAAGCGGCAAATGTCTGTTCCGAGCAAATCATATATCCGCTACTGCCCGCACCGTTGCCCCCCACTAGCCGTAGCTGTTGACAGTATTCCAGCAATCGTTACCTGCTTATCGCCGGAAGATGTATGAAGGACTATGGTATCTCCAACATTCCAGTTTACGCCATCCTGATAAGTAACCAGAACACGATCTGTATTTTCCATAGCAGGCGCGATACTGCCCTCATTCAATTCTTCTTTTGCCCACCCGAATTGGTTATCATCATAGGAAATGAGTGTGACGGTTCCTTCTCCCATATCAGAGGAAACAGAAAGACCCGCCATTTCCATACGGCCAAAAACTTTGTCAACACCTTCCGTTTCGCTAATCTGTTTCACCAGCGACTTATCCAGAGGCGTATTTCCCATTGTAATAGATACGTCCGCTGCCGACGGAGAGAGTGCAGGCATACCCTGGTTGAGAAAAACTACCATGACCTGAAACGACAGGAACATCATAATGCTGATAGCAAATGAACAAGTCATGAGGAATACATTCTTTTTGCCGGATAGTGCATGGAAAATCCCCATGCTGGTTTCAATGTGGAACAACTTTGTATTTGCAGCCCTCTTATTTTGCGTAAGCTGCGTACTGCCGCTGATTGCAGTTACCGGCGATACTTTAGAAGCCTTTTTTGCCGGAGACAGGGATGCCAGCAGTACAATCAGAAAACCAATCACCGCACCAGCAATCAGACCGCTTACACTGAACTGAAAAAGCGGTATTCTCTGAAAAGCGTTCCCCGCTGATGGATTTCAGCAAGAGGCAGGCACACCATGTAATAATCTGTCCGGCAACCAGCCCAATCGGTACGCCTTTCATACTTTGGCGCAGCCCTTGAAGAATGACGAAGTGCTTTACCTGTGCTTTGGATGCCCCCAAGCACCGCAAAAAGCCGTAGAATTGAACCCGTTCCAGAACATTTGTGTTAAAGCTGGCAGCAATCATTACTGCACCGGCGATCAGTACCAAAAGGACAAGAAAGCCTGCAACGATGTATAGGGACTGCATTGTACTGTTCTCACTTTGCCCCATCAATCCGAGGAGCGCCGTGTTTTCGCTCACCTGACTGTCTGAAAGGCCATATTGCGTTTTTATTTCCTTTATGGCTGCCTGAATGTTTACGCCATCTTTAAACTGAACGCGAAAAGTAGTTCCATCTTTGGCATTTTCGTCTGCAATTTGGCGAAAAACCGTCCTCGGTCAATACCATGCCATATACATCCGCTTTCAGCAAACTTCCCATATCGGCAAGGACGCCGGTAATGCGGTAGTCCCGGCTGGAGCCATCCGGCACTATAACGGTCACGGTGTCGCCAACTGCAAGGCCCAACTGTTCCAAAGCCGATTGGTTCAATAATGCTTCATCGGGCTGGGTAGGGTATGAACCGCTTTCCATATCCATTTCTGTCAAAGTGGAAAAGGTATCCTCATTCGCACCTGCGAAGCTGACCGTTTTGGAGCCGATAGAGCCGGTACTTCCCTGATAGGCCCATCCGCAGAGGGCAACATCTATCCGCGCTTTTACAAGTTCCGCCGTCTGTTCATCAATGTCGGTCAAACTAATATGGTATTCCCCATTCGTCTTGATAAAATAATTTTTCTGTGCGCGCAGCGCCATGTCTGCCATGCTGAAAATAGCAGTTACCAGCAATACCGAAAGGACAATACAGAGAACCGAAATTCGATTGTTCTTGCGGTGTACCTTTTCATATTGCGGCACCAATCCAAGATAGCTTTTCAACGCGATGACACCCCCAAATCCTTCAGCACGCCATCGGTCATACGGAACACACGATCTGCTGCGCTGGCGTGATTTTTGTTGTGGGTAATCATCAAAATGGTCTGTTGATACCTGTCCGACATGGTTTGCAGTAAAGCCAAAACTTCCTGACTATTTTTACTGTCCAGATTTCCAGTCGGTTCATCTGCCATAATCAGGGCAGGGCGTGTAACCAATGCCCGGCCAATCGCCCACGCCGCTGCTGCTGGCCGCCGGAAAGCTGGCTGGGCAGATGGTGGCGTCGTTCAGTCAGCCCCAACACATTCAGCAGCTCATTGACGAACTTTTGATTTGGCTTTTTATAGTCAAGCAGTAACGGAAATGTAATGTTCTGCTCCACATTCAGCTCCGGGATCAGATTGAATGACTGAAAGATAAATCCAATGTGTTGACGCCGGAACACAGTTAATTTCTTCTCCGGCATAGAAAAAATATCCTGTCCATCAATCCACACCTTGCCGGAAGTGACGCTGTCCAGAGCGCCGATCACATTCAGCAAGGTACTTTTCCGGAACCCGACTCGCCAATGATAGCAATAAACTCACCTTTACGGACAGAAAATGATACATGGTTCAAAGCGTGAACTTCTGTTTCGCCTGTGCCATAGGTCTTGCACAGGTCTTGTACTTCAAGAATATTCATATTCAAAACCTCCTTTATGAACACATCATACCCCCTATGACTTACTTCCAAGTGACATCTATCTTACTCATCTGTAAGGTTGAGAAATTCAATGTAAACGTGGTTCCCATTCCGGTGTACTGGTTACGGAGATTGTTCCGCCGTGTGCTTCTACAATGGATTTCGTCAGTGGCAACCAAGACCAATGCCATGAACATCCGAAGAAAGACGACTGCGGTAAAACCGTTTGAAAATATTATACAGATCTTCCGGGTGTATTCCTTTTCCATCATCGGAAATTTCAATCTGTGTCATTAAAGGGGACTGGCTCCATTTTACTCCGATATGGCCGCCGGTTCTCTGTATGCTCCAAGGCGTTTTTTATAATATTGCCAATGGCTTCCGATACCCATAGGGCATCGCATGATAAAACAACATCTTCTTTACCGGAAAGCGTAACTGTTTTATGCTCCCTGTTCCGCCCAAGTTTCAAAGCGTTCTAAAACATCCTGCATGAGAATGGAAAGATTTTCTTCCGCTTTCTCCATCTGGATAATCCCTGCATCCAAACGCGCCAGTTTCAGCAAAGTGTAAATCACATCTTCCATCCGCTTGATCTCTCTTTGAGATTTTTCGGTGAAAGCTGCTCACGGTTGCGGCATCATCTTTATGGCTCTCTATAATCTCATGGTACATTTTCAGGGCAGACAGCGGTGTTTTAATCTGATGTGATACATCCGAAATAATGTCCTGCAAAAATTCTTTGGTCTGCCGCTGGTTCTCGGCATGAGCAGAGAGGATAGTCGCCATTTCATTGATGGCATGAAAAAGGCTGTACCAGTCACCAGCCTGTGAACATTCGATACGGGATGTGGTATTGCCATCCAGAAATTGGCGGATGGTATTTTCGGCGTTACTGAAAGCCTTGTGCTGGCGAAGATAGAGAAAGAGCGATAAGTAGATTGCCCCAAACGGGAAAATCAACAGCAGCAAATACAGAAAGCATTGTCTGATTTCGGTATATCTGGACAGCAGGCAGAAAACGCATGGAGGTCGTTTCATCATATCCAATAGAAGCCAGAGCCTCCCTACCGCGTTCTATATCATTCTCGTTTGGCTGCGAAGTAAAAGCGGAGATTGACAGCTCGTTTTCATTGTTTAACAAATGGCCTGCAACACCATAATCATGGAGCAATAATTCCTGCTGAAAATTTTTTGCCAGAAGTGTGGCAATTCCGCCAGCCAGAAGAAAGGAAACGAGGCAGATAGCAGTAACAGCGATTAACAGTGTCTTTGTTTCTTTCCCTAATTTGCCCATAAATCCGCCCTCACTCAACAACCCACTTATATCCAATTCCCCGTTCGGTCATTAGATATTTGGGGCGCATTTGGTGTATCTTCAATTTTGTTTCGTAGCCGCCGGATATAAACGGATAAAGTATTATCATCTACAAAATTCCCGTTGCCATCCCACATCCGGTCTAAAATCATTTCCCGTGGCATGAGATGATTAGGATTTTTGCATGAACAGGCACAAAAGTTTGTATTCTACCAGAGGCAGGTCAATCGGCTCGCCATTTTTCCAAACAAGCCTTTCGGCGGTATCTATACGAATACCATTCGCCTCCAAGATTGCCTCTGCTTTAGAAAATTGTAGAGAGCGCCGAAGAAGTGCTTTAATTCTGGAAAGCAGCTCATTGAGTTTGAAGGGCTTTGTGATGTAATCATCCCCGCCCATGTCAAGGCCCTTAACAATGCTGATTTCCTGATCGGACGCAGTTAAAAATATAATCGGGATAGTCGAATTGCTACGCACCTCTTTGCAAATATCGAAACCGGTTCCATCTGGTAGTGTAACATCCAGCAGTAATAAATCGTAAGATTTTGTTTGAATAGCTCTAATGCCTTTTTTATAGTTTCCGCATTATCCACGGTATATCCGCTGGTTTCCAAAGTATATTGTAAGCCATCAATCAGACTTAAATCATCTTCAACATAAAGTATCCTCTGCATTTTTAGCTTCCTCCTGTTTTGTCCTACCGTCTATCGGCTTTTTCCGCGTTTTTCGGGATTAACCAAATTGTTCCCATTTTTATGGCTCCGAGAATACGGCCAGAGGAACAATAATATTTATCCAGCGGGGCGTTACGCCCCATATTTTACTTTGCTTCTTTCAGCGTCATATAGTCCATATCTGCACCTCCAAACTCATTATAGTTCGTTTTCTCGAATAATACAAGACACATGGACAGCTTTTTAGTAGCTACGCAGAGTAGCCGCTAAAGCTACGCATAAATCATTTTGAATACCTCACATTCACAGTACAATACTATATGTGAGGTGACGGAGCGTGGCTAAGAAAAGCAACAGACCGTTTATTCCTTTGGCACCTCGCTCCGGCGTGCAAGAGAAAAGCGGGAATATACCCGTGAACCTTGTCCAGCATCATCCCCGCCAGAGGTCAGCCGGTAGGCTTCCCCAGCTTGGTCACAAGCACCCCATAACCACATAGGGCAACTGGCTTTCGCGGCTTTGGCCGCATTGATTTTGGGGAGTTTTATCATCGCGCCACCTCCTGTTGCTTATTCCTGGACAGGATTGCGCCATCTTCTTAACGACCTCCTGAAGCTGCACAAGCTGGCGGCGAATGGAGGGCTTAGCCTGGGCCTGACGCTTGACTACCTTGCCGGAGTATTCCGCAAAGGCAGCAGTCAGCGCGTCCGCGTCCTTTGACTTGAAGAACACCAGATAGCGGGGCGGCTGGCTTGTTGTGTCCTTTTCAGCGCAAAATCCACGCCATATTTCCGGGCACACGTTCAAAGGACTTGATATTTCCGTCGGTCACTTCGATATTGGAAACACCCGCGCCCTGCCGGACAAGGTGCTTCACACTCTGTTTGCCCCGATAGATTTTCGGGATTTTTCTGGCTTTTCTCCATTTCAGCCAGGGCTTTGGTTATGGCCTTTTTCAGCAGATCAGCGGTCAGCTTTCCGCTTTGACGCTGATTGCCACGGCCTTTCGTTCCATTTCTTCCTGCATTGGGCCATTTCCTCCTTTCCGGCAGGGTGGAAGTGGAAAAGGGGAACGACTAAGGTGGCACCACCAGCCGATGCAACAGGAAGCGCATCAGCCAGTGGAGATTATCAACAGCCCTCCTCATGGCCCTGGCTCCTGATTTTCAGAATACCGTCCAATGTGGTGGCCGTAATGCCGAGGCGTACTGCGCTACGGCAATATCATTTTTTACGGCTTCGTCCACTTCCTCGCCGCAGACAATCAGGACATGGCTGCGACGCAGCAGTTCCCGCGCCATATCAATCCCGTCCTTGTGTTCGGCGTGGACTGTATCATTCAGAAAATGCGGCAGATACAGGATTGGGCAAATCGGGGTGAAACCGGCCAGATAAACCTTACGGCAGTAAACCGCTGCCTGATCGGTGTCCGTAAACTCCTGGCCGGTCCATGCGGCGGTAATGTAAGCAAAAGGTTTTTTCACGGGGTCGCTCCTTTCTCCAGCGTTGTGCCGGTGTGGCAAATGACCGGCCCCGTGTCAAGAATAAAATGAACGCGCACCGTGCGCGTTCTTGACACAGTGCCGTTCATTTGCAGTTTGGTAATCAAGGCGGGCCGGATAAGACCGGCTTGCCGCCCTTATTTGAGTATGAAAAAAGCAGTTACCCGCTACCGTACAGGTCGTGATTGACCAGGGCAGTAAAGTAACTGCTTATGGTGGTAGGCGCATTGTAAAGCGAGGTCAGGAGGTATGCGCGGATATTCCGAACCTTTGTCGTGTTCTCCCGCAAGCTGCTTATCACATACTCGATATGTTCTCGAGTCCAGCTTAAGTAAACCGGCTTTTACAACCTCCTTTGGGAAGTCCTCGCCCCCAATGCGTATCATTTTCGAGTGCTGCATACCGTGTCCACCAGGATTTCCAGAATTTCATCCAGTATGTCCCCTGTCATAGCCAAGTTTCTGGCAAAGGTGATCATACTCGATATTCTCTTTCAAAATCTCCCGATAGGCCCGCATCGTATCCATCGTATCAGCCGCCGTAGCGGTCTATCTTCCGGGGCCTTGCCTCCGGATAGATAGATGGATCAGTATCACTCAAATCAGTCTTATTCTTATCAGTATTGATTGTGTCCGATTTTCGGAAGTCTTGACTTCCTCTTTCCGAGTGAAGTTCTTGACATAGATTTTAGTGGGTCGGCCCTGGCCCTGCTTCCTGCGCTCAATCAGGCCCACCTTATCCAGTTCACACAAAGAGTGCCACCGCCTTGTTGTGGCCGCGCAAAGACATCGCGTCCATCGCTTCCTCCAGGGAGATATTCAGCCTGTTTTGTTGTCCGGGGTTTCAAAGGGCTTGCCCTCTGCACACGACTTTGCTTGCAAAGTGTAGTGTGTTATACGCTCTGTCGGCGTTGCTGCGAAAATGAGGTTGCCGCCGGGGAGGGCAAGCACATTTTGAAGCGGCAGGAAAACAGGGCTGTGATTGCGTGGCGTAAAGCCGCAAGCGCAGGGTTCAGCAGGTCAATCATTTCATCACTCAAACGCAGGTCTGCAAGATCGGCGTTTGGGTGATTTTTCATTTCAGACAGCCCCAGCAGATAATCAGCGGTCACACCGTAAAACTTCGCCAGCCGGATAAGGGCATAGTGGCTGATGTCCTTGAAGTCTTCCGTTTCGTAACTGCCCAGCGCAGACTTGGAAAGCCCGGTCTGTTCCGCAAGCTGCCCCAGCGTCAAGCCACGCTCCACACGTAGGTCTTTTAATCGCTCTTGTATGGATAAAGACATATTCACCCTCCTTGCTAGCTCAACGAAAGAGAAGCCGTTATGCTATGTACTATGCTCATAGCATAACGGCATAGGCATTACAGTTTTATTTTACCATTTGCTACATCTTCACGAAATTTATCAACAAGCTTCGCTGTCAGCTTGGATTTACCGTAGTGTTCAAGTACAAAAGTACGATAACTTTTTCCATCTACAAGCACATCACTTTTTCTGGTCAACAACCAATTTCCGTTACCTCCTCCCTGTTCTCTAATATTCCAGTCTTTCCCATATCTTTTATAGATTTCATCTTTTTTACCTTGAACAGACATTGATTCGCTTGGAATATAAACAATTTGCATAATAGCTCCTCCTTTATTTTGTGCAAGAAGACCATAAACCTGAATTTGTCTTTTATCTTTTTTGATTATATCACAAATCCGAGAGCGTGGAAATAGGGAGTTTTTCAGGCTGATTTCCTACCTCTTGGATATACGGCACAGGCGGTCAAAAAGGTGTAGACTTGGGATAGTTCATCGATGGACAAGCACCTTGGAAACAGAACACGCCAAAGAAAACGGAGGGACGCATGAGCAAAGACCCTATCAACACCTGCCGCCGCTGGAACACAGGCCGGACGGCTCCCCCTACCGCATAACCCCGCCCCAGAAGAGACGAGCCAGCGGCCTGATACGCCGGGAGTGCTGCAACTGCGAGGACGGAAACTGCCTTGCGCTGGACGATGGCGACACCTGCGCCTGTCCGCAGATGATTTCGTTCTCCGTCTGCTGCAAGTGGTTCCGCTGGGCGGTCTTGCCGCTGGACAGGACGCTGGAAGCGGAGATTTACCGGGACAGGGACTTGAAACGCTGTGCGGAGTGCGGCGGTGTGTTCGTCCCGAAGTCCAACCGGGGCAAATACTGCCCGGACTGCGCCGCCAGAGTTCACAGGCGGCAGAAAACAGAAAGTGAACGGAAAAGGAGGTCTGCTGTGGACAGTTAAGAGCGGGAAAAGCCTTGATTTGCAAGGCTCCGCAAGCCCTCAACCGGGGCGGCTGGTATCATTTATCATTCGCCCCGGAAAACGGGCCTCTAACCGTCCACAAAACACGCTATGACAAACACGATTTATATTCACCAGCCGGAAAAGGCGTTCAGTTTCACCCGGCTCCCCAATTTCCTTTTTGAAGCACCCACATTCCAGCCCTTGAGCAACGAAGCGAAGGTGCTGTATGCCTTTGTCCTGCGCCGGGCGGAGTTGTCCCGGAAGAACGGCTGGGCGGACGAGTACGGGCGGGTCTACCTGTACTACCCCATCTGCGAGGTGGTCGCTTTGCTCCGCTGCGGGCGGCAGAAAGCGGTCAACACCCTGCGGGAGTTGCAGTATGCGGGGCTGGTGGAAATCCAGAAACAGGGCTGTGGAAAACCCAACCGCATTTACCCGAAATCCTATGAAGCGGTTCCAAACACCGACTTCAAGAAATCCGGTTATGGTACGCCGGAGGGCTGAAAACCGTACTTGGCGAGTACGAAAATCAATCCTCTTGAAGTACGGAAATCTGACGGTATATAGAAATACAGAGATTAAAACCATCTATTACATTCATTCCATTCCAATCCTATCAGAGATATTTTCGGCGGGAAAACCCGCCGGAAAGGAATGGAATGGGGAAAGGAGTTCAATGGCACAACACGCAATTTTGCGATTTGAGAAGCACAAGGGCCACCGGCGGCGGGGCCGCTGGAAGCCCACCATGAACGGAAAAAGGAGCAGTACGCCAGCAACCCGGACATTGACACCAGCCGGAGCAAGTACAATTTCCACATCGTCAAGCCGGATGGCCGCTACTACCATTTCATTCAGAGCCGCATCGAGCAGGCCAGATGCCGCACCCGCAAGGACAGCACTCGGTTTGTGGACACGCTGATTACCGCCAGCCCGGAGTTTTTCAAGGGCAAGTCCCCAAAGGAGATAGCGGCCTACTTCCAGAGGGCGGCGGACTTCCTCATTGACCGGGTGGGCCGGGAGAACATCGTTTCGGCTATGGTACACATGGATGAAAAAACGCCCCATCTGCACTTGGTCTTTGTGCCGCTGACAAAGGACAACCGCCTGTGCGCCAAAGAAATTATCGGCAACCGGGCCAATCTGACGAAGTGGCAGGACGATTTTCACGCCTGTATGGTGGAGCAGTACCCCGACCTGGAGCGTGGGGAAAGCGCCAGCAAGACGGGCCGGAAGCATATCCCCACCCGGCTGTTCAAACAGGCGGTCAACCTCTCCAAACAGGCGAGGGCCATTGAAGCGGTTCTCTCCGGCATTACCCCGCTGAACGCCGGAAAGAAGAAAGAGGAAGCCCTCTCCATGCTGAAAAAGTGGTTTCCGCAGATGGAGAACTTCTCCGGGCAACTGAAAAAATACAAGGTCACAATCAATGACCTGTTAGCGGAAAATGAAAAGCTGGAAGTCAGGGCAAAGGCCAGCGAAAAAGGCAAGATGAATGACACGATGGAACGGGCGAAGTTAAAAAGCGAACTGGACGATATGCGGCGGCTGGTTGACCGTATCCCGCCGGAGATTTTAGCGGAACTGAAACGGCAACAGCGGCAGCATGGAAAGGAAAGGTGATCTTATAAGTAATATCAGATACAAAAAGGAAATCGAAATCGTGACTTTTCAGGGAAAGGAAATCACACTGGAAAATCTCTCCCCGGTGTTCACGCCGGAACAGGAAGCAGCCAAACGCCGGGAACTGGAACAGCAGCTTTATGAGGTGTTCCGCAAGTACGCCGACAAGCGGGAGAGTGAGGAAGCCGGGACATAAGGTTTTCCAAACCCATCATTGATTTGCGGGGCTGCTGGCGGTATAATAGAACTGTCAGCAGCTCCGTTTCTTTTTTAAGAAAAGGAGCGACAATATGAACAATCGGATAGACGCAATCTATGCAAGACAATCGGTAGACAAAAAGGACAGCATTTCCATTGAAAGCCAGATTGAATTTTGCAAATACGAGTTGAAAGGCGGTAACTGCAAGGAATACACAGACAAAGGGTACAGCGGCAAGAACACAGACCGTCCGAAGTTTCAAGAACTGGTGCGGGACATCAAGCGGGGCTTGATTGCAAAGGTCGTGGTTTACAAGCTCGACCGTATCAGCCGTTCCATTCTGGACTTTGCCAACATGATGGAGCTGTTCCAGCAGTACAATGTGGAGTTTGTGTCCTCTACGGAAAAGTTTGATACCTCCACGCCGATGGGACGGGCCATGCTGAATATCTGTATCGTGTTCGCCCAGCTTGAACGGGAAACGATACAGAAGCGGGTAACGGACGCTTACTACTCCCGCAGTCAGCGGGGCTTTAAGATGGGCGGGAAAGCCCCTTACGGCTTCCATACGGAGCCTATCAAGATGGACGGTATCAACACAAAGAAGCTGGTGGTAAACCCGGAGGAAGCGGCCAATATCCGGCTGATGTTTGAGATGTACGCCCAGCCCACAACTTCCTACGGGGACATTACCCGGTACTTTGCCGAACAGGGGATTTTGTTCCATGGCAAAGAGCTGATACGCCCCACGCTGGCGCAGATGTTACGCAATCCTGTCTATGTGCAGGCAGACCTTGATGTGTACGAATTTTTCAAAAGTCAAGGTACAGTCATTGTCAATGACGTTGCCGATTTTACGGGCATGAACGGCTGCTATCTGTATCAAGGGCGGGATGTGAAGCCCAGCAAGAAGAACGACTTGAAAGACCAAATGCTGGTACTGGCTCCCCATGAGGGCATTGTCCCCTCCGACATCTGGCTGACCTGCCGCAAGAAGCTGATGAACAACATGAAAATCCAGTCTGCCCGGAAAGCCACCCACACATGGCTGGCGGGAAAAATCAAGTGCGGGAATTGCGGGTATGCTCTTATGAGTATCTACAATCCCTCCGGCAAACAGTATCTCCGCTGCACGAAACGGCTGGACAATAAAAGCTGTCCTGGCTGTGGGAAAATCATCACTTCGGAACTGGAAGCGGTTGTTTATCAGCAGATGGTAAAGAAACTGGCAAGCTACAAGACGCTGACAGGAAAAAAGAAAGCGGCAAAGGCAAACCCGAAAATCACCGCCCTGCAAGTGGAACTTGCCCATGTAGACAGCGAGATTGAAAAGCTGGTGGACAGTCTGACGGGGGCAAACAATGTCCTGTTCTCCTATGTGAATGTGAAGATAGCGGAACTGGACGGGCGCAAGCAGGAACTTCTGGCAAGGATAGCGGAGTTGACTGTGGAGGCCATCAGCCCGGAACAGGTCAGCCAGATTTCCGGCTACCTCGATACCTGGGAGAATGTATCTTTTGATGACAAGCGGCGTGTGGTGGATTTGATGATCACCACCATAGCCGCCACAATTCTTCTTAGTTGCGCTAAAGAGAAGTGTTCGCGCCGCCGCAGAGTCCGGAGCGCATGTGGATATTTTCCAGACGATCCTTAAAGCCCCCGGTAAAGGACCCTGACACAAAAGCAACCGGTAATCGGTCACGCCTTCATCAAATACCTTCACCAGCGGTTCGATTGATCTTCTCGTTCCGTTCCTTATTTTTCCAAATAGCGGTACATTCTCGTCCGCCTGTTTGATCGGAAGGGTATCCTTTTCCATACGCCTTATTGTCGATAATCATGCCGTCTTTTCCATAGTAAATGCAGACATCCGGCTTCCTGGTATCTCCCAGTCTGCCTCCAGAAAATCCAGTTCCCTGGTGAAAAGCTCACCGCCGTCTGAATCTCATATGGTGCGGTCTGATGCCATCGAAGCCCAGATCGATCAAAATCAGATACTCGTGACTTACATGGCCAGCCGCTCTCTGACGCTGTCCTTTATGACAGCCATATCGGATTTTACGGAGATCCGCCCGCGTCATCTGCCGGAATCTCCAGGCCTACGATATCGTCCATGATCTTATACGTCTTTCCGGTGCACGCTTCACATTTAAGCCGATATTCTCAAAACCACAGATATCATCTTTAATAGTCTCCACTCTCTTCCAGTCCCACCATCTCCAGATAGGTTTCACCTGCTCCGGCGAACGATAATCCTTCAGCAGATACTGGATAATATGGGTCCTCCGGTTCCTTAGTAATCCCGGTCCGCCGCCTTCGTTGCCAACGCATATGTCCACATCACCCGCTTCGGTATCCGGGCAAACGAGACGCCGGTGGTATGCTTAAATACGGTTCTCCCCTTTTTAACGCCGGTAGGATTGGGGAATGGTTCCTCATACCGCCTGGTTCCGGCATCCTCTGCCGCCGTCTTCGCCGCCTGTCCACCCAGCCCATCTGTTTCAGCCAGCTGCAGATGGATTTTCGGACGTATTTATCACTGGTTCTCTGTATCCTGAAGAAGCTTTGCCCGGTCCTCCTCCGCCGTTTCGAAAGCCCTGCAGGATCATATGCTGCGGAATCGAGGTAAAAACCGGCCTCACCGGATAAAGCCCAGTTTGCTCCTATTTCAATTTTGTCAGATGGGCGCCCGAGATGCCAGCAGCGAAAGCACCCGGCAGACAGGAGGATACGACAGAAACGCCGTTGTGAGCGTTCCTCCTCTTCTTTTGCTCCCAGCTTCCGCCTCCGCATAGGAACGCCCCAGACCGGACAGCGAACAGGTATCGGCATTTCTGTCATAGTTCAAAAACCGATGCTGACCGCCCAGCGCAGAAATGAATCCGCCGGCCAGTCGCTCTGGTACTTTTTCGCCCGGGCACCGCCTGTATGATCCCCGAACACGGTGCATTACTGTCGTATATCCTTCGGTGTTCCTTCCTTTCAGATGGGGCGCACGGCACGATGACCGGATCAGCCTCCAGTTCCTCTATAAATTCCGGCTTTGCCATCTTCATTCGAAATAAGTTGGACCAGTTTGTCCTCTATAACTGTCTGTTGACGGGAGACCCTGGCACAAAGACCGATACCACATTTTTTAGATTGTCCAGCTTATAGGCCTCCTGTACTCCAGCCAAATGTTCTGACAGCCACCCGGAACACCTTTTCCTTTTCTCCAGCATCTTTATGGTCGTCCATCTTTTCGTCTGTATCACCCACAAACCGAGAGTTCCGCCGCCTTCTCCGCATGAATCAGGGCCGTATCAAACAGCGGCAATATCCGTGTCCCTGTCTTTTACCAGAAGACCGATCTCTGCGCCACAAGGATCACCCCCTGCGCCTCTCTCTTTAAATGGGCGATGATTGTTAAATATGCCTCTTTTTGATGTCTCTAGACACGATCCCCGGCACAGCTCCTCGTAGATCACCCTGGTTCACGGTTTCTGATCTCTGCCGCCTGAATGAGCACCCACGCCGTACTCTGCCAGTCTTCCCTGTAGAAATCCTGAGTCATGGTATATTTCGTCCCAAAAGTCCCACACGGTCCATTCTTCTGTCTTCAGCCGCAGAGCAGCCGCCTCCGCAATATGGCAGGACGGGAATATCGATCTTACTCTGAATCTGAGGCGCTACCTTTGTGCATGGTATTCGTACAGATTACGATAAAATCAGCCCCCGCCTTCTGCAGGCTTTCGGCCGCTCTCCCAGTATTTTTCCCCGCTTTTCTCCCATTCTCCCGCGGCCTGGCACTCCTCGATCTCCTGGAAATCCACGCTGTAAAGAATGCATCTGGCGGAGTGGAGACCTCCCAGCCTTTCTTTCACCGCCTCATTGATAACCTGATAATAAGTAACCGTGCTTTCCCAACTCATACCGCCGATCAGGCCGATTGTCTTCATCTCTTCTCTTCCTCCATTTTCTGGCACGACGGACAGTAATAGACCGCCCCGCCCAGATAAGTTTCCTTTATAATCCCTCCGCCGCATGCGGGACAGCCGAAGCCACTGTATTCTTTTGACATCAGCGTCTGGTAGCCCCTGGATTTCCAAAGAGATCTTTTTCGGTGTCGCGCCCGCCCTGTTCCGTCATGGCTTGAAGTACCATCCTTTACCTGTTTCCACAGAACATTTTGTTCACAGTCTGAAAGGGTTAAAACCTTGCGTTTCGGATGGATTCCCGCCTGAAACAGAATATCCTGGCAGCCGTTGCCAAGCCCCGGAATCCGCTGCATGGCCAGAAACGCCTTGGCGCTCATCGCCGATTTCACAGAAGCAAGCAGTTCTTTAAAGTACCTTTCATCAAATTCCTCTGTCAGAGGAGAAATGCCTCGATACTCTTTCTGTAATACTCATTGTCATAATCTCCCGAATGGCGAAATACTGCCATACATGGCTACTGTAAAGCAATCGCGGACCCATCCGTAAATTCCAGGAGAAGCTGGTATTTCTTCGGACGGACCTCTTCCTTCCGGATAAAACGGGGATTTACTCCGTCATTAAAACACAGCCTGACGCCGCTGTCGAATTCCAGTTCGAAAAGATACCAACACCAGCCGCGCCCGTCACCGTATGACCGGCCAGAAGCGACTGGTACTCCTCCGGTTCATGGATTAAACCAGCAGAATTTGGGGTGAGGAAGGGGATATACCGCGGATACCGTCTTTCCTCTCACTGTTCCCTCTCTATCTGTTTTGCCAAATTTATGGCCTCCCGGCAGTTCAATCATCGCGCATCCATTCTGACAGCCTTAAGCCGTTCCTTCCAGCAGCCGCTTTAAATATTTGGTATCGTAAGCCAGAATCTCCTGTTTCTGATCTCTGGTGTTATATGCTTTTAAAAGTATCTTCCCATTCTGAAAATCGGAAAACTCGATATCGTCGTAACTATCATAATCCGATCCATTAGTTCGCCTTGCCATTTATTCCTCCGGCTCTGTAAAGGCTTCTCAAAGTCGAGAATCATGACATCATTTGGGCAGGCCCAGAAACAGCTTCTGTCACTGCCAGAAGGCCGGATTTACTGTCATATACTGCATCTGTCCAGATAAAACTCTCCTGAAAATCTTCCGGTTTATCCGGATAGGCACATGCCGGTATATAACGGAACACCGCTCCCCGTCTCACACAGAAAATACTGTATCCATATAAATCCTCCCGAAATATCAGATACCGCTTCCCATTCCGGTGGTGAATCAGCCGGCAGAAATCTCGTCATCATCCAGATTCGTCCAGCTTAACAGAACGGTTCCGTCCTCTCCCACAATATCATGGATCACCGCGTGGATATTCCCCTTTAACGTTCCTGTATAATATCGGGAACGCAAGAGAAACCATCGTCGCCGCTGTTTCCGGTATCCCCTTTTGCTCTTCTCTGTGTTCTTCATTGAATATGGATGAGAAGGATTCCCGATAGTGAAGAGTACGCTTCCTTGTAAAGCCGCCCGTTCATCTGCCTCACCTCCTTTTCTTATTGGTTGCCTTGTTGTTTAACTCTATGTATTTTTATATTCTATCATAAACACAAAATTCGCGAAAGTCCTCATGAAAGGTTTCGATCCGTATCTGTAACGGTTCGGCATGTATGTCGGCAAACCTGAAATGCATGTTGGTTTATGGCCGCTCCAGATTGACAGCCTTCGTGTAATATTATACACTGTCCATAATATCATTCTTCATATCAGGCAAATAAAACCTTAGCAAAACGGATTCGGAAGGGAAGGACAATGGACAAAAACAATCTCTGCAGTTATTACATGTATGTGTTCCGGTATGACAATCGGCCTTGCCATCGGCGGTGCGGCTGGCCTGTCACACGGAAGAGCAGGCATAACAATGTGTTATGGCTTATTATTTGGAACGATTATTGGAGTAATAAGAACTGTCATTAAGAAAAAGTCAAAGAAAAAAATAACATAACCAGAAAATAAATTTGCATTATATTAAGGAGATTTTTATGAAACAATACGTACTGCCTGCATTATTAAAAGCACTTGTAATGTCGGTTTGCTTTACTCTGCTTTGTGTCATTTATGGATTCATATCCAACAATCCTTATGAGATAACCTTCATACCTGAAGTAATCTTTTTCTTACTGTTCTTCTTTGTCAATTTTATCGAATACTTATGGAAGAACCGGAAAAGTAGCGGCTCATAAATGGATCATTATGTTTTGATGTACACTATGAAATCGTACCTCCTTATCCTTATAAACAAGCAGCCCGCTAAAGCCCCAGGCTCTCGCCCTCTTTCCTCACTCAAACAACGACATCTGAACTCCCGCCTGTTTTATCCTCAAAGGTATGCATATACTCAAACAGCCGATTCTTTGCCTGCAGACCATTCCGTATTACGGCATTCTTCTTTTACCAAAGCGAGCAGACGCCTGGTATCCGGAGACGGATCTCGTAGCTGTTTCCATAGGTACGGATATAGCGCCTCCTTCATCCCGGAAAATGCTGATCCAGCTGCGCATAGAAATACTGCCTGTCCCCATCCCGCAGACGTCACGCCAATGCCAAAGAGCATCAGCCCGTATACCGACGCGTCACGGCAGTATGACAGAATGCCGCGTATGTTCCTCCTCTGTATCGTTTATAAATGGAAGAATCGGAGACAGCCAGACGATAGTTGGAATCCCCTCCTCCTTAAGAATCCGCAGGCCCTCCGCTCTGCGTCCGGTTAGTGCAGACATTCGGCTCTGATGATCCGCAAAGCTCCTCATCATACGTCGTAAGCGTCATGGATACCACACACTTCGTCTTCCGGTTGATACTTTTTAATAAATCCAGGTCGCGCAGGATTAAATCCGACTTCGTCTGAAATGGACAGGCCAAATCCATAGTAGTCAATCAGTTCCAGGCTCCGCCTCGTAAAGACAGAGCCGCTTTTCCAGATGTAAATAGGGGTCGCTCATG
>VOFH01001848.1_pt1 | contig 20621 bp, 39 predicted proteins | sample 5384091 | NCBI WGS metagenome assembly VOFH01 (sample SAMN12384727, study PRJNA508395) | human gut metagenome | isolation source: healthy gut G | host: Homo sapiens
CCGGGGCATAACTCGGAAATCGTAACGGACAGTGAGGGTAATGAATGGATGCTATATCATAGTTATGACAGACACACCCCGAGCAAAGGACGCTATTTGATGATTGACCGATTGTTTGGGAGAATGATTGGCCGGTGATTGCTGCCGGTAATTAGAGGCCATCTACTGAGGCAGAAGCTCGGTTTGTAAATAAGTAATAGTGAATATGCAGAAAATATTGTTAATCAGACCTTTGTCGCCATGGCTGTTTAACCTTAGCTGAGAACAAATCAAAAACTATCAGAATCGGTTGTAAATTATAGCCTGCCCGATCCCTCTGTTATCAAAGGGGAAGATGGTTATTATTACCTGTATGCCACCGAAGATATCCGAAACTTGCCTATCCATCGTTCAAAAGACTTGGTGGAGTGGGGTATGTGGGTACTGCCTTTACCAAAGGCACTCGTCCGGATTTTGAACCCTAAAGGGGACTCTGGGCTCCTGATATCAATAAAAATAGGTGATAAATACGTGCTTTTATTATTCCATGTCTGTCTGGGTGGCGAATGGACCTGTGGTATCGGATGTGCCACTAGCCGATAAGCCCGAGGTCGCTACAGATCATGGAAAGATGTTCCGCAGCAATGAAATCAATGTACGAATTCCATTGATCCTTCTATATAAAAGAAAATATCTCTTTTTGGGGTAGTTTGGGAATTTACGGCATTGAACTGTCGGATGACGGACTTTCTGTTAGGAAAAGGCACTCCGCCGTCCGGAACATATATTTTGAACATCTATAGGAAAAGGATTGGTACTTATACCGGTTGGGTCGTTCAGAAACTTTTGGACATATGTGGATAAAAATGGTGATGCTGGATAACCACCATGAGGTGATAAATACGTGCTCTATTATTCTATGTCTGTTTGGGGAGGCGAGTTAACTTGCGGCATCGGTTGTGCTACTGCCGATAAGCCTGAGGGACCTTTTACGGACCACGGAAAGATGTTCCGCAGCAATGAAATCAATGTACAGAACTCCATCGACCCTTTATTGTTACGACAATGAACCGTCCCGCAACCTGTCGATACACCATATACGGTGGACAGAATGAAAAGAAGTACTCAGTAATTTCTTTGTGGAAAGTTATGTGGACAATACGCCTACTCATTACTATTCCGGTGTGGAACTGAAAACGGCTACTTGCGATCATGTGGATGTTGCTGAAATCGGATTTGTGGGACGTGGACGTTGCTCAATGCTTTCAATGCAAACTGGAATATGGTGCGTTACAGAACCGCCAGGAATTGATGCATAGTGCCAACAGTGTTTTTGATACGTATCTTCAGAATGGTTTCTCTCCGGCAGGCTTTTTCAATGAGGTGGTACATTATAATCGTGGCTTTAAAGAATCCAAGCACAGTATCCGCCAATCAGAGGGTGTGTATGCCGTGCTGAATTATCTGACTTACGAAAAGCAGCAGAAGCGCAAACATCCTGGGAGTGGGAGAAGCGTATCAAAGGAATTTTGATAGCTTCCTGCGCTTTGCAGACTGAGGATGGTAGCTTCCCACGTAAGTTTAAGGATGACTTCTCATTGTAGATGGAACGGGTGGAAGCACCCCTTCAGCTACCTTGCCTTTGGTGATGGCTTACAAGTATTTCAAGGATAAAACGTTATCTGGAGAGTGCGAAACACGGTGGGCTATCTGGAGAAAAGAACTTATATCTAAGGCGGATTTCTTCTCTTCAACCCTGGATGCAAACTGTGAGGATAAAGAAGCTTCTCTGTATGCCGCTACTGCTACGTATTATCTGGCGCTGGTTACTAAAGGGGGCGGAGCGTACGCATTATGCAGAATTGTCGAAGAAAGCAGCTTATTTTGCTTTATCCTGGTATTATACTTGGGACGTTCTTTGCCCGAAGGACAGATGCTGGGTGATATTGGCCATGAAAACTCGTGGCTGGAAATGTATCCCGGTGGAGAATAACCACATAGATGTGTTTGTTTTTGAATTTGCCGATGTATTGAATTGGCTTTCGAAAGAATACGAACTGTCGGTTCACTTCCAGAATTTTATCGTCCGAACAGAAGATGTAGGCGATTTCTCCCACTCTTTTTCCATAGCAGGCGGCTACTTCTTTAATCCATCCGGTGGTTTCTTTCTTTTTGATATCGGGCATTTTTACCCCTTCGGTTTGATAACTTATCATAGGCTGATTATTTTTTTATAATGTACAAAGATAAGGAAAGTATTTCAGCCGAAGAATAAATAACAGATAAGAATAGCCGCAATCACTCCGGCCAAATCGGCCAGTAGTCCGCAAGGAACGGCGTGGCGTGTCCTCACTACTCCTACGCTACCGAAATATACTGCCAGGATATAAAAGGTAGTGTCTGTGGAACCTTGAAAGATACAGGCCAGTCTGCCTACGAAAGAATCGGGACCGTATGTAGTCATGGCATCCACCATCAATCCGCGTGCTCCGCTTCCACTCAATGGTTTCATCAGTGCTGTGGGGAGTGCTCCTACGAAATCACTGTCGATACCGCATAGCTTTACGGCTCTGTCAATGCCGTCAATTAAATAGTCCATCGCACCCGATGCGCGGAAGACACCGATGCCTACCAGTATGGCTACCAGATAAGGAATGATGCGCACGGCGGTGCTGAATCCTTCTTTGGCCCCTTCGACAAAGGAGTCATAGACATTGATTCTTTTTCTGAACCCTGCCACAATAAAGCCGATGATGATAAGGAATAGGAAAGACATTGGCGAAAGTAGTGGAGTAAATATCTATCTGGTTTCGTGACAAGGTATTGAAGAAATAAATAATTCCTGCTACCAGCAAACTCATTCCCCCTAAGAAGAAGAGGATGGTGCGGTTAAACAGGTTGATTCTCTGATAAATACTTACTGCGACAATGCCTGCCAAGGTAGAGAAGAAGGTTGCCAGTAGGATGGGTACAAATATATCTGTAGGTTGGGTTGCTCCCAGCTGTGCACGATATACCATGAAGCTCACTGCCTGGAATAACCGTGTGGACGAAGGTTTTGCTGAAGGAAAACCGATGAGAGCCGCTGCATCATTAGATGACAAAGATTGGGAAAGTATGAATTTCCCGGGTGAAGTGGGTCCACAGTTGGCCGGCTTTGATGGAGTTATGTGGGTTAGAAAAGAAATCGAAATTCCCGCTAGTTGGGCAGGTAAAGATGTACAACTATTTGGGGGGCTATTGATGATAATGATAAATCTGCCGACATCTTTATACAATGCTATGATTCATCCATTAGTGCCTTACAGTATCCGTGGTGCTATCTGGTACCAGGGGAAAACAATGCTTCCGTGCCTATCAGTATCGTGAGCTTTTCCCGCTGGTTATCGAGAATTGGCGTAAGGACTGGGGACAGGATTTTCCTTTCTATTTTGTGCAGTTAGCCAACTTCATGCAAGTGTCTCCCAACCCGTTGATTCTGACTGGGCGGAACTCCGCGAAGCACAAGCGCACATTGTCGGTAGCGAATACCGGAATGGCTGTAATCATCGATAAGGGCGATGCCAATGACATCCACCCGAAAGATAAACAGGCCGTTGGACATCGCTTGGCGTTGGTAGCCCGTGCTAATACGTATGGAGAACAAATACCTTATTCCGGTCCCGTTTATCGTTCCTATCAGGTGGACGGAGATAAGATTATCCTTTCTTTTGATCATACAGATGGTGGCTTAAAGAGTAGTGATGGGAAAGCATTGCAAGGCTTTGCCATTGCCGGTCGTGATCATAAATTCCATTGGGCGAAGGCAGAAATACAGGGTGATAAGATTGTGGTGAGTTCTCCCGAAGTATCGTATCCGGTTGCTGTGCGCTATGCATGGGCCAACAATCCGGTTTGTAACTTATATAATGGTGCCGGTCTCCCGGCTTCACCTTTCCGTACGGATGATTGGAAAGGGGGGACGCAGAAATAATCAGTGCGTTTGGTGGTATGGCGGCTCCGCTTATTATCAATTGTAAATTATTGATAATAAGCGGAGTTCTTTGATGCCACTTGGCGATAGATACTGTGAAGACGAACGTTTGCTTACTTATTGGCTGTTGTTATTCTAAATAATGCTTATTATATGCAATAAAAAGGTAAAAATCATCAATTGGTCTGTCTTGTGAGATAGGGGGATGTTTTATTTCATAGATAAAATATATCTTTATCATCGTATAACATACAACAGACAAATAACTTATGCTGAAAAAAACGATTCTTGCCTGTGTTCTTTTGCATTTGGTTGTAGGAACTATTTCACCTCAAAAGATAGATTCTATCGATATTAAAAGCATGCGTGCTTACTATAAACAGTATTTTAATGATCCGACTGATCCCATTGTTCTGACAGCATCGGATACATTATTTGATATGGCAATCAGGTGCAATGATACGGTGATGGCTAAGATAGCTTTGGGAGCCAAGGTAGACTATTACTATTACGGACAGGGCGAGAACCGCACGGATAGCATCATAGCCGGAGTAAATCGCTTAAAACAATATGCCAGAAGTGTCGGTAACGCTGAACTTTACTACTGGGCATGGGCTGCGAGGTTGGTTAACTATTATATTATACAGGAGAATATAACATTGCTCTTCTTGAAGCTGAAAAGATGTTGCAGGAGGCCAAAGGTGAGAAAAAGCAGGGAAGTATTGCTGAGTGTTATTATGCATTGGCCAATGTGTATACGGCTAAAGGTTTAGTAAAAAATCTCAGGAGTTTATGCTTAAAGAGATTGATATTTTTGAGAATGCCAATGTCTTTAGATATAATATATCCTGCCAGTATAGTGATGCCGCAAAGATATACATTGATCTGGGCGAATCAGAAAAAGCTCCCTGAATTGCTTAAAAAGGCACTCAAAACTTCTAGGTCTACTTATCATGAAGTGACGGCCAAGCTGGTTTATGTATCACTCTATCTTGCGCAAGGAGATACGGCAGCTGCCCGCAAGGCATTGGAGGAGTGTAGACAAATGTATATGGGAGAACCTTCAATGAAACGTCATATACACTATTTGTATGATGTAGAGATTGATTATAACTGGAGGGTGGGCAACTATAATAAGGCTCTTAGTGTATTGATGAACGGGAAACCGAATTGAGGAAGAAAACAATCTGACAACTTTGATGGCATTGAGAAAAACAAAGGCGGATATTCTTTGGGATATGAACCGTAAAGAAGAAGCAGCCGGGCTGTACCGCGATTTCCTGTTGGAACAGAAGAAGGAGAAAGAAAGGAATGAAGAAATCACTACCAGTGAGTTTGCTACCATGTTGAACTTGCAACAGCTCAATGCTGAGAAGGTACGGTTGGAAAAGACTTCTCAGAAGAAACAACTGCAAAATACCCGGACTATTTTATTCTCTGTACTAGGTCTTTTATGTATCGTCGTTATCTTTTTGTGGCAACAGAGAAAACTCAATGCAAAGTTGCATCGGGCAAAAAATAAGCTGGATGAGCAGAATCGTACATTAATCAAAGCCGAGGAGGAACTGCGTAAAAAGCCAAGGAAGTTGCTGAACAGAGCAATTGGTTGAAAACAATGTTCATTCAGAATATGTCCCATGAAATCCGTACTCCGCTTAACTCCATTGTCGGGTTCTCCGGGGTATTGGTTGATATGCTTGATGAAAAGGAAGACATCGGGCAGTATGTTGCATTGATTGAGAGTAACAGCAAGTTATTGCTGAAGTTGGTAGGTGATATCCTTGATATTTCCATTCTCGACAGTGAAGTTGAAATCAAGCATAATGCTGTTGATGTCAATGCCTGTTGCCAGGCTTCGATAGATGCGGCGGGGGGCATCTTTCGATCCGGGCGTAAGGCTCATTTTGAACCTGCCTGTGACGAGCTGATCATAAACAGTAATTATAATTATATAGTGCAGGTACTTGATAACCTGTTGGGCAATGCATCGAAGTTCACTCATGAGGGTTCCGTTACATTAACCTATGAGGTTAAGAAAGAAGAGAATCAATTGATTTTCACGGTTACAGACACCGGAATTGGTATTCCCGTTGAGGAACAGGAACGTGTTTTTGAGCGCTTTGTGAAGTTGGATAACTTTAGTCAGGGAGCAGGGGCTCGGTTTGTCCATTTGTCGTATTGTTGCCGAAAGGCTGGGTGGCTACCTGAGGATTGATAAAGGGTACACTCAAAGGTACCCGTGTTATTTTTGTGTGTCGATGTGAAGAATAAAATAAAAGCGATATTTTGTATATTATTAAGTTCATATTATGCAGAAAACAAAGGAAATACAGCAGGAGCTGAACAGTACATTGACCCGGTGAAACGGGGAGTATCTTCCCAACTTCTTTAAAACCGGGAAAGGACAATACGGAGAAGGTGACAAGTTTCTCGGTATTGTGGTTCCCAACACCCGTATGGTAGCGAAGCGGCATAAGGATGTGCCATTTGAGGTAATGGCGGAGTTGCTGCAAAGCGAATGGCATGAATGTCGCCTGTGTGCTTTGCTGATGCTGGTGGAACGCTTTAAAAAGTGCGATGAAAAGGGTAAAAAGAGATATTCGACTTCTATTTGTCGCAGACTTCCCGTATTAATAACTGGGATTTGGTAGACTTGTCCGCTCCGGGTATCGTGGGAGAATATCTCAAGGATAAGCCTCGTGATGTTCTCTATCGCTTGGCCGGAAATGAACTGCTTTGGGATCAGCGCATAGCGGTGGTTTCCACTTATGCGTTGATTAAAACGATGATTTCATCGATATTTTAGCTCTTTCCGAGTATTTCCTTTGTACGCGTTACGACCTGATGCAGAAGGCCGCGGGATGGATGTTGCGGGGAAATGGGAAAACGGAATAAAGACCTACTGGTGCAGTTCCTTGAAAAGCATTGTAAAGTGATGCCGCGGACAATGCTGCGCTATGCCATAGAGAAATTCCCGGAAGAAGAAAGGAAGGAGTTTATGAAGCGGTAATCGGCAGACATACAATGTTGGCCACACTTTCGTCATTTGCGCCGCAAAAGTCCGGATAAGTAATCAGTGTGTCGCCTTCCCACTAGGACTGAGGGTATCTTCCCACTAGGACTGAAGGTACTTCCCACTAGGACTGAACTGGTGTTCCACTGCGACTGATCATGGTGGAATATCAAATGTGCTGTTATACAGTAAGTTACGACGTATGTGAAACATCTGTTCGCTCCTCTCCGCTGGGATATGAATTAGTTCACCACAGAGTAACACAGAGTCTCACAGAGTTTAATTGATTTGAAATCAGAAAATAGGACTCCGTGAAACTCTGTGTTACTCTGTGGTGAAACTTCATTACTGTATCGAAATAAATCAATTCTGCCAACAGGTAAAGGATCAGTAGATCTAAAATAGTGATTAGTAAGATTGAAAATAAATGATATGTGGTAAAAATGCCGGATAAAAAATATACCGGATAATTTTCATTTTAAATGAAGACTCTTAACTTTGTCACAATTTCAACTGACTGGAAGATGAAATTCCATATAACATCATCATGTTGAATGGGAGTTTATAGTGTATGGTAAATTGTGATGAAGATGAAATTACCATTTTTATTGATGTTTGTTGTGGCAGGGTGTACGAGACCTGCCACCTTGGATCTGCAAATGAACAGTGAAGCCGATAGTCTTTACGAGGAAGCTTGTGCACATTATGAAAATGAAGAAATAGATAGTTGTACCTATAAACTGACAAAAAGCTTTAGAACTATATCGTGAGAGTGGAGAAAAACGAAAAGGTAGCTATCACCTGTTTGTCGTTGGGGCAATCCTACAATGGAATAGCCCAGACCGATTCGGCAAGGCCTTATTTACTGGAAGGACTGAAATATTGTGAAGAGAATACAGTGCTTGACAGTATCCGTGGAAGGTTACTTACTGATTTGGCAAGCTGTTATATGATTGAGGGGGGATATCCGGGAAGCAACATCACAATATCTGACAGCTTTGGATGCCACCTCTAAATCCGGTGATAGTGAAGCCTATCTGACCAATTGCAGTTCGCTGGGTGTCGCCTATCGCAGAATGAACCTCCCGGACTCTGCTCTTTACTATTACGGCAAGGGACTTGAGGCAGCCATGAAAGCAAAGATTATAGTGCTGTATCCAATCTGCATGCCAATATTGCCGTGATGTATATCTCTTTCAAACAGTTAGAAAACGCGAAGGAACATGCACAAGAAGCCATTACGTATGCCCTGAAAAGAGGAAGATGCTTTGGACTGGTTGCAGGCTTACTACATCTGCGGTTCTCTGTTGGTAAAGACAGGGGAATACGATCAAGCGATCAATTATCTGCATAAGGCTTATGGAATAGCTTCCCAGCAACAATCACCACGTTTCCGGTTAAAGTATTGTCAGCGCTGTTACCCGCTTTTCAGGCTACTGCACAAGATGATTCGGTGCGTTACTATCTGAATGTATGTGACCGCTTTTTTGGATGAAATACCAGAAACGAGCCATGAAGCTATTGGTATTTATGAGACAAAAGCCCAACTCTTACTAAAGGAAAAGAAATATCGGGAAAGTTTGGATTTCTATCGAAAGTTGACGGGATTGATAAGTACAAATTCACCTACCGCTCCCTATGTGTGGTACAGCCGTATGGCCGAATGCTATCATAACCTGCAACAGCCTGATGAGGCTTACAGATATATGGAGCAGGCTCTCAATTGCGTGATTCCTGGCTGCACAGGAGGTGGAGAAGCAAATGAGTGAGCTGCAAGTGCGCTATGATACTCAGAGGAAAGAACTTGAAATTAAGCGTCTGAAAGAATTACAACAGCAGGAAGAACTTCGCAGTCTTCGGCTCACAATTTGGTTTATAGCTTTTATCAGCTTTATGCTTATCCTCTTGATCATTCTCTTGTATAAAACGCAAGTTACAACTCAGCCGTAAATATATTGACGGAATGGAGAGCGAGCGTGCCCGTTTGGCACGCGAACTGCACGATGGGGTGTGCAATGAACTTCTGGGGTTGAAATGGAACTTAAATCGGGCTTTAATAGAGAAGAGGACAAATGTGAGTTGCTGGACAAACTGGGGCGGAGTCGTGCAGAATATCCGTAGTATTTCGCACGAACTAATGCCTCCCGTATTTTCTGATGCCACTATTGATGAGATTATAACAGATTATATCGATCATCTGAATGTTCCTTCATCCATGCATCTTTCATTCGATGCTTCTACGTCCGATTGGAGTCTGGTATCCTATAATGTGGCATATGAATTGTATCGTATTGTACAGGAAAGCATGAATAATATTCTCAAATATTCTTCCGGCACACAGATTTCCATTTCACTGTTAATGGATGGTGCGCATGTGCGGTTGGAGATATTCAGCAATGGAGTTATGAAGCGCTCTTCTTCCAAGGGCATCGGGATGCGCACGATGGAAGATAGGGCCAGATGTATGAATGGTACACTCCATGTGGCTGCTGATGAGACCGGTGTATGCGTTACAGTTACGGCTCCTTTTAAATAAAGATTTATTCTGTACTAGTTTTCATGTACGGAAAGTATATCATAATATTTACCAACTGTCTATTGAAAAACTACGGAAAATGATAGTAGATTTAAATTAAAAATACCTTTCCTTTGCACAAAATAGTAAACATGATAACAGGGAGGACTAATATCTGACCACAAGCATATAAATAAAAGAAATATGGTGCAACTTCCATCGGATACATCGAAATACCATCTTCTTCTTATAGATGATCACCCTATTGTATTGGCGGGCATCCGTAACATTCTTGAAGTCTGTCCGGAAATAGGTGAAATCTATGCGGCTGACAGTGCTGCGAAAGCTTTGGAACTTCTTAAATCCCACGATATCAGTATTTGCATGGTCGACATAGAATTGCCGGATATGTCGGGTTTTGAGCTGATAGAACAGATACGTTTGCTCTATCCGGATATGCGTATTATTATTGAAACCATGCATAGTGAAGTGTGGATTGTCCGTCGGATGGTAAAGGCGGATGTAGATGCAGTGATTCTTAAACAGTCCGATCCGGAGAATCTGCAAGAGGCGATTTATTCTGTTCTGTCAGGACGTAAATATTTCTGTCCCCATTTCCGGAAATGCCTTCGGAAGCTTCCTCCTGAGATGCCGCAAGTACTCAGCAAGCGCGAACAGGAAGTGCTGAAATGCATATCCGAAGGCTTGAAGAGTAATGAGATAGCAACGAAATTATATATATCAGTTAATACAGTGGAGTTTCACCGTAAGCAGATCATGCTTAAGCTGGAAGCCAAGAATGCATCTGATATGTTGATAAAGGCTATCAAGAGTGGAGTGTTGGAAATATAGACGAGTAATAGCTAATTGATATGTATTCGAATGAAAAACATAGGGAAAATGGTATTTTTTGATATCATTTTATCAGTTGTATTTTACATCATGATTTTTTGTGCCCCTTTTGTGGATGTGGTGGTGAACGGACAAATCGCTGAAACAAAGACATTGGCGGGCTTTTGAAGGAGCATAGTGATAATACTGTTTCGCTGATTTTGAATATTTTTCCTGTGCTGACTTTAGTGATAGGGATATTGAAATTCACTTTTTTTCCAGGCTTTTCTACCATTATGTGCTGGTTGTGTTAGATTTGTATAATGGTTTGTTTGCTCTCGCAATGGGGATAGGTTTATGTTGGGCAGCATCCACTGTTGCAGGTCAGGCACCGGTGGACATGATCTTCTATAGTGTCAAATATCAAATGGGTTTCGGTCCTCTTATTCTGCCTTGCCTCGGCATAGGGTTCTTCGTTTATACTCTTAGCACTTTCTGTGGATATTATAAATGGTATCCTTTGCAAAACACTGTTTTGGGGAGTTTATTTACCTTTAATCCGTCCGGCCATCGTTTCTTCATTGTATGCAGTGATAGCTGCGATAATTTCAGGTGTCGGTACGAGCGAGAAATCGACTATAGTTGTTTCTATAATAATTTCCATTCTAATTTTTGTTTTCGAGTTCTGGTTGCTATATACTTATCGTAAGGAGTGGAATCGGAAGTTAAGAAGTCGTACCAACCGTGGTCAACAGGAAGCTGTACTTACCGCGACCGCTACAGATGGGGAACCGGAAGGTGGTACAGAGGTCTTGCCGCCTTCAGAAATGATTCCGGCTACTGTTGCCGTGCCTGTTAGTGAAGAGAAACGGAGAACGGAGATTCCGGTTAGGTGGAAAACTTCTTTTATTACATCATAGGGTTAGTCGTATTAGTGGCGGTTATAGCTTTTTTTATTTATATTATAAGAAAAGGAGAGGATAGGCCTGTTAATATTCCGGCTATTAAAGGAAATGACTTTAAGTGGACATGTAGCTGGCAAAAGAAGTACAAATGGCATTGACGCAAATTGGAGATTCGCTCTATGGTAGTTATTTTTATAAACATATCAATAACCCAATACAGCTGACGGAAAGAAGATAGGGGTGGATTATATCATTGATGAAACTGTTAACGGTAAGAAAACAGGTACGTTTAAATTGTTTGATGGGGAGTATAATGGTGACTCTTTTTCACAGGAGATTGGAGTAATGGAAAGAGGAAATTTAATGTCCAGCTTAATTATACAAACTACAAAATACTGCCTTCTACTGATGCAGACCACCCATTTGTAGGTGAGTGGAAATATGAAAAGGAGGATGGGACGCAGGTAAATTGTTCCTTGAGTTTATATAACCGGGATATTGATGATGATTATGGTAAGATAACTTCGTGGGTGAATGATGACTGGCATGAATATGAGATTGATTCTATTCTTTCGTTGGAAGGTAGGAAGGCGGTAGTACAGGCGAAATATGATAATCGGCAAAAGATAACGCTGGTGTATGATTCTTCGAACCGGAGCCTCTCGGTAGATATAGATCAACAGGGAACTTATGTGCTGAGTTTGAATCAGGAAGGGAATAACTTACGATAGTGGAAGAAGATGAGATGAAAGATCTTAATTAAGATAGACCGTATGAAAGTCAGGAATCTTATTATGTAACAGAAGTACAAAAGAAATATGATAATGAGAAAGTTATTTGTTTTACTTACAATGAGTTTGCTGGTAGTTGCAGCTTCTGCCCAGAAGCTTTCGTGGCCACCTAAGAGTTATCCTGTGAAAGTGCCTTTTACTGTGTCCGAAGAGGTGAAGTATTATTGGGATGTGCAGGGATTCTCTGTACGGGACGTGGAAACGGAGGCTATAAGTTCAGGATATTGGGAATAGCCAATCATGACTTTACGGCAAGTAGAAGTATTAATTTTTATTATATAAGTACAGGCAATAAGACGACAGTGGCAGGCGCATATTATTTTCCTAAGGTGAAAGAAGGGCAGCAGTTTAGTTTTTGAGATTGTTTCCGCTTTCTCCGGGTATACTCCGGCAGGTTTCAACGGGTTTTATATCCATGATGAATTGTTGAGGATTCCTAAAGAAAAAGAGACGTCTACGTCGCCTGCGGTAGCCAATCAAGTAAGGTGAACGTAATGTGTTAGTGGTGATGATTAATATGGCTGGTCAGGTAATGGCTGGGGGCGATTATATAAAAATCTCGGGCAACTGACAGAAAAAGTGAAGGAGTTTGTTGCTAATCCTTATAATGATGAGAATCTGCCGGAAAACCAGAAGAAGCGCATCCCTTATTTTGATGAAATAATGGTTACTTCAACCATAAAATAACTGTGCAGAAGAATGCTAAGACTACCGCACTTGATTATCAAGCAGTAATGGATGCTATTTGTGCTGCTTATAAGGAATTACGCGAAGATTTGGCTAACGAAAAGTTTGGGAAAGGTTTTGCTGAATGTTCTTATCAGGAACAGAAAGCTATCAGTCTAATCTATCCCCAGAATATAGTAGAATTGGGAGTTCGTGACATCTCTTCTGATAAACCAGTGATGCCACCGCCGGAAATTCCTGTCGTGAAGGTTGATGAGCTGGTTGAAAGTAATCATCTCCTTGTGCAGACAGAAGATGATTCTGATAAAATATATGATAAGGTGGAGGAACTGCCTGCATTTCCCGGTGGGGAGATTGCTTTGATGCGTTTCCTGGTGATAATATGAAATACCCGAAGGTTGCCCGGGAATCTGGTATCCAAGGAAGGGTTGTGGTACAATTTGTTGTCGGAAGTGACGGTTCTATCTGCAATGCAAAGGTAATCCGTAGTATTGATCCCTATCTTGACAAGGAAGCTTTGCGGGTAGTTAGCGTTATGCCTCGTTGGAAGCCTGGCATGCAGAAAGGTAAACCTGTTAGTGTTCAGTATACGATGCCATTGATGTTTAGGACTTGAATAAAGGTGAATAAATTATGAAAGAAAAAGTAGAGGATAGTACAATCCAACATTTGAATTGGAGTAAGTGGATACTCTCGTTAGCGGTAGTTGCCGTTTTGCTGCTCGGAATGTCGGGATGCGGTAATCAGGGACCTTCATTGAAAGGGCGTTGGGAGATGTTCGTGGGAGAAGATCAAAGTCCGATGGGACAGGAATATGGAGTGGATGACCTTACTTACTGCATGGAGTTGGATTTCTCGGAACGTACTTTTGATACGGAGATGGAAGAGTTACCAAGCGGAAAGAAAAAGTTATGGTTTTATGGATTTTTCCACTATGTCCCGCATCTATCGTTACTATATAGATTCGGTTTCTTATATAGGCAATAATAAATATCGACTGGTGTCGTTGGGGAGTTACGATTTGCAGCTTTATGAAGATACACTTACTTTTAATCCTCAAACGAAAGAGATCAGCTATAATTCTAATTGAAGTTTAAATATGTTTCCGGTATAAAACCATTTATGGGCGAATGGGAAAGTTCATATGGCGATGGCACAAGCGAGTATATTAATTTGAGCTTATACAAAGAGATCAATGCTCCTGATGAATATCCGTTTAATAAGCAAACATGCTATGGTTATATCATTTTTTGATAGTGAAGTGGATACATCTTATAAACTAATAACATCGGTACTTTCGGAAAATGCCGTGGGTGCGGATGTCTTGGCAGAATTTCCCGACTATCCGGAGGATCAGCCGCAATGACTCCATTTGACATATAATTGGAAAGACGGATCGTTAAGAATGGATGATGGTCCTGTTTTAGCTAACAAGAACGGGATGCCTGCCTCGGAAGAACTTTCTGCTAATGATTCTTCATTGTTTGCGAAAGTAGGTATGTGGATTTTTGTTTTGGCAGTTCTTTTGGTTGTTTCCTTGATTCTGCTGAACGTGCTGGATGTTGAGGGAGCAATACGTTTTTGGTTACCTGCCACTGTATTGTTGGCAATGAGTGTGTTAATATTGTTTCTTGTCTGCAATATATTCCGCACCGAAGGGAACTTGGATTTAGGAGAGTCGGGCTTGATGAGTGTTCTGAAACTTTATGGAGCCATTATTTTGGTCACAGGGAGTTTCTTATTTGGTTTGTTCAGTATTTTGTTGTGGCTTTATGATGGTTTTGGTTATTTCAGTAAAACTCCCACTGTCATTGCTGCTGTGATTGCCGTAGTACTTCTTGCAATCCATATGGTTACAGGAAACATGCTATTCGATATTCTTGCAGAACGTTTTATTCCTTCATTAATGTATCAGGACGGACTGTTTGGATTTATAATGGCATTGTTGGTAGTAGCTGTAGGTTTATTATTTATTGTGCAGATGATTATATTGACTATTTCTGTAAAGGAATTTATCGGATCGCGATATTGTTGCTATATCCGGTATTCTTTGCGGCAGGGATGGTATTGCTGATATCATCAATGGCAGTGGTAATAGTTGCCATGATTGTCTGTGCTATCATTGCATTTGTATTGGCTCCTCGGAAGGTAAGTGAGAGCTCGGGTAATGCTTTGCCTGAATCTTCTGATAATAGCAATGAGTCTCAGGAGGAAGATTGTGATGCGATAATCAAAGGTGCCGGTCCTTTTGGTGGCGATGTAAAGGCGAAAGACATCAGTTTCTTTTAAAGACAAAAGTCTCCTTAAAGGCGAAAATGGGAAAGAATATAAAAGAAATGATGAAGGGAAATTAGAAGAGCTAAATTAATAAGTAATCAATATATTATAAATATGAAAAGAACCTCTTCTCATGCTCATTTCTGGGGAACATAATATTTATGTTGTCTGCTGTTCTATGTGGTTGTAATGAAGCCGGAACGTTTTCTGAGAAAAAATATACACCAGTGTATGTGTATTTATCTACTACTCCTTACGTTGGAGAATCTTCCATATCAGATTTTGTAGATTATCCGAGTGATTTGGTAAGGCTTGGACTGCGGGGGGACGGTAAAAGAAGTGAAAACAACGTCTGCTGCGGAAATGGTTCAGAAATTTAATGAAGACGGAATTTGACGTCTCAAGGCTTGTGGTTTGATTCAAGTCATCGTTTTGGAGATGAATACAAGCGGGAATACGGTGATGAAGGCAAACTGACAAAGCTTTATAATGTAAGGAATAAGTGGAAGGCAAAAGTCTATGCTTATGATGAATGGAATCGGTTGATAGAATGTAGAGCAGACGATTACACCGTACTTATCAATATACTGGTGAGGATAGATCTTGTTATGTGGTTAATACAGAATGTAAAAAGGAGAGTGAAGTAGCATTGTACTTCTTTTCGGGTATTCGTGATAATAAGAAGTTGGTGTTCGATACATATGATAAACCGGAGGGATACCGGATGATGGATGGAAACACACGTATGCATTTCCAGACAGAATGTCCTATGACGGAATTATGTAAGAGATTTACTAAGATATACTATCCGGATTCCCGGTATTATAAAAACAAGATTGACTCAATAGTTAATACTTATAATGTCTCTTATAATGATAAAGAGGATATGGAGCAATACTTGATTCATAGTGTGGAATATCCTTCCGGAAAACGTGGATTGCCAGATTGACTATTCTTATGAATACGACGAGCATGACAACTGGGTTGTTTTAAAGCTTTATTGCTCAGAACTCCGCAAGCTCTTGGGTGATTTCATTATTATCCAGAAAGATGCGGAAGGGAAGACTTATACGGAAGATAGACGTGTTATTTCTTATTATGAAACAGAAGTAGGAAATGAGGAAACCATAAAGAACAAAAAACAAAATGATGTATATGAAACAAATTTATTTAGGTGTGGTATAGAATGTAATATTTGTACGAAAGGAATCGAATTATGAAAAAAGCTATTTGTTTTATTTATGATGAGTTTATTGGTAGTTGCAGCTTCCGCCCAGAAGTTCTCGTGGCCGCCTAAAAGTTTTCCAATGAAAGTGCCTTTTTGCCATATCGGAAGAGGTGAAGTATTATTGGGATGTGCAGGAGTCCTTTGCACGGGTCGAGGAAACGGAGGTTATAAGTTCAGGTGTTGGGAACAGCCAATCACGACTTTACGGCAAGTAGAAGCATTAATTTTTATTACATAAGTACAGGCAATAAGACGACAGTGGCAGGCGCGTATTATTTTCCTAAGGTGAAAAAAGGGGCAACAGTTTAGCTTTGAGATAGTCTCTGCCTTTGCGGGATATACTCCTACGGGTTTTCAAGGATTTTATATTCATGATGAGATGTTGAGCATACCCAAAGAGGAAAGGAAAACCTGAAACAATAGATAATATACAGCGAGTGGCGGCTGACAGAGCCTGATGATTCGATACGTATGGTCGATTCAATAGCGGCAGTGGCGGCGGTAGAGGCGGAAATGGCTGCAGAACGTGCGGCCCGTGTAGTGACAGCTCCAAAATATCCGGGTGGAACCAATGCTTTGTATGCTTTCTTACGGGAGAACATGTGTAAGCCTCAGATTGCAATAGAAACGGCAGGATATGGTACAACTACAGTTCAGTTTATTGTGACGCGCAATGGTGAGGTTGTCGGTGCGGATTATAGAAAGACGTTGCAATGAGCGTGTTGATAAAAAGTACTGCGTTTGGTGAATATGTTGAGTGGATGGACTCCGGCAACAAAAGGTGGTAAGCCGTGTGATGCCGTGGTACAGATTTCTATGTCGATATTTCCTTCATTTAATGCTTCAGCTCAATTTGTAGGAGTAAGGTAATAGAGGGAGTCTCTCGCTCTATTTTTCAACATTTGTATGTTGGTGGCGTCGGAACTATATATCCAACGCCACCGATCTATATATCTAACATGTCCGATCTATAGATGCAACACGTCCTATCTATAGATGCTGCACGTCCGATCTATAGCACCACATGCGAAGGAATTTTCTCATGCGGTGCTTTTGTATTGATATACGGTAAGGCTGTTTGTGAAAAAAGAGTTAACTTATAGGGATTATCTCAAAATAAATTAGTTATTTTGCAGAAAACAAAAAGTTGTGGTATGAAGTCACTGTACATCAAGAACTACAAAAATTTCAAGTAAAAAAACTAAGCCTCATTGGGGATAAAGACTACATGGGGAAATATTCCTTGTGCAGTCTTTTTTTCATGATGTGTGATTACATGTGAGCCGCAGAGGCAGAGTTTCTTTCTGTATGAGCAAGCGGAGAAGGACGGAATGATGAAGCGAGGAAAGAAAATTAAGTGAAAAATAGATAGGGTTCATCAGTTTGTACTATCTTTGCTCAATAGAACCAAAATATGGAGACATGGATTGCGAGAAGCAGACAACCGAATATAAGAGTCTTCTGAAAATTAGAACAGGAGATAAAGGATTCAAAGACTTGTCCGTGACCTGTGTTGCTTTGGCAAATGCACAAGGCGGAAGAATCTTTATAGGTTACGATGACAAGAAGAAAGCCCCTTTGCCGGAACAGCATGTCACGCCCGATGAAGTGAATGAGGCAGTGACTAAATTGCGTAGCCTCTGTTTCAACGTCGGCCTTGTAGCTTCTGGAAATATGTACTGATGATACCGGCAGCCAATACTTTATTGTTTCTGTTTCTCCTTCTATGCATTCTGTAGCTACTACCTCAGACGGACGTATTTACATTCCGGGTGGCCGATAAATGTGAACCGGTGCGTAGCGAGGACTTGCAGCGTTTGGGCGAAGAGAAGGGTGCTTATCAGTGGGAATTGGTGAGGACCAAATACCTGCTTGATGGGGTTGCTTTGGATGCTTTGCGGCAGTTGGCGAATGATATTCGTAAATCATCCCGTGTGCGTCAGCACGTCAAGCAGATGGATGATGCAGAGTTGGCAGAGAACTATCATCTGGTTGATGAAGGTTATTTGACGAATTTAGGTGTTCTTTGGTTAGGTACAGCAAAGCAGAGAAGCTCTATCTGTTATCCTGCTACGGTTCAGTATATTGTTTATGATGTGCTTGAGCGGAAAGTACGAAAAAGAAGAATGGCATGATAATCGGCTGAATCCTAAAGAGCTGCTTCTTGATATAGAACAGAAGGCTGTTGAGTTGACTTATTCGTATGAGTTTCCGAATGGTTTTGTTTCGTAAACAAATACGGCATTATCATCCTAAGTTGGTACGAGAGTTGTTGGTCAATGCTTTAGCTCATAAATCCTATACCATTTCCAGTGATATAATGATTAAAGTTTTTTCTGACAGATTAGAAATCTCTAATCCGGGTGGGTTGCCTTGGGCATAACAAAAAGATAATATTTTGCATGCCAAGCATCGGCGTAATCCTAATATGATAGAGCTACTGGGCGCTTTGGAAATGATGGAAGGTGAAGGCTCCGGTTATGATTTGATTTATGAACTGAATGCTATGGAAGCAAAGAATCCGCCTATGATAGAATCTTCGTACAATGAAGTTACAGTGATTCAAAATGCAGAGATTATAGATACAGAACTGCTTCCTTTGCTGGACTTTGTTTTGCAGAATTATCAGTTGACGCAAAAAAGCATTTACAGCTTTTGGTATCATAGCCCGTGAGAAGAAGGTGTTCAGTACGCGGCTTTCTGCCATACTTCAGCTTCAAGAAGAAGACCGTTTGCGCAGTTATACAGATAAGTTGTTGAAAGATAATATTATCGGGAGGAATGGTGTGAAGAAAGGTACCCAGTTTTTGTGAATCCCCAGTTGATAAAGAACGCAAAGGTAAATTTGAAGACAACTCTGAAAACAGTAGAACCTTATGTGTTGAGAACTCTAATTATGGAAGACTTGAGGGGCACATCCTAAAAGTAAGATTTCGGAGATTGGGGGGCGGTTGCCGGAAATCGATTTGCAGGGGAGTTGAGGAAAATGATTTATTCGATGGTGGATGTGGAATTGATAACAGAAGGGGCTCGTACTGATAGACGTTATGCACTGAAATAAGTGGTAAAAAAAAAGAAATAAAAAAAGAAATAGAAAAAGAAAAGGATTAAGTAGTTGATTGTCAGTCTTAATTTTGTTTTCATTCTTTTTCTAAAAAGATAAGAAAAGAACTAAATATAGAATGGAACGAGAAGATTTTTGACATACGCGATAATCAGTTGACTAGTCGGGAACGCGATTTTGAAAACGCACTTTTCGTCCGTTGTCCTTTGAAGATTTCAGCGGGCAGGATAAGGTAGTTGATAATCTGCGCATCTTTGTCAAGGCAGCCCGCTTGCGTGGCGAGGCGTTGGATCAGTGTATTGCTGCATGGACCTCCGATTGGGAAAAACGACACTTTCCAATATCATTGCCAATGAACTGGGAGTAGGTTTTAAAGTGACCTCAGGACCGGTGCTGGATAAACCGGGTGATTTGGCGGGAGTACTGACCAGCCTGGAACCCAATGATGTGCTTTTTATTGATGAAATTCACCGCCTTTCTCCGGTGGTGGAAGAGTACCTGTATTCTGCCATGGAGGATTATCGTATTGATATAATGATAGATAAAGGCCCGTCTGCACGGAGCATTCAGATTGATCTGAATCCGTTTACTTTGGTTGGAGCCACTACCAGGAGTGGGTTGCTGACTGCGCCTTTGCGTGCCCGTTTTGGAATTAATCTTCATTTGGAGTATTATGACGACGATGTGTTGAGCGGTATTATTCGTCGTTCGGCAGGGATATTGAATGTCCTTGCTCTCTGCTAAGGGCAGCGTCTGAGATTGCTTCCCGTAGCCGTGGAACGCCGCGTATTGCAAATGCATTGTTGCGTCGTGTGCGAGATTTTGCACAGGTAAAAGGTTCGGGTAGCATTGATACGGAGATTGCCAACTTCGCTCTTGAAGCATTGAATATTGATAAGTACGGACTCGATGAAATCGATAATAAGATACTTTGCACCATTATTGATAAATTCAAAGGCGGTCCGGTAGGGCTTACTACCATTGCTACGGCATTGGGTGAAGATGCCGGAACTTTGGAAGAGTGTGTATGAGCCTTTCCTTATCAAAGAGGGTTTCTTGAAACGTACCCCCTCGCGGACGTGAAGTGACTGAACTGGCTTATAAACATTTAGGACGTAGTCTTTACAATAGTCAGAAAACGTTATTTAGTGATTAACTATTAATTAATATCAGTACTACTTTCATATAGAAATGGTCAAACAAATCATTTCCAGTTCTCCTCCTCTTTGGGAGGAGGAGTACCTGAAGGGGAGGTGGTAGGAAAAAAAGATTCTTATGCAAACCATCATGAACAAATCCGACGTAAACCGGTAATAGAAAGGAGTTACGCAACCATAGCACTTCTGCCGAAGCTACTC
>VOFH01002796.1_pt1 | contig 20610 bp, 29 predicted proteins | sample 5384091 | NCBI WGS metagenome assembly VOFH01 (sample SAMN12384727, study PRJNA508395) | human gut metagenome | isolation source: healthy gut G | host: Homo sapiens
TCCATGATGGCTTTTTTTCCGCCGTAGGCTGCGACGGGCAGACCGCCGCCAATGATCTTCCCTAAGGTCGTCATGTCGGGCTTGATATGGTAGATGCTTTGGGCTCCATGGAGGGCCGAGCGGAAGCCGCACATGACTTCGTCGAAGATGAGGACCGTGCCGTGTTTCTTCGTTTCTTCCCGAAGGAGGTCGAGGTAGCCTTCTTGGGGGAGGACGAGGCCCATGTTGCCGGCAATGGGTTCGACGATGACGGCAGCGATATCGTCGCCGTTACGGTCCATCAGGGCCTTAAAGGCGGCGGCATCGTTATAGGGGACGGTCAGGGTATCTTTGGCCGTGCCGGCCGTAACCCCCGGGCTGTCAGGCTGACCGAAGGTAGCGGCGCCGCTGCCGGCTTTGACTAAGAGGCTGTCGCCGTGGCCGTGGTAGCAGCCGATGAATTTGACGATCTTTTCTCGGCCCGTGAAGCCGCGGGCGGCGCGGATGGCGCTCATCGTCGCTTCCGTACCGGAATTGACCATGCGCAGTTTTTCGATGGACGGGTAGACCTGGCGAACGAGTTTGGCCAAATCGGACTCGACGAGGGTCGGTGCGCCGTAGCTCGTGCCCCGTTCGGCGGCTTCTTGGAGGGCTTTGACGACGCGGGGATGGGCGTGGCCGACGATCATGGGACCCCAGGATCCGACGTAGTCGATATACTCGTTGCCGTCGATGTCGGTGATGGTATACTGGACCAGTAATTTCCCGTCAGCATTTTTAACCCCAATGTTCCAGAACCTTTGGAAAAGATAAATACAAAGATTGCCAAAAGTACGAAAACACTTAGTGCACTGGAAAGATAGGTTATGATATTTAAAACACTATCTTTTATTTTACGTTTCTTTTTCATTGTTTCAGATGCTGCTATCATTTCACATTCCCTACTTTCTTTTTCACAAGATTCAACAACAGATTAGAAAGCAGGATGACTGCCATCAGCACAAGACCTGCAGAGAATCGAATATCATAATCTAAACCGGATGTTTCCTTTAAACCGGATAACATCGTTGTAGTTAAGGTACGTGTAGTATCAAATAGATTTACCGTTGGTCCAAACATTTTATTTCCAGCTACCATCGCAACGGCAGTTGCTTCACCAAAAGCACGTCCAATACCTAAGATTGCCCCTGCAAAAAATTCCTGATTTTGCACTTGTTAGAACAACTTTAAAGTTTGTTTGTGTTTTTGTAGCACCTAGTGCCGGGCTTCCAAGCTCAATATCTGGATCAACCGGGCGAATTGCTGTAATACTTAAAGAAGTAATTGTTGGATAAATCATAATAGCAAGTAATAAGATAACTGCCAGTAAAGAACTTCCACCAGCGGTAACATAACCAAAGCTGGCAGCTAATTTACTAACCAATACAGTAATGGTACCAGAAGCAAATACCCCATAAACAACAGATGGAATAGATGCTAAAAGTTCTACTACTGTTGTCATGACTGCAGATACTTTTTAGGCGCAATCTTTACAATAAACAACGCACTTAATACGGATAATGGAAAAGAAATCAACAATGCTCCAAAAGAGGAAACAAGAGTATTGATGATGATAAATCCAACTCCATATACGCCCTGATCTTTTCTCCATAAAGTTCCAAATAGAAAATCTAAAAATTTACTTGTCCATACTGATAATCAGGCATGAATGGAGAAATTCCTTCAAACTGATAAATATGATAATTACCGCAATCGCACTGGAAGATAAAGTGCAGCCAGCATGAAACAGAAATCGCATTCGCATATCTTTCTTTAGTTTTTTCGCATTTTTTCTGAGCTAATATACCCTCTGACATAAGTCTTCATTTCATCACCAATCCTTATTCCTATACAGTAAATAACAGCCTGACCCGCAGGCTGTTTATGCGATTACTTACGCTTTTATTTATTTAACATCTTCCCAGTTTGTTGTTTCCCCTTTGAAGATAGACTGTAACTGAGCCTGTGTCATATTGCTTGTTGGGTTGTCTTTCTGTACAACTGCAACAACGGCATCAATACAATACTGTCCACTTTCCATTGCACTTGTGATATCTCCATCTTCATCTTTAAATTCACGAGAAGCAAAACCGATATCAGCAGCGTTAGGACCATCTTTTTCTCCACCAAGAACACGTTTTACAGCATCTCCACTACCTGTCTGGTTCATAACAAATTTGAAGTTACCTGCCATTGGTGAGAATGCTTCCAATGTTGCTTTTACTGTTTTTTCTACAGAAGTAGAACCACCTGTTGTAATCGTAATTCCAGAATTATCTTTTTTCTAATACTGGATATTTTTCGCAAGTTCTGACCATGGAGTTGCTTTTGATAAATCAACTTCTCCACCATTTTTCTTGAACGATTGTCATACCTTCTTTAGAATTCTGAATGAAGTCTAGATATGCAGCAACTAACTGTTCTTTATCTTCACTTCCAAAATCACCTTTTGCACGAGTAACGTAATTAAATGGTCTTTGTAATTTGTAAGAACCATCAAGAACTGTTTCACTAGATGCGCTTACTCCTTCATACTGTACAGCTTTTACATTGTTTTTCTCAAAATCTGTTGATAAGGATGTATATCCAATACCATTTGCATCCTGTCCAACTTTTTGCGGCCATATCATCATTTGATGATACTTCTGTTGCAGATTTTGTTAATTCCTTTTCAAAACCTACACCTTTTTCAAAAGCTTCTCTTGTACCACTTGTGGAATCACGAGTGTATACATGAATTTCCCCTTTCAATCCAGTTGCAGAAGCATCATTTCCATCTCCGCCTGTACTTCCACATCCTGCTAACATTGCAACTACAAATAAACTAGCTAATAATTTTTTCATTTATAACTCTCCTCCTTGAAGACAGTTATAGAATACAACAAGTTTATGAATTCCATATTTCATTCTTGTTAAGAAATTGTTAAATTCTGTTTTTTACCTTTATATATTGAAATATTAAAAAACGGATATTCTTACTATCCGTTTAAATAATCTTTATTTAATTATTTATTTTCCTAAACCAGCTGCAGCGCAGAAAAATTTCTCACTTAACATTCCAGCACATAACATGGATGCAATAGGAACCGTTAATACAATTCCTAATGTTCCAGTAATTCCCTGCGCAAATTCAATTGTAATATAATTCGAATTCATCAGCTGCTTAACATCTACATTAAACGAAAACAAAACTAGCAAGGATACAAACGCACTTCCTGCAAATGCCAGAATTAACGTATTCGTCATGGTACCTATCATATCTTTTCCTATTTCAAGTCCAGAATGAAATAATTCCTTTGTGGTAATATCTGGCTTATGTGTACGAATTTCGAATAAAGAAGATGTAATCGACATTGCCACATCCATAATTGCACCTAAGGAAGAAATTAAAATTCCTGCAAACATAATATCTTTTATAGATAATCCTGTTTCAGCACTGATTAAAATTAAACTCTCTGCTTCTTCACTGCTAAATCCATCGATATGCAACAAAAAAGACATAAAGTAAAAGCATAATGAACAAAGCAACACTCCACTGATCGTAGATAAAATTGCGCTATACGTTTTGATAGAATGACCATTTAACAAAAGCAACGTGACAACTGTTGATAAGGCTATTACAAGTACAGTCATGAGCAAAGGCGGATATCCGGAAAATACAGTCGGCAATAAAACATAAATGATGAGATACAAAGAATATGCTAATCCAATAATTGATTTCACGCCTTTTCCTTTACCTATAAAAATAACCGCAAGACATAAGATGGATATAAAAAGAATCATTCCAAATGATCGGTCATATTGATAAACGGTATAATAGGGCTCAATGTTTTCCGGCTCATCAGCATTAACTATAATTTTGTTCCTTCCTTTACTACTACATTATGAACAGCTGTTACATAATTGTTAATTTCTACCCTTTCCCCTTTATGCTTTCCTTCTAAAAATTCTACTTCGATATTTTGCTGACCTAAATTTAGTTTTAATTTTTTCATCATATGTTAAAGTATTACTTTTTACTTTCGTAACCTTTGCAGAAATATAATAATTTGCACTGTTATTTACTCTTGAGTATTCTTTTTTATAAAATTTATTAAATAATAAGGAGAATAACATGGTTAAAATCATTATGATTAAAACCACCTTATTCTCTTTTAACTGTTTTATCATTTATTATTTAGATTCTTTTTATTTTTCTCAAGACAACAGCACTGCCTAATGCTCCAACCATCATGAAAGCATAAGGAATTACATTCATTTGTACACCTGTTTTAACATCATCTTTAGATGAAACATTCTGTGTATTCTCAGAATTTACAGGTTTTTTATCATTGTCTGACAATTGTGGTACCTCTGGCAATTGTGGTGTCTGCGTACCTGTATCTGGTTTATTTACATCCTGTCCTTCCTGATTTCCAGATTCTGTATCCCCTGTATTACCTGTACCATTTCCATCATCTGTTGCTGCTTTTTCATTCACAAGAACAAAACTTCCTAAATCTTTAGTTGTTACGATAATAGAAGAGCCATCTACTGTATAAGAAAGCTTATTTAGAGTGTAATTTTTTTGCTGTATCAGATAATTTATAAACACCTAAATGATTTACATCAAATCCAGCTGGAAGATCAAATTTAATTTTAATATCTCCTGTTGGTAAAATATTTATATTATTTTTTACCAATGCAATATCAATAATATTAAATTCTTTATCTTTATATTGTGATTTTACATAATCATAAACTGTTCCTTCTTTAATATCCTGAACCCGGAACTGTGCATCCTTTTCGATAGAACCAGCAGGAGCTGTAATTTCTGTTTTCACTGATGTTTCATCAGATGAAACTACAACATCTTCACTATTTACTTGTGGAGATTTTTTTACACTAAATTCATCAAGCAGTTCCCAGCTGCTGTCATTATATAAATAGGTTGACATTTTAAATTCATTGTCACTAACTTCAACATTCGAAATTGTACGTTTTTAGACTGATCCATTTTGCAGCAAATGGGAAATCCATATTTGTTTTAATATCATAATACTTACTTCCACTAGCTGAGTTTGCAGTTAAATATACAATACCATCAGGATCTGTTACACTTTTTAAGTTTGTGGTATCCGTAACAACTTCTTGTCCTTTCATAACATGTGTACGTGTATAAACATGATCATGTCCCATTAAAACAACATCAATTCCTAATTCATCAAAAACTGGTGGAAGTTCATTTCTTCGCTGAATAATATCTCCATCTGTTGTATGACTTGCAGTTGAATAAACAGAGTGGTGGAATACTACAACTTTCCAGCGAACATCTTTATTTTTCGCAATTGCATCTTCCATAAATGCTTTGTGTTCTGCAGTGCTGGTATTATTTGAGTTAATATCCATAAACAATGTATTGTTGTAAACATACCAGTAATCTGTACCTGCTGTAGAATCTCCTAAATCTGCAGATTCATTTGGTAAATTAAAATGCTGATTATAAGAATTTGAACTACTGTCATGATTTCCAATACTTGTTGCCTGTGGCATGCTTGAGAAAATTTCCTGATTTAAATAACCATCATATTGAGACTCATTACTAGCTGTATTTACACGGTCTCCAGCTGAAAGCAAGAAATTAGGATTGAATTTTTCTTTTCGCATCATTTAAAGTTGCACTCCATCCTTCTGCATCACTTTTAGCATTTCCACTGGCCCCAATCTGTGATCTCCTGCAAAAATAAAGTTATATGATCCGTCAAAATCTTTTGTTTCAAATGTTTTAATATCACTAGCTATATCACCATTTATAACACGATAAGCATATTTTGTGTTTTCTTTCAAATCTTTGATAGTTGCCTGATAATATCGTTTACCAGCATCATTTGATGGATTTGTCAATGCCTTAATTGTTTTGCAGTTACTAGGAATTTCTCCATTTACAAGATTCTTGTATTCTGTAACTTCTACCATTCCATCTGCATCCGTATTTGCATACCATGTAAGATTCATGCTTGTTTCATCACTGCCTACAGTAAGATTAATATCCTCTTGTATAACAGGTTCTTCCCCATACAATAACTGCATGTCACTCATTTCAAAATAGACATCTGAACTGCTGCTTCTTCCCTGATGAATTTCAACAGAAACAATGTTTTTTCCGTTATGCAAAACATCTTTTAAATCATCCTTTGATAATTTCATATCAACTGTTTTTGGGCTACTATCATTAGAACCACCATATTCCATATTAGATGTAAAGCCACCATCAGGTTCATCATATGCAGCTACCTTATGTCCATTTATATAAATGATTGCGGCATCATCATATTTGAAATTAGCTGTTAACTCCGTTACTTCTTCTGCATTTTCAATGTTAACTTCTGTTCTAAAGAAAAATGCAGGAACATCTCCGTTATTTTTATCACCATTGATATATTGATTTAATAATACCGTAGGTGTGCATCCTCCACCTACATCATCCAACTTGCCATTTTTAGCACCAAATTTTCCAGCTGCTTTATCCCAGCCGCTGATATCATAAGTATCTTTTGTCCACGCAAAACGATCTTCTGGTGTTCCGGATCTACATTGTTATCCAAATAAGACCATTGTGTATTCGTATTGATTAATTGCACTTTTTCTGTTTGTTTTGTATTTCTAGTTGCTTTTACCTTTATTGGAGTAACAGGATATGTTTGTGCTACCTGTACTGCCCCATTGTTAACAGCAACGTTGCTGCTGATGCTTTTAAAACCTTATTTTTATTCATCTTACATCCTCCTCATGAACTGAACGCCCATACTTTAACATAAGAAAAATATGAATCAATACATTTAACGATATGTTTACACAAGGAAATCGTATCTTTACATTTCTTCGTTTTTTATGTATTTCAAAAGTAGGAACTACTACATTCAACGATAGTTTTAATTATTTCAATTTGTCTTAAACATAAAAAACGATAACCTATGTTACCTGCTAATAACATGTTATCGTCTTTCTATATCTTATTTTTCTAATGCCATGACTTTATCAATTCTTCTTTGATGACGTTCTTCATTAGAGAATGGAGTATTGATCCAAATGTTTACAATTTCTTTTGCCAACAATTCTCCTGTTACAAGCTGTCCAATTGCCAATACATTTGTATCGTTATGTTCTCTTGTAAGTTTTGCACTTACTGGATCGCTTATCAATGCACAGCGAACTCCTTTTATTTTATTTGCGGTAATACTTGCCCCAACTCCTGTACTGCACAACACAATACCACGATCGTTTTTCCAGATGCAACAGATTTTGCTGCAGGAGCAACCGTATCTGGATAATCCATAGAATCTTTTGTATGTGTCCCAAAATCTTCTACTTCATGTCCCATTTCGACAAGCATTTCTTTAATCATATTTTTGTAATCTAGCGCGCCATGATCACAAGCCATCGCAATTTTCATATTTTATCTCTCCTTTTTACCTTCCTAATTCCATAAACATTATAACAGAAAGACTGTGTTTCTCAAAACGTTAATACAAATGATATCAGTTATTTTATAGTATTTGAGACAAACAATCCAAAAGCTCATTCATGGATGCAATCATATAATACGGCATTTCCTGTGTTCTTCCACAGCTAAGATGATCCCTATTCACCCAAATACGTTTCCATCCCATCTTTGCAGCTGGTACGATATCCCACCAATATCCTTTCGCAATATGACAATGGTTTGCATCAGACAGATGGAACTTATCTTCTGTTAAGGAAAAAAGTTTAAAGATGGTTTATAACAATGACAATCTTTCTGCGCAAATGGCATCATCAAAAAGATAGTCTAAACTCTTCTGATGCCATTCTAACATTTCCTTTGTACAGTTTGACATTAATATAAGCCTATATCCCTGTTTTTTACATTCTTTTAAAGCATCCATAACATCAGAAAACGGGTGAAAAAACGATGTATATCCAAAATCTCATCATAGGAAGCAACATAAACATTTGTATTCATTTCCATATCACAATAAGAAAGAACTTCATATAATAATTCATCATAAGAACGAAAATCTTCACCATACATCAAACGATCTTCATAATTATGAAAAATTTCTACCGCTTTTTACCAAATCCGCCCTTTTTATCTCCTATCTTTTGTATGTATGCATATAAATTGGAAGTATCAAGTAATATTCCATAACAATCAAATGTTAATATCTTATTCATATTTCTCCTTCTTTTCACTAGTTCCTTTTATAGATTACTTCTCTAACATGCAGGAATTTAAAACTAACTTCTAAAAGTGCTTCTAAATAAGTTTGTAAGATACAATAATATTTTATCATTGATCCAATATCGCAACAATCCTGTAAAATCAAGAGGACAATTTGATATCTATCTTTTCATAGAAAAAGCGGTTTTCACCGCTTCAGATTGTTGACAAAGTGGTACTTATAAACAAGTATCGCTTTTCTTTTTTTCTTAAAATAATTTAAAATTGTGCTTTTTATTAGATTTCGTACAGTTTTAGAGATGCTTTTCCATCTCCATCTGGACATTCTTTTTAGATTATAACACGCAAAATCATCAGTGACTGATGCTGATTTTTTGTAGCCCTCTTACTCTGGTATATCTCAACGTGTGATGTTCTTTACAGTCTGCGAACACCCTCTCTATGCTTTCTTTACGCCTTGATAGATTTCTTTCCATTCCGGTGTATGTCGTATCTCATCCATTACCTCCTCTCGGTATTCCTCCCATACATGACGTGTCACTACTTTCTGAGAGTTCTTTGATGATGTACATCTTCCTCTTAAAGGACAGTTCTCACAATCCTTTGGATTTGATTTGTATTCTTTATATCCAAGCTTGTTTGTCGTGCTGTATGACAGCACCTTATTATTTGGACACAGATAACAGTCATATCCTTCATCATATACATACTCGTACTTCTTATAATATCCTTTCTTTGTCATTGGTCTTTTATAAGGCGCATACATTTTTTGCCCATTTTCTAATACCGTCTTACATATTGCTGGTGTTATATATCCTGCATTCAGACATACATTTTTATTTGATCCATATATTTATCGTTTAATACTTTATACGCTGAAAAGAAAGATACGCTGTCATGTACGTTTCCCGCAACACATACGCTTGCCAGTACATATCCATTTCTATCGCAAAATGTTTGATGTGAATAAGCAAAACATTTTTCTTTTTTCACCTTTATGGAAACAGCCACTCTCTGAATCTGTTTTACTAATTTTGATATGCTTTGTTTGTATGTCCCTTTTCAGTTTTCCCGTTTCTTCATCAAAATTTAATTCTTCTTTTTCGTTTTTTTAATTGGTTTCTTCCCATGTTCCTCACGATCCCTGTTTATCTCATCCAGCAGATCGTTTTCATATATTTTCTTCATGATTTCAACTTCTTCATCTGTATACTTGTTTTTATTCGCATTTGCCTTTTGGTGTGTGGAGTCTCCATATACAGTTTCCATATCTACAAAGCCATAAGAGATTGCCTGTTTTAGAATCTGATCAAAGATCTCTTCAAACACTTCACTGTCACCGTATCTTCGGATATAGTTTTGACCTGTGTAGAATAATTTGGCACCCTTTTCATCCATGGAGATTCCAGAAACCAGCGATACGCAAGGTTTACCTGTATTTCTCTGCAGGTCTTTCTCATTGAACCTATTCCGAAAATAATATTGATGAAGATCATTTTAAAAAGAACCACAGGATCTATGCTTGGTCTTCCAACATCACTGTAAAGATTTTCTACAAGAGGGTAGATAAAATTCCAGTCGATACAGCTTTCCAGCATTCTGACATCATGATCCTGCGGTACTAATTCTTCTATTGTATTTAATATAATACTATCGTTTTATTTGCGTCAGATTGATCGTGTATCTTCACGTACGGAAAAACGTCTGCATCAATCCATGCGTAATCAGGAACTTATTCAAATGCTTGGATTAAATCTCTTGTTTATTTCTCTACTTCACTAAAAAACAGATGAGGTTACTTTAAATAAGATCATGCGTGGTAAGTTAATCAAACTTTATGGGAAAGATCAGGATTTACTGGAAGATGTTTTGATTGAAATTCACCGAGGCAATTGAAATGTGTAATATTTATTCAACATCTTATCCTGGAACAATGGATGCTTTTGCTTCTGTTATTTCCAATAACTTAAATATCGTGATGAAGGTTTTAACAGTTGCTCACCATCGTAATGGCAATTCAAACGTCATTTTCAGTTTCTATGGAATGAACGTAAATGGATTTGATGGCACTATGTGGTGGATTCAGCATTGATTGCGATAGTCGCATGTATTATTGCTACATTGATTTTCAAAAGAAAGATATGTTTCATTAAAAGTATCGGCTTATTGAAGTCGATACTTTTTTATTTATAATTACTGCACCTTTATTAGCTCATAGTTTCTTGTCCCCAACCCAATCTTTTCTGCATGTTCCAGACATACTTTCCAATCTGTTTGAGGACTCACATTTGTAAAATAATCATGATGATCTTTAAAGTCATGTGCATGGATATGTTCATCCAATAAACTTCCATTTGTTACATCCATCTTATTGCACATATCAGCACCGCCCTGATCTAACGCAACTGGATCAAAGGATGCAAACATTCAACATCAGGAATAATCGGCAAATCATTTTCTGGATGGCAATCACCAATACGGTGATACATCCATAACAAGATTTATATGGAAATTATCACGTCCATCTACTACTGCCATACTGTATTCCGCAATCTTTCGATTTAAATCATCATTTGCACTGGAATTTTTCGTTATAAATCGCATCAAAATTACAGGAACCTAAACATCTTCCGCAACCTACACACAACGTTCATGGTCGATATGCGCATGACGATTTTCATCAAAGTAAATGGCATCCTGCGCACAATTTTTCTCACATACATGACAACCCCTGCATAACTTTGTATCTACAGCGGCTTTTCCTGAATTATGCTGTTTCATTTTTTCCCGCTCTGAACCACAACCCATACCTATATTTTAACGCTCCATAAAAACCAGTACATTCATGTCCTTTAAAATGACTTAGCGAAATAAAAACATCTGCATCCATAATGGCCTTTCCCTATTTTCGCAGTTTTACAAGCTCTCCATTACGAACTGGGACTTCTATATCATCTGTTCCTTTAATCCATCTCCAATCAATACATGACACCCCGTAGAAAATGGAAAACCCATTTTCATACGCTGTTTCTAAATGATCAAGTGCATTTTCTTCTTCCCACATACAGCGTATTACAGTCGGTTAAAAGGCATTCCTCTAATTCTTTCACCACATCTGCAACAGCTTTGCGTAATTCGGACGCAGATAAGATAAATTTCCCGGTTCACCAAAATGAATTTTAATCGCAGCCATTTTCTTGTCAATCAATTGTTTCAATTCCTGCGCGACGCATAAGTCTTTTAGCTTTTCTAATAAAATTCGTTTCCGGAACTGCACGAAAATCACACCAGTAAACCTTGCTTTTTCTTCCATATTTCTCTCCTCTTTTCTTTTCTTTTATTTTGTATCAAAAAAGACAAAAACACTAATCATTAAAATCTTGCATGTCTATATTTTTCAAAGAACATATGAACTCTTGAAATATTTCTTTCTTTTCTTCAGATTTCTATAAACTGTATAATTTCTAATTCTTCTTTTGTTACATTCATTTTTATGCGCCCATATATAGTCACCCTCTCTTATATATAGAGGAATACAGAAATTTGTCTATATAGCAAGTGGTATAGAATCAGAAATATTTAACAGGCAAAAACTGTTATTTTCCTTATTTTGGAAAAATTTACGCATTTGATCAGAACACCGCACAACCTTACGGAAAGACCATCCAGTTGATATATTTATCTTTCACTCACAATACGGCTTGATGATGATATTGCGGGAAGCAGCAGAATCTGATCCATACTTATTTCAATTTTTACAATATTGTTTAAAAATATCCGTGCTGAGGTTGTGTTCCTGACGTAACATAAGACGAAATCGAACGTTGTGTAGAACCCCTGCATTTGCAAGTTCCTGCTGTCGCTCATTTTTCTCTGCCATACCTTCTCGAATTGCTTTGCGTACTGATTGATTTCGTTAACGTTGCCATACTCCACCTCTTGTTTTTTTAATTATAGGATACTTCTTATCTTTTCCTCTATTTAAGAAAAACAAAGAGTAAACTATGTAATTATTTCTTTATTTTAGAAGATTATATGGTATCTTTTTAAGAGCTTATATGTATGTTCATACAAAATCACATTCTATACTTATTCCATTTCTGTATAAAAAAGAAGAAATATTACATCTTCTAATTTTTAATCGTTTCTTCTTCCCTTACGGTGTACGACCTGTTCACAATATGTTTTAATTTGTATTGATGCTTCATCACTCGCAAACCTTCTATAAACAACATATCATGTTCATGATTAAATTGTACAGAAATACGTAAATATTCTCCTAGATTTTCTACGATTCCTTTTCCATCGCAGTTTTCTGAGCATATAGAAAAATTATTCTATCGTTTCTTTTGATGGATGTTTTATAGCTTCCACATAATTGGAAACTTCCGCATCAAAAGTATAATTCACTTTTACCATCCATTCCCATGGTTATCTGCACTTTGTATGGTGCCATAAAATGCATGGTCTGTGTACTTTTATCAAAACTTTTTCGCAAAATCCATCCATTGGGATATCCCAGTTTCCAAAGGATAATAAGGTGTATTCTTCCTATATCCTGCATTATGCAGTTCAAGTAAATTTGCATGTTTGATGGCTTCCTGTCGATGGTGCATTACATAATAAGCGATGTTCGGCCCATAGGCAATGCTTCCGTATCATCCTTTTCATATGCTGCCTCTAAACAATCTATAATTGTATTTGCCCATTTATCTGTCAGAATGTTCTGCTTCTATAAGAAAAGAATCCATCTTTACGCCGATACTAAAGCACAATTGCGATAAAATCGTGCCATCACGTTCTTGTGTATTCCAAATAAAGAAATCGTGTGGCTAAGATCTATCTATATCTCGATTTAAAAATCTCTAGGAAATATCACGCAGTAGTGCTACAAGATGATTTTCTAGAAGATGGTCTGCTAAAATCGTATTCAGCAAAATCCTCGTTTATTGTTTTTCCCGCATACTCACGAATATCTCTTAGCCAAATAAATGTATATATTTTAAATTTTCAAGTTCTTTCCTCATAATATTTTGCAGGATCCACTAACTTCGGCATTTCATACTGTTATTATCCATAATAACTTCATCAATAAAAGAGCATTACATAAGCATGAAACTGGGACCAGCTACATCACTTTCACTTGCCAGCGATACAAACGTCCTTCATAACTGCACCTCATTATAACCATAAGGGACACACCTCAATAATAACGCTTTATCATAATCTTCCTCATCTTTAACTGTTTCTTTTCACAAAGCTGTTTTAAATAAAATTCAACTGTTCACGTTCCTCTTCTTTTCTAATTTACTTTCTCCCTACAATTTAATAGCCTGGTTTCTCCTTTCAAAAGGACTGATGGTCCCTCTGCCTAGTACCTCTCAGCACATCTGATATGTTTCCTGTTTTGTAAGAGAATCTTTTGTATAATCGCACTTCGATCACTATGAAGTCTTCAAAATTGCTGATACGTAATGTCATATTACGTTTTAATGCCCTCCCAGGGGTAATTTATTTTTCCCCATAAGTTACGCTGGTTTTCATGTATCAGAATTTGTAAATTTACCAAAATCTAATTGTGCCTCTTCCATGCTTTCAGGCACTAACCTGATCTACCTGGAAGATTTTCTTTTCCATATTCATTTTACAATTGTAGAACAATTGCTGTAATAATAAAGATTTCGCATACTGCATAAGTAGCTACCTTATTACTTGGAATAAATTGCAGACCGCCAATATCTTCACCAGATTTTTTATTCGACAATGTGAAAAAATCATAAACAAAACTAATCACCAACCTGTTTTGCCTCTTCTTTATTATCTTCTTTTTCCACTGCAGCACTTAAATCATTATATGCAAGTATCTGATTTTCTGTAGGATTCAAAAGGAGAAGTATATTGCTGATTTTCAATCAGTTGTGTTTTTTTCCTTTGGTTCTTCCGTTATTTGTTCTTTTTGTTTCTCTTCCTTTTACTGCAGCCATTTACCATCAGAAATGAAAAGATGCAGCAGGAAAGCAGTACCATTTTACTATTTGTTTCATGAGTTTACCTCCATAAAGCGATTATAAGTATACCATAGATTTCCTTTTAAAAACGAATCCCTTATCAATTTTAAGAATTTTTCATGATTAAGAAAATCCTGTAAACATCTACAGGATCAAAGTTTCATATATTGCCTTCCATTTCTTCTCTATAAAGGCCTCCCACCTTGTGCTGTATTTCCTTTACAAGAGCCTTTTATGTGATATTCTGATACAAAATGATCAAATACATGCTTAATATCAAAATTACTTTGTTCATGCTTAGCAATCACAATATGCGCATTATCATAATCACGAGTTAAAATACAACTGTTTTAGCGATATTTTGTCACAAATCATTTGCGCCAAAACGATGTATCTTTGAATCCAAATCTTCAAATGTTCTCACAAGAACTTCTTCCTGCTGTTTCCAAGTTCTAGCCGTGGAAGATATATATTTATCTTTCCACTCATCCACATGTTTTGAAGCTGTTTGTTTTCACTTAACAAACGGCTGACCCTGTATTAAGATACAAATGAGAAACTGCCAATGTATCACTTGCCCCATCTAAAACACGATAGCGGCGTCTGATACAGTCAAGCAGCTGATCACCAACCAAATAACGAATCTTTATAACTATTTTTCGTCTTTTTCAAATCCTTCAATAAACAGCATTTTGCAATAACGTAAAGATGGCACATGCATACATCCACACATTGTATAATCCCAATACACCAATTTACAACACGAAGATCTGGAGCGCATGATTTCTTTATCAGTTAAATATTCATTTGCCTCTGCATGTGTCGGATATAATATAGAAACTGCCAAATCATCACGAATCAAACCATTGCACAAAACCTGCAGTTCAATCGCCATTTTTCATTAAATTATCAAAACTTAATTCACATCATTTACCTCATCACTTACATGATGATAATGTTTTTACATTATAAGATTTTGAAGAACAAGCACTAATCAAATGCTGAGCCAAAAGGAATCTGACATTTACGAAACCTTTCATGAAGGTTCACGCTCATAAACACACTGCCTCTAATTTTCATCTAACAGATGCCATACATATCCATCTTCTTCTTCAATCCATGACCATATGGCGACTGAATCATACCAATATCACTTTCCATTCCTCCCTTCCACATAGAATATGGTATCCTTAAAAGCATGCCAGTACATCTTTATCTTCTTTAACTTTAATAACTTCTTGTTTGAAGCTCTGTTTTAAAAACAATTATCATACAATTTGTTGAACATAGGATCGAAACCTCCTTTAATCCATAATTTTATTATATTTTAGCACATTTTTTCTTTTTCTCATACACAAAGAAAGCATTTTCATAAAACTATATAGCACTTCTTTTTAAAAAAATAGATATTCTTTTCTAAAAAACATATAAAACTATAACTCATAAAAAAGATGAATGTTTTTATCTCTTTTTCTATCCCCTTTTAAATCATGTATAATAATACAGAAAACAATGACAGGGAGGATTTTTATGAATCAGGTTGCAGATCAATGGTTAGATTATGAATGTATAGATGCTGGAAATGGTGAAAAACTGGAAAGATGGAAAGATATTATTCTAAGACGTCCTGATCCCTCAGGTTATCTGGCCTGTTGATACAGAAGACAGCTTGTGGAAAAACCCTCATGCCCATTATCATAGAAGTAAAAGTGGCGGAGGCCATTGGGAGTATAAAAAAAGTTTAAAGAAAGCTGGACGATTTCATTTAAGGAACTTCGTTTCAAAGTTTCACCTACCGGATTTAAACATACCGGATTATTTCCAGAACAAGCTGCCAACTGGGATTTTATGATGAAGAAAATCAAAGACAGCAAACGCGATGATATTCGAGTATTAAATTTATTCGCTTATACAGGAGGAGCTACGATGGCTTGTGCAGCTGCAGGAGCAAGTGAAGTTGTACATGTTGATGCCAGCAAAGGAATGGTTTCCCCGGGCAAAAGAAAATATGGTTCTTTCCCATTTAGAAGATAAAAGATTGTTTTATTGTGGATGATGTATTAAAATTTGTACAAAGAGAAAACGAAGAGGAAGAACATATCATGCGATCATTATGGATCCACCAAGCTATGGCAGAGGACCAAATGGAGAAGTATGGAAATTAGAAGAGCAGTTATATCCTTTAATCTCTGCTTGTATGGAAATATTAGATGAAGATCCTTTATTCTTCTTAGTCAACTCTTATACAACAGGATTTCCACCAACTGTATTACATAATCTGCTAAACAGCACAGTATTAAAAAACACCCAAATGGATATTTAGAAACAGGGGAAATTGGTTTACCTATTACAAAAAAGTCACACCATTCTTCCATGTGGTATTTATGGACGCTGGGTAAAAAAAATAAATGCAGTGAATCGCTGCATTTTTTTCATTATCAAAAATATAAAAAAATATCCATACAAAGTATGGATAGGCAATCCCAATGGAGCGGGTGAGAGAATCGAACTCACGTAGTCAGCTTGGAAGGCTGAAGTTCTACCATTGAACTACACCCGCATTTTTTTAAATGGTGACCCGTGCGGGTCAATTTTAATGGGCGATTCGAACGCCTGACCCTCTGATTAAAAGTCAGATGCTCTACCAGCTGAGCTAGCGGGTCATTATTAATGGTGGAGAGGGACGGATTCGAACCGCCGAACCAAAAGGAACTGAGTTACAGTCAGCCGCGTTTAGCCACTTCGCTACCTCTCCGTTAAAATGGTGCCGACTATAGGAATTGAACCCACAACCTACTGATTACAAGTCAGTTGCTCTACCAATTGAGCTAAGTCGGCATTTCATGGTGGAGGTTAACGGGCTCGAACCGCTGACCCTCTGCTTGTAAGGCAGATGCTCTCCCAACTGAGCTAAACCTCCAGTTTTTTTTATTTTAAATGGAGCGGGTGATGAGAATCGAACTCACGTAGTCAGCTTGGAAGGCTGAAGTTCTACCATTGAACTACACCCGCATTTTTAAATGGTGACCCGTGGGCGATTCGAACGCCCGACCCTCTGATTAAAAAGTCAGATGCTCTACCAACTGAGCTAACGGGTCATCATTAATGGTGCCGACTATAGGAATTGAACCCACAACCTACTGATTACAAGTCAGTTGCTCTACCAATTGAGCTAAGTCGGCATTTCATGGTGGAGGTTAACGGCTCGAACCGCTGACCCTCTGCTTGTAAGGCAGATGCTCTCCCAACTGAGCTAAACCTCCAGTTTTTTAGCACCCTCTTGTTGAGTGCCCATATATAATATCATCAGATATTTTTGTGTCAATAATTTTTTTTATTTTTTATTTATTGTTTCAGCATATTGTTTTCAATCCTTATTCTTCTTTATTATTTAACCATTTTCTTTATATATTGAGATGCAGGAATAGAAAAACCTGAATCTTAGCTTCCACATCTAAAGATGATGAATACATTACATTAATTTTTTTCTAGTAGATGCATTACTTTTTCCGTATCATGCTGATCCACCCCAAGAATAAGAACAACTTCTCCATATTCCAGAAATCCACCATTGCTTCCAACTTCTGTAGCAAAAAAACCTTCATTTGCAAGCCTTCCTTTAACTTCATCTATATATTCTTCTTCTGCAATGATCAACAATACATTCATGTAAAAACACCTCGTTATAATCATATCATATTTTTTTCAAAATTTGTTATTCTAAAAAAAGAAAACATCCCCTAAATTTAAGAGATGTTATTCAACCGCTAAAAGCTGTGGATTATTTACACCATGACATATCCGTAATTTTTCCATTAATTCATCAATAGAAATATTCATATCACTAATATCAAATGAAATAACAACACTTGCCCAATCATGAATTGGAATATTTTGATTAATCGTTAGAATATTCGCATTTCCTGAGACATGATCTGTAAAACTTCAGACAAGATCCCTTATCACGCTTGGTGCAGCATCAAAGAAATAACCCTTTTCTTGCATTTAACTTTATCTGGAGAAAGACATAATCTTTATATTTATAGTACGTTCCTCTGCTGATCCCAACTTTTTCACAGCTTCACTTACCTGTCGAACTTCTCCATTTAACAAAAGTGTTCTAGCTTCAATAACTTTTATCCAAGAACTTCCGGCAAAATGCTGCTGTCTATATAAAATTTCTGCATATTCTCTCCTCCCCTTTTTTTTTTAATCATACAATCTTCCTAAAAGAAACTCAAGTTTTTCTTCATTTAAACACCTTTTCAATCCTATATTCATATACTATATAGAAAAGAGAGGAGTCTAGTATGAAAAACTTATAACCTTGCCATCTTAGGCGGCAGTGGTGCCGTTGGATATGAAATGTTAAAGCTTTTAATAGACAGAAATTTTCAATAAAATCTATATCTTTTCGCCAGCAAAAAAGTGTTGGCAAAAGATCACCTACAAAGATAAAGCTATATCATAAAAGAACTTCACAACAGCAGTTTTAAAAGATATTGATATCGTTTTAGGAGCTATAGATGCAAAATCATGAAGTCCTTATCTTCCTGCAATCATGCAAGATGGAGCCATTCTTATTGACAACAGTTCTGTTGTATGGAAAAAAAGTGGGATTCCTCTTTGTGACCTCGAAATAAATCCACAAGACATTTATAATTACAAGCGAATTATTCTAACTAAATTGTGTAAACCATCATTGCTTTTTAACAGCTTTTTATACCCTCCTCTTCATCAACATGCCCATATCGCATGATCGTATCCACTTATCAGGCAGTAAGCGGTGCTGCTGGGGAAAAAAAAGGAATCAACGATAAAAGAACAGATACAAGGCAGCTTTGCTCATCAGGTTTCCCCTACCCAATCGCATTTTAACCTGATCCCGCAAATCGGAGATTTTTGAACAAAAACGATTACACCAGCGAAGAAATGAAAATGCAAAACGAAGGCAGAAAAATTCTTCATCAAAAACGATTTATCTATAAGCTGTGATTATTCCCCCGTGTATACCGTTCGCATAGCCTTTTCTATTTACGTAGAGTTTGAAAAAGAATTGATGTTTCTACTGCTAAAAATTTATTAGCAGATGCAAAAGGTGTAATCTTGGATTTATCGAAACACCCAATATCCAATGCCGCTTTATTCCAGTGAAAAGGATGATGTTTATGTTGGAAGAATACGACAAGATTTGAAAAACAAAAATCATGCGTTACACCTTTGGTGCTGTATGATCAGCTTGAAAGAAAAGGTGCCGCATTAAACGCTGTACAGATTGCAGAATTGCTTATCAAAAATCATGTATAACAAAAAAGAGCCAAAGCTCTTTTTATTATATTCTTGCTACTCCACTTTTTATTGCCGCTTCTTTTTACAGCTTCAGCAACTGCTTTTTGCCACTCGTTTATCCAATGCGCTTGGAATAATATAATCTGCTTTTAATTCATCTTCTGAAATCAAAGAAGCAATCCCATACGCTGCAGCAATTTTCATCTCTTCATTGATATCACTGGCACGAACTTCTAAAGCACCTTTAAAAATACCGGGAAAAGCCAAAACATTATTAATCTGGTTAGGGAAATCACTTCTACCTGTACCAACAACAACGGCACCTGCATACGACGCTAAAATCTGGCATAATTTCCGGTGTAGGATTTGCCATCGTAAATACAATTGCTCCCTTATGCATAGAAGCTACCATCTCTTCCGATACAATATTAGGTGCAGATACCCCAATAAATACATCCGCATCTTTCATAGCATCTGCCAAGGTCCCTTCTTTTCACATCCAGTAATATCCACAATTTCTCTTTGCCCACTTGTCAGATTGTTATTATGAATATTTAAAATACCAGCTTTATCTACCAGTGTGATATTTCCAAACTTCATATCCAGCAGCAGTTTGGCAATTTGCTACACCAGCACTTCCTGCTCCATTGATGACAATATCCACAGTTCCCATTTCTTTATGTACAACTTTTAATGCATTCAACAATGCACTAGCAACTACGATTGCTGTACCATGCTGATCATCATGAAATACAGAATATCACAAACTTCTTTTAATTTTTCTCTATTTCAAAACAGCGTGGAGCTGCAATATCTTCAAATTAATTCCGCCAAAACTTCCCGCAAGCAAAGAAATCGTTCTCACAATTTCTCCAACATCTTTGCTTCGAATACATAAAGGAATTGCATCCACTCCTCCAAATTCTTTGAATAAGACACATTTTTCCTTCCATGACGGGCATACCAGCTTCTGGTCCAATATCACCTAAACCTAATACAGCACTGCCATCGGTAATTACCGCAACACAATTCCCTCTTCCTGTTAACTCATAACTCTTATTAGGATTTTTCTGAATTTCCAAACATGGTGCAGCA
>VOFH01000145.1_pt1 | contig 20577 bp, 35 predicted proteins | sample 5384091 | NCBI WGS metagenome assembly VOFH01 (sample SAMN12384727, study PRJNA508395) | human gut metagenome | isolation source: healthy gut G | host: Homo sapiens
AGATTTTGTTTTCTGCGGATGCATTTGGCACCTTTGGCGCGCTAAACGGCAACCTTTTCGCAGATGAGGTGCAGTTTGAGCGGGATTGGCTGGACGATGCCCGCCGGTATTATACCAACATCGTTGGAAAATACGGAGTACAGGTACAGAGCTTGCTGAAAAAAGCCGCACAGCAGGAGATCGCTATGCTCTGCCCGCTTCACGGCCCAATTTGGCGGAAAGATTTGGGATGGTTCCTGGACAAGTATGAGAAATGGAGCACCTATACGCCGGAGGAACGGACAGTGGCTATCTTCTGCGGTTCGGTCTACGGCCACACGGAAAATGCTGCGGATCTGTTGGCAAATCGCTTGGCGCAGCAGGGGTGCAAAATATCGCACTGTACGATGTATCCCACACAGATGTCTCCCCTGCTGGTCAGCGAGGCCTTCCGGTGCAGTCACTTGGTTTTTGCAGCGTCTACCTATAATAATGGCATTTTCACACCTATGGAAAATCTGCTGCTAGATCTGAAGGCGCACAATCTGCAAAAACGCACCGTGGCCCTGATTGAAAACGGCTCCTGGGGACCGCAGTCCGGAAAGCTGATGGGCGAAATTGTTTCCTCCATGAAAAACATGACGCTGCTGGGAGAGACCGTCAGCGTCAAATCCTCTGTGAAGGAGGCGCAGTGCGAGGTGTTGAAAGCTCTAGCCGACGCGCTGGCGGCTGATATCATGGCCTGATGTTCCCATAGTGGCCCGGTTTTGGCAATCCTGAACCGGGCCTTTTCCTCTGCGGCGGTACAGAACTTTGGAGAGAGGAGCGGGCGTGATGGTACTTCTATCAGATCGGTCCAGAGTTGAGCCTGGTGGACCATTGTACAGAGGGACAGGTGCTGGTCCTGCTGACCTCCCAGGAGCTGTCTCAGCATCCAGAACTAAAGTGCCTGGAGGGCGTTCTCCAACACACGCCGTTGGCAAGAGATGCCCGGGTATGCAAGGCAGAGGCGCGGCGGGATTGCCTGTGCGGAACCATTGTGACTCCCAGATATACCAAGGAGGGAGAACGAATCGCGTTCGGTTATATGCTAACGGCCAGCGTGGTTGTGATCTGTGATGATTCAGGGGCGGCCCACGCGCTGATCAAGCGGCTTGGCCGGGAAAAGCGCTGTCAGGAGAATGGGCCCGGCCGGCTGTTTTATGAATTTTTGGAGCTGCTGATCTATCGGGATCTGCACCATTTGGAGGAGATGGAGGATCAGCTGGCCCAGATGGAGGATCGGGGACTCTCAGGCGAATTAGACGGCTTCAATGCTCAGGTGAGTCGGCTGCGCAAGGAAGCGGCTGCCTGGTTTCGCTACTATGACCAGCTGGATGACGTGGCCTGCGAATTGGAGGAAAACGAAAACGGATTTTTCTCCACAAACGAAACCAGGCTTTTTCACATGTTGGAAAAACGCCTTGGCCGGCTGCGCAACGAAGCCCAGCTGCTAAGGGAGTACTGTCTTCAAGTTCGGGAGCTCTTTCAGGCAGAGATTGATATCCGGCAGAATCGAATCATGAAGATTTTAACTATTGTTACCACCATTTTCCTGCCGTTGTCACTGCTGGCAGGATGGTATGGCATGAATTTTACCGGGATGCCGGAGCTGACATGGAAATATGGCTATCCGGCGGTAATTGCCGTCAGCATTCTTGTTGTAGCAGTATGCCTCTGGATTATGAAAAAAAAAAATTTTGGTAAATGATGCCTCCAGAAAAACCTGAAAAACTCTCTGCTTCTCCGGAATAAAGCCCCGCTCCAAACGGAGCGGGGCTTTTGAGCAAATTACAGCAATGTGATGCCGGCTTTTTCACAGGCGCGCAGAGTCTCTTGGTCCCACAAGCTGACCTGTACCTCGCCGATATGACACGTACCAAGCAGCAGCATGGACAGACGGACTGACCGATGCCGCCGCCGATGGACTGGGGCAGTTCTCCATGCAAAAGCATCTGATGGAAGGGGAGATTCCTGCGCTGGTTGCAGCCGGACTCTTCCAGCTGGCGGTCCAGAGCTGCGGCATCCACCCGGATACCCATGGAGGAGACCTCAAAATTCCGCCCTAGAATCGGGTTCCACATGAGGATGTCGCCGTTGAGATCCCAGTCGTCATAGTCAGGTGCGCGGCCATCGTGCTTGGAGCCGGATTTCAGCGTTTTGCCGATCTGCATCAGGAACACCGTGTGATGCAACCGGCAAATTTCCAACTCCCGCTCATTGGGAGTCAGGTTGGAAAACGGTCCTCCAGCTCCTGTGTGGTAATGAAGTACATCCCGGTCCGGGCGGAAGGTCAGGACGGGGAAGGCGTTACGCAGGGCGGTGGCGGTGTCACAGATACAGCCCACAATTTCCCGGACGGTATCCTTGAGGTAGAGGACGTTCCGGTTCTGGGGGTCAATGTGCTTCTCCTAGTCCCACTGGTCCACGTAGATGGAGTGGAGATTGTCCACGACCTCATCCCGGCGGATGGCGCTCATGTCAGTATAGAGACCCGTGCCCAGCTTGAACTCGTAGCGCTTGAGGGCCAGGCGCTTCCACTTGGCCAGGGAGTGAACCACCTGACCATCGGTTCCCACATCGGGGATATCAAAGCAGACGGGGCGCTCCACACCGTTCAGGTCATCATTGAGGCCGGTGGCGCATCTTGTTGTGCTGGTCGCGCATGACCGGCGAGCAGTGGATATACTTCGGGATCTCCCAGCCGAAGCCCTCGTAGAGGAGGTTATATTTCGGTGTCGACGACAGATACTCCGACCCGCGCACGACGTGCGTGATGCCCATAAGATGGTCGTCGATCACGTTTGCGAAGTTATACGTCGGCAGACCGTCGCGCTTGATGAGCACCTGATCGTCGAGCGTGTCGTTGTCGACCGTGATGTCGCCGAAGATCTCGTCATGGAACGTGGTCTTGCCCTCGCGCGGGATCTTCTGGCGAATAACATAGGGCTTGCCGGCCGCGAGATTTGCCGCGATCTCCTCCTCGCTCAGACGCGCGCAGCGGCCGTCATATTTGTGGATGACCGTGCCGTCGGAAACATTTTCTTCGGCAGCGTCGTCCTTATCGCAGAAGCAGCGGTAGGCATGGCCGCGCGCGATGAGCAGCTCGGCATATTCCTTATAGAGCCCGCGCCGCTCGGTCTGGACGTATGGGCCGACCGGGCTTATTTCACTGTGGCGGCAATTTATGCCTGCTGGCAATCCTGAGAAAACTGGCAGTGGGAGAACAGGCTGCCCAGGTGTTCCGGACAGGCCTCAAGTACTTGGGTCTGCTGGCAGCGGGTTCCTCCTCTACTATGGGATGTGGAGTGTCGTCTGCGGCGCGGCCGGAGTGGAAAAGCGCCGGGTGGAGGGAATCCCTGCTCTCCGGCGGCGGGCTGGGGGAACTGTTGGGCCTCTGGCAGGAGGCTAACGTCTCCTATGTGCGGGGCCTTTTTGACAGCAGCGGGGTCCTGGGTCCCCTTGTGCCGATCCTGCATGCATTGTTGTTGATGGGGCTTTGCTGGCGGCTGATCGCGCTGCTGGCGGACCAGGAGATGGCGCTAAGCAATAAACTACTTTTGACGGGCCTTGTCTGCCTGTTGCCCACGGCGCTCAATGCGGTTGACATTCTGATGGCAGGAAGCGCCACGCAGCTTATGAGCTATGGGGGAGAGCTTTTGTACCTGCTTCCGGTGGCCTGTTGGGAGCTTCCGGCGCGCCGGCGGTGGACGGCTCCCTGGCGCAAAGGGGCGGCGGTTTTATTGTGCCTTGTTTTGTGGCAGCATATCGTATACGCCAACCAGGTCTATATGAAGAAAGACCTAGATAAAAACGCCACGCTGGTTCTGGCCGCCCGGGTGCTGGACCGGATTGAGCTGACGGAAGGGTATGTGCCTGGTGAGACGCCGGTGGCCTTTGCCGGCAGGCTGGATGACAACGAACTTTTGAACCGGGGCCGAGACGAGTTCGCGGACCTGGACCACACGGTGGGACTCTGGAGCGACTACGCCGCCACTTACAACTTGGGGCGGTATCTCACTGACTACCTGAACGCCCCGCTGCTGTGGGACACGGAGAAGGACTTCTCCCAGCTGGAACAGGTTCAGGACATGCCGGCATTCCCGGCGGCGGGAGCCGTCGCGATGGTGGATGGGACCGTGGTGGTGAAGCTCTCGTGATACCAAAGAAAGAGAGGTGAAGAGGGATGATGGTCTCCATTATCGTACCATGTTATAACGAGCAGGAAGCGCTGCCCTACTTCATGCGGAGATCCGCAGAACAGAGGCAGAGCTCTCCGCGGCCTATGGCTGTACTTTTGAGCTGCTGTTTGTAGACGACGGCTCAAAGGACCGTACACTGGAGGTGCTGCGGAGCTTTGCCGGGGACGGGGTGCGCTATCTCTCCTTTTCCAGAAATTTTGGAAAGGAGGCGGCCATGTACGCCGGCTTGCAGCATGCGCGGGGGGAGTATGTAGCCATCATGGACGCGGATTTACAACACCCGCCGGCCATGCTCAAAGAGATGTATGAGGGATTGCAGTCGGAGGAATATGACTGCGTGGCCGCCCGGCGGGAGAGCCGGAAGGGCGAGCCGCCCGTGCGCAGCTTTTTCGCCCGGTGCTTTTACCGGCTGATCAACCGGATTTCCGATACGGAGATTGTGGATGGAGCCTGTGATTTCCGCATGATGAAGCGGCGGATGGTGGACGCGATTTTGTCCATGGGGAGTACAACCGCTTTTCCAAGGGGATTTTCGGCTGGGTGGGATTTCGCACCAAGTGGCTGCCCTATGAGAATGTGGAGCGGGTGGCCGGCGAGACCAAGTGGTCCTTCTGGAAGCTACTGCTCTACTCCCTCCAGGGAATTGTGGGCTTTTCCACCGTGCCACTGGCGCTGGCTTCCGTGCTGGGGCTGGTGTTGTGTGTCGTTTCCTTTTTGATGGTGCTCTATATCATCATCAAGACGCTGCTCTTTGGCGACCCTGTGGGCGGGTGGCCGTCTCTTGCCTGCATGGTGATGTTTATGGGCGGCATCCAGCTTTTCTGTATGGGAATTTTAGGCCAGTATCTGGCAAAGACTTATCTGGAGACGAAGCACCGCCCGATCTATATTTTGGCGGAGACGGACGAGGAGAGGAGCTATGGCGAAAAATGGATTGACGGTACGGTGCCCCGGTTTTTGCTGGTGGGTGTCATCAACACGCTGGTTGGCTGGGGCCATGTTCCTGCTCTACAACCTGGCTCACTGGTCCTACTGGCTGTCCTCGGCGGCGAATTATCTGCTGGGTGGTATCGTGAGCTTTTTCCTCAACAAGTATTTTACGTTCCGGAAAAGGGAGTGGTCCTGGGGGCAGGCGGTGCGCTTCGCCGTCAATGTGGCGGCGTGCTGGCTGCTGGCCTACGGCCTTGCAAAGCCCCTGCTGCAGCTGCTGGCGGGGCGGAGTCTGTGGCTTCAGGAGAACGCGGCCATGCTGGTGGGCATGTGCCTGTACACGGCATTGAACTATCTGGGCCAGCGTTTTTTTCGCCTTTCGGAAGTGACGTTGCACTTTCCGGCGAAATCTGGTATAATCAAACAATCCGGCCAATTCCCGGATGACTAGTTCAACCGCCCCGGCAGCGTCCGGCGGCGGGGAATCTTGAGGTGCGAATCTATGGAAGATCAGAAGAAGCGGATTTTAAGCGGCATTCAGCCCTCCGGCGATCTGACGCTGGGGTCTTATCTGGGGGCTATCCGCAACTGGGCGGCGCTGGCCGACGAATATGACTGCTATTACATGCTGGCGGATATGCACACCATCACGGTGCGTCAGGTGCCGGCGGACCTGCGCCGTCACACATTGACTCAGGTTGCGGCCTATATCGCAAGCGGTCTGGACCCGGAGCGCAACGTCCTCTTTGTCCAGTCCCATGTGCCGGCCCACGCCCAGCTTGGCTGGGTGCTGGACTGCTACACCATGTTCGGTGAGCTGTCCCGCATGACCCAGTTCAAGGATAAGTCCGCAAAAAATGCCGACAACATCAATGCGGGCCTGTTTACCTACCCCTCTCTGATGGCGGCGGATATCCTGCTCTACCAGCCGGACTTCGTGCCGGTGGGCGGAGACCAGAAGCAGCACGTGGAGATCTGCCGGGACATCGCCAACCGCTTCAACGGTATCTATGGCGAGGTCTTCAAGATTCCGGAGCCGTATATTCCCAAGGTGGGGGGCCAGGATCATGAGTCTGACCTCTCCGGAAAACAAGATGTCCAAGTCCGACAAGGACCAAAACGGCTGTGTATATATGCTGGAAAAACCGGAGGACATCATGCGCAAGTTCAAAAAGGCAGTCACGGACTCTGAAGCCGTCGTGCGCTATGACCCGGCCGCGAAGCCCGGCGTGTCCAATCTGATGCAGATTTACTCTGTGGCCTCCGGCCGAGATTTCGCGGAGATTGAGCGAGAGTTTGATGGTCAGGGATACGGGGCCTTTAAGACTGCCGTAGGCGAGGCGGTTGTGGAGCTGCTGCGGCCCATTCGGGAAGAGACGGAGCGCCTGCTGGCAGACCGGGTGTAGCTGGAGCAGGTATACCGTGGTGGTGCGGAAAAGGCCGCCAGAGTGGCAGACCGGACCGTTGCCAAGGTCTACAAAAAGTGGGCTTTTTGGCCCGCTGAGGTGGCAGTATGATATCCTTTGAGTCGCAGCTCATTGTCTATATTGTTCTGGCTCTGGCCGTTGCACTGATTGTCAGCTTTTTGATGACGCCGGTAGTCAAGACGTTTGCCTATAAGGTGGGCGCCATTGATGTGCCCAAGGATGAGCGTCGGATGCACAAAGTGCCCATTCCCCGGCTGGGGGTCTGGCGATCTTCATCGGCTTCATGGTGAGCATTTTCATCTTTGTCCCCATCACGCCGGAGATGCGGAGCATCCTGCTGGGCGCGGTGGTCATTGTGGTGCTGGGCGTGGTGGACGACATTATGGCCCTGCCTGCGATGCTGAAATTTGTGGTGCAGATTGTGGCGGCGCTGATTCCTGCGCTGAGCGGGGTCCGGATTCTGGCCTTTTCCAATCCCAACATTTTCTCCAGTAACGCCTACTGGGTGCTGGACGGCCTCTCCATCCCGTTTACAGTGCTCTGATTGTAGCCATCACCAACTCGGTGAATTTGATCGACGGACTGGACGGTCTTTGCCAACGGAGTCTCCGCCATCTCCGCCACCACCATGCTGCTGATCGCTCTGATTGCCTCAGAGCTTCAGGTGGCCACGGTCATGGCGGCTTTTAGTAGGTGCGTGCGTGGGGTTCATGCCATACAACCTGAACCCGGCTAAGATGTTCATGGGTGATACCGGAGCGACCTTTTTGGGCTATATTCTGGCCACCATGTCAATTCAGGGCTTATTTAAGTACTACGCGGTGATCTCCTTCGTGGTGCCGTTTCTGATTCTGGGACTGCCGATTTTCGATACCGCCTTCGCCTTCATCCGGCGGATTGCCCATGGACAAAGCCCCATGCATGCCGACCGCAGCCATATTCATCACAGGCTGATCGATATGGGATTGAATCAGAAGCAGGCTGTGGCGACGTTGTATGTGATCTCTGCAATTCTGGGCCTCTCCGCTGTGGTGCTGACTACCAGCGGCGAGCAGAAGGCTATGCTCTTCTTCGCCGCGCTATGCATTGTAGCAGTAGTAGCCGCCCGGGTTGTGTTCCCCCAAAGAGGTCAAGGAGGAGCTGAGGAGGAGCTGGAGGAGCTGCCCCACCCGGAGAAGCAGAACCAAAGGAAGACGGGGAGCAAGCAGGCACCGTAGAGAAGGAAGAGGAGACGTAAATGGACAAGCTTCGTATCATGAGTGTCTTTGGCACCCGGCCGGAGGCTATCAAAATGTGCCCCCTGGTACGGGAACTGGCCGCACGGGAGGGCGTAGAGAGCCTTTGCTGTGTCACCGCTCAGCACCGTCAGATGCTGACAGTGTCCTGGAAGTTTTTTCTTTAAAACCGGACTGGGACCTCGACATCATGACACCCAGACAGACCCTTTCTACCATCACCAGCAAGTGCCTCACCGGTATGGATGAGGCGATTGACACACTGAAGCCCGACATGATTCTGGTGCATGGAGATACCTCTACCACCTTTGCCGGCGCTTTGTCTGCTTTTTACCATCAAGTGCCCATCGGGCACGTGGAGGCCGGGCTTCGAACCTATGACAAGTATTCTCCCTTTCCTGAAGAAATGAACCGGAAGCTGGTATCCTCTTTGGCAGACCTGCATTTTTGCCCCACGGCCAATAACAGAGGAAACCTCCTGCGGAGGGGGTCACGGGCGATATTTTCGTAACCGGCAACACGGTGATTGACGCGCTGAAAACCACTGTCCGGGGAGGACTACCGCTTCTCAATAGATGAGCTGAACCATTTGCCTTACAGCGAGAAAAAATTCTTTTGGTGACATGCCACCGTCGGGAAAAACTATGGAGAGCCTATGCGCAATATTATGCTGGCCTTTGCGGCAGCTGGCCGAGGAGAACCGGGATGTAGAGCTGGTATACCCAGTCCACCTCAGCCCGGTGGTGCGGGAGGCGGTGGATCGCTACCTCCGGGGAGCTCCCAGGTGCACCTGATCGATCCGCTGCCTGCAGACGAGATGCATAACCTTATGGCCCGGTGCTACCTGGTGCTGACAGACTCCGGCGGGCTGCAGGAGGAGGCTCCGGCTTTAGGAAAGCCTGTTTTGGTGCTGCGGCGGGAGACAGAGCGCCCAGAGGCTGTGGAGGCTGGTACTGTGAAACTGGCTGGCGTGGTACAGGATGATATTGTGACCATGGCACAGCGGCTGATTCAGGACCGGAACGCCTATGCGGCCATGGCCCATGCAGTGAATCCCTATGGAGACGGTCAGGCCTGCCGGCGGTTGCGGATGCGGTTTTGTGGCATTTCCAGCGGGAGAACGGCCTGCGGATTATCAGGGATAACCGCCATCCGGGAAAGGAGAGATGGGTGTGGACAGGCGGAAGCTCAGCTGGATCACCTGGGTCTTTGTTGTGCTGACAGTATTGGTGCTGGTGATGATGCTGATGGACACTGCACGGTCCGGATGGTATGGTTCTTCCGGATACCAGCACCACATCCGGGCAGACCGGGGAGATTCCGACTCCTGATGGCGCCTTGGCTGTGGTGGAGGTATCGCCCTCCACGGTGCAGGCCGCGGTGGAAAACCCTGGCGCGGCCGGAGGCATATCGCCGGACCGTAACGGTGGAGCAGCTTTGGTCCGGCGGCAGCAGCTCTTATGAGATCGCAATGGCGGTCAGCGGTCCTGGACCCGGACAGACCGTACGATGCCGGACGGTCGGGTGCGCCATACGATTACAGGCCCGGAGGATGTCTATATTTGGTATAACAATGAGGCGGCGGTTTACACCAGCCCCGTGGGGACATCACTGCGGATCATGAGCTTCCCATTCCCACATACGAAGATATCTTGAGTCTGGATGTAGAAGCAATTATCGCTGCGGATTACCGCACCATCTCCAATGTGGCTTGTATTTATGCGGAGGCCCAGACAGGGGAGTATACCCTGCGATACTGGATCGGCGTGGACAGTGGGCTGCTGGTGGCGGCGGAAAAGCTGCTGGGGGACGAGACAGTTTACCGGATGCTGTCGTTGACTGTGGATCAGACAGAGCCTACGGCGGCGGAGTTCACATTGCCGGACGGAACATTTTTTTGTGGTGATGGGATGCCTTCCAAGTTTCAAATAGAAAACAGGGGTGAAGCATGCTTCACCCCTGTTTTTATGGTTCTATGGGAAATCGAAAAGCATCCGGAGAGGAAAAAAGATGCACCGCATTTATAGAATTAACAGCAGCCCCAGAGCTACAAGGAGCTCTTCATCGGCATCCTCCCGGAAGAGGAAGAATAGCAGCACCAGCAGCAGGAGGTCCCCTGTGTCCACATGGTCCAGGTGGAGTTGATCCAGGAAGTGACGCAGCATTCCCGTCAAACCATCAGACCAGCGGCTGCCTCCTCCGGTGGACGCTGCTCCTGTTTGGGAGGAGGCGTGTCTCCGGTGTTTGGCGGAGGAACCTGCCCGCCGCTGGGAGAGCTTCGTTCCGGACCCGCACCTGAGGAAGCAGGGGGACGATCTTCCTGTGGGATTCGAGTATACACACCGTCGTCGTTACGGATATAGCGGTTATACATGCTTGCCGCCCTCCCATTCCGACAGGAATTTTCTCCCGATGTGGAACAGCCGGGCTAATTGGAGCGCCCGCTCAATTTTCTCCTGCCGTTCGGCCTTGAGATATGGCCGCAGGGCAAATAGGAGCTGCCGCGCATTGGAGTCCTGTTGGCCGCCTAGCTCCTGAATCAGCGGCATCAGCCGCATCAGAAGTTTCGGGTCCAGCCCGCCGGTTAGAGACGAGAGCAGGTCGCCGCTTGATGCCGCTGGCGGTGTTGCTGCTGGCATTGGTGCCGGCGGCGGGGGAGAGGGCGGAGACTGCTGATCCGTATTGCCGCCAATGGACTGAGCCAGCTGCATGATCTGTGCCATGGCGTCCGGATTCGAGAGAATGCTATTGAGTTTGTCGTCAAATTCCGCCATGGCCAGCCCTGCCTTTCCTTACTTCTGCACTGCCTTGTTGATGCGCTCAATCAGCGCCGCGCCTTCCGGACTCTGCATCATCCGGTTGATCATGTCTGTTAGCTGGGCCGGATTGCCCTTGGCTGCCGCTTGAGCCGCCTGTTGGAGCCCTGCGCCCCGGTCTCCTGGGTCAGCATCCGGATCAGCGCCTGCCCATCCTGGGACTGCATCAGGGAGCGGAGGGCGGCGGGTTGCTTTTGAGCTGTTCGGCCAGCTTTGCCGTCATGTCGTTCATACTGCCTCCTATATACCTGTAAAGTTGTTTCAAACCAGTATATGAATGAAGAGACAAAAAAAGTGCCTGCGCTTTCGCACAGGCACTTGGCTCTTTATCTTTTTTTCCGGTGTCGCAATCCTGCTTGAGAGGGCATTCTTGACAACGGGGCTTCTGGCCATACAAATATCCTGCCCAAACAGCACCATCCGGTGACAGAAATTGTTGGACTCCTCCGGGGGATACACTCACGGAGTTGCCGCTCCACCTTGATGGGGTCCTTAGAGCCGTCCGTAATCCCCAGCTTGCCGGTGATCCGGATACAGTGGGTATCACAGACATAGGCCGGCTGGCCGAAAATGTCGCCCAGAATCAAATTTGCCGTCTTCCTTCCAACGCCGGGAAGGGCGGTCAGTTCCTCCATGGTACCGGGAACCCTGCCGCCGTGCTTTTCGATCAGCTGCTTGGCACATGCCACGATATCCCGGGCCTTTCCGTTGAAAAAGCCGCAGGAGTGGATGTATTCACCGACTTCCTTTGGGTCAGCCTCGGCAAAGCTCTCCAGCGTAGGGAAGCGGCTGTAGAGAGCCGGTGTCACCTGATTGACCCGTTCGTCGGTGCACTGGGCCGCCAGACGCACGGCGAAGAGCAGTTCGTAATCTTTTTCATACTGCAAAGAACAAAGCGAGTCTGGATAAATCCCTTTCAGCGTTTCAATAATGCGGCGCACAGCGGTCTTTTGATTTCATGATCATCACCTCATGCCGACAGAATACCACAACTTTCAGCAAAAGGCCAGAGAAAAAATCATAGTAATCTGAGGTATGATATGGTATAATCATGAAATTAGATCAAATTCAGCCAAAGAGGAGAAATGGTTATGAAGCGGCCTCTGGCGGACGAAATCCGTCCCAAAACCCTGGATGAGGTAGTGGGCCAGCGGCATTTACTGGCCCCTGGCGCTGTGCTCCGCCGCCTGATTGAGAGCGGTACTGACGTCAATATGGTTTTTACGGTCCCTCCGGCACCGGAAAGACGACCATTGCCAACATCATTGCCCAGCAGACCCATAAGACCCTCCACCGGCTCAACGCCACCACAGCCTCGCTGCAGGACATCAAGGATAGCATCGCGGATGTAGGGACGCTGCTGGCTCCAGGCGGGATTCTGCTGTATCTGGATGAGATTCAGTATTTTAATAAAAAGCAGCAGCAGAGCCTGTTGGAGTTTATGGAGAACGGCTCTTTAACGCTGATTGCCTCTACCACGGAGAATCCGTATTTCTATGTCTACGGGGCGCTTCTCTCCCGCAGCACGGTGTTTGAGTTCAAGCCCGTGGCGCCGGCGGAGGTGGAACCTGCTGTACGGCGGGCGTTGAATATGGAGCAGGGAGCGGTTGGATCTGCCTGTGGAATGGGAGGATGAGGTGCCCAGGCACATCGCCACTGCCTGCGGCGGCGATGTGCGCAAAGGCCATCAATGCGGTAGAGCTTCTCTGTCAGGCGGCTATTCCGGTGGACGGGAAACTCAGGCTGACGAGGGAAGATACTTTACAGGTGTCGCAGCGCAGCGCTATGCGCTATGACCGGGGCGGCGACGCCATGTATGATTTGGCCTCGGCGCTGATGAAGTCCCTCCGGGGCAGCGACCCGGACGCGGCGCTGCATTACCTGGCCCGCTTTCTGGAGGCAGGAGATCTGATCACCCCCTGTAGGCGGCTACTGTGTTCCGCCAGTGAGGATATTGGCATGGCTTATCCCCAGGCGGTTGTCATTGTCAAAGCCTGTGTGGACGCGGCTATGCAGCTGGGCCTGCCGGAGGCACAGCTGCCCCTGGCCCAAGCCGCTGTGCTGCTTGCCACGGCGCCGAAGTCCAACAGTACCTCGGCTGGGATTGCCGCCGCCTGGGCAGACGTGAAGGCCGGCCGCACCGGGGATGTTCCCGAGAGCTTCAAAACGTCCACGCGGACACCTCTGGTCAGGAGCGGGAGCAAGGCTACCTCTATCCACACAATTTCACCGGGCACTGGGTTCGGCAGCAGTATCTGCCGGATGCCCTGAAGGATGTCGTCTATTATCAGTACGGAGACAACAAGACCGAGCAGGCGGCTAGGACATATTGGGGAAGATCAAGGGGCAGTAAACACTGTCTCCACGACTTTTCACAGCCCGGAGGAGAGTAAGTCCAGCGGTCCAGCTTTCCGTCGGTGATCTGATAAGCGAGCGGGGGAATGGATTCTGTCAGCGGCAGTTTTTCGATGACCTGCAGCTTGACTTTCATTCGTTCCGGGCGGATATTCTTGATAAAGACCGATACCTCGTCACCGACCTCCAGGTCCTCGCGGCTGTCCGCAAGGCCGGAGAGATTGGGCGAGAGCTCAATGAAGCTACCATAAGGCTTGATGCTGCGGACAATGCCGCGTACCGTCTCCCCGGGCTGGAATCGGCTGGCGTTTTCCATCCAGGTGCCTAGGAGCTCCCGATGGCTCATAGTGATCCGGCGGTTTTCCGGGTCTATCCTGTAGACTGCCGCCAGAATCTTCTGTCCCTCTTGGAACCGTTGGTTTGAGTGGTGGATGCGGGAGACGGAGATGTGCTCAATGGGCAGCATGGCAACCACGCCACAGCCGATGTCCAAAAAGCACCGAAGGATTCCAGCCGGACGACCTGACATGTGAGTACCATGCCAGGCTCTAGATGCTCTAAGAAGAACTCCATGGCTGCTTCCTGAGCGGCTCTGCGGCTGAGGAGCGCGAGCGGTGCGCCTTTCGCATCGCTTTGGAGGAGGAGACCACAAAGCAGGTGGGCCGTCCTACCCGGGAAAGAACAGCAATCTCCCGAGTTGCGCCGCTGATCCAGGGGCAACGGCCTCCTCTCGCGGCATTCGGGCCGCAATACCGTCTAGGGAGAAATGAAGCGTGTGGTCAGCGCCGCACCGCTGGGTAATGGCTTCTAGAATTTCACCGCTGTCCGCAGCCGCCTTGAGGGTATCAATGGTATACGCGGTGGGGGGGCGCAGGCCCTCGGGTGGGAATTGTTTGTTTTCCGGCATATGATCGCATCCTATTCTGCCGCGTCTGCGGCGTAATGTTCGCATAGGCCACTATATGCGCGAGGAAAGCATGGATTGACAGGAGGAAGTGTATGGACCTGCATCTACATGATAAGGTGGAGATGAAAAAGCCCCATCCCTGTGGAAGTACACACTGGGAGATTCTGCGGGTGGGCATGGATATCAAGCTCAAATGCTTAGGCTGCGGCCACGAGCTGATGTTACCCGCAGCAAAGCGGAGAAGAGCATCCGTAAAATTTTGAAAGAGGAGGAAGACCATGAATAGGAAGGTAAGCAGGGCGATTGCCCTCGTACTGGTTGTGGTGATGGTCGTGGCATTAGCGGCCTCCATGATTGTGCCATACATATGAGGTCTGGGCGGGCGGCGAAAGCTGCCCGCCCTCTAGTTTACCCCCTTTTTGCGACGGCTTTTCTAAAGGGCTTGCTCTATAATAGGAGCACGCTGTCCTCTTGGACAGGGAGGGAGTGGAGCGATGACGGTGGTATACATAGACAGCGTATTTGTGCTCAATACGTTGATGGATTATCTGCTCTGTCTGGTAACAGCACGGCTGGCGGGCATTCCCCTGCGGCGCCGTCGATATCTGCTGGCTGCGCTGGCAGGTGGAGGCTATGCGGTGGCAGTGTTTTTGCCGGGATGCGGTTTTTAGCGGCGGCGCCGGTGAAGCTTGCGGTGGGCGTTTGTGTGACTCTGATCGCCTATGGCGGGGAGGAGCATTTGGCAAGGCTGACGCTGCTGCTTTTTGCGCTCTCCTGTGCCTTGGCGGGTGCGTGATGGCTCTGGGGGTACTGGCCGGCAGCGCGGTTCCGATGGTGAACGGAATTTTTATACGGATGTGGATACAAAGGTTTTGCTGATTGCGGCTGGCAGTGCGGATTTGGTATTGACAGTGGTTTTCGTGCGGCGGCACGTCACAATATAGAAGGGGAAGTGCTGACGGTGCGGATTTGCATGGAGGAAAGACTATCAAGCTCGCGGCACTGCGGGATAATGGGAACAGCCTACGAGAGCCTATGGGAGGCCGTCCGGTTCTAGTGTTGGCTTATGGGGCACTGGACACCGTTTTACCGCGGCCGGTCCGGCAGATTCTCACGCGGGAGGCTGGGGCGACCCACAGAGCTGCTGGAGCCATTGATGGCAGCCATGCCTGGTCTGCGGCCGCGCCTGTTACCCTACCACGCAGTGGGGACAGACAGTGGGTTCTTGCTGGTTATCCGGACGGATTGGGTGGAGGTGGGCGGTATATGCTACCAGGGCGCGCCCGTGGCGCTGGCCCCTTCTGCGTTGGGATCAGGTTATGCGGCCCTTTGGGGCGGCGAAGTGAGAAAGGGAGGCAGGTATGGACGTCAACATTTTGCAATGGCTGCTGAGAAAGCTGGGACGGACCCCACCCATTCATTATATCGGCGGCAGCGATACACTTCCACCGCCTCTGAGCAAGGAGCGGGAAGCGGAACTTCTCAAGCACATGGAGGAGGAGAGCGCCCGGCAGGAGCTGATTGAACATAATTTGCGGTTGGTGGTATACATCGCAAGACGCTTTGAGAATACAGGAATCAATATCGAGGACTTGATCTCGATTGGGACGATTGGCTTGATTAAGGCGGTGGGCACCTATCGGGCGGATAAAAATATCAAGCTGGCGACATATGCCTCACGGTGTATTGAGAATGAAATCCTCATGTACCTGCGGAAAAATGCTAACCGGAGAGGAGAGGTGTCCTTTGATGAGCCCTTAAACACGGATTGGGATGGCAATGAGCTGCTGCTCTCGGATGTGCTGGGGACTGATGCAGATGTTGTTATGCGCCCCATTGAGGAAGATGTGGACCGCAGCCTTTTGGCAGCGGCGATTGATCTGCTCTCACCCAGAGAAAAACAGATTATTACCATGCGCTTTGGACTGGGCGGCGGAAACGAGCAGACCCAAAGGAAGTGGCGGATCAGCTAGGAATTTCCCAGAGCTATATCTCCCGGCTGGAAAAGCGCATTATTTCCAGGCTGAAAAAGGAAATTTTACGGATGAGCTGACGCTTGACAATCCAAACTGGGTATATTATACTGACGGAAGTATATCAGAAGAACTGCTGAGATGGGGAGCAGTACCCGGTTTGCGAAAGCCAAGAAGAGGGCGCGGTTGGTGAGAGCGCTCGCGCAGCAGCCGGCGAAGTCGCCCCGGAGCACCGGAGCTGAAACGGACAAGTAAGCTACGGCGGAAGTCCCTCCGTTATCGGGAAGGGCGTGCTGCGCCCATAAGTGCGGGAATTTCCCGAATTCAGGTGGTACCACGGATGATTTTGTCCGCCCTGAGCCAAAAGGCTCAGGGCATTTTTTGATATACCGTAGCGGAGGGACGAGATGGAGATACAGCTGGAGACGGCAAAAGCAGAGCACCTGGAACAATATGAGGAAATTCTCCGCGCTGGGCGGAGATTTCAGCAGGAGCAAGGGTTTATTCAGTGGACGGAAAACTACCCAAACCGGGACACTATTCTGGAGGATATCCGGTTCCAGAGAGGCTATGCTTTGCTGGTGGACGGAGCCATCGCGGGCTATCTCTGCATTGATTTTGCAGGTGAGCCTGCCTATGAGAACATTGACGGAGCCTGGCGGACCGCGGGGCCCTATGCGGTAGTGCACCGGCTGGCACTCAGCAGCGACTTCCGGGAAGAGGGCTGGGAGATGCGGCGTTTCGCCTGGCGGGGGAGTTGTGCCTTGCCAGAGAGAGTTGCAGCCTCCGCGCGGATACAGGCTTTGACAACCGAAGGATGCATCGCAACCCAGATCAAGGTGGAGGAGGAGCTGCGGGTGAAGGAGGGCCTGACCCGCTATGACCTGGGCCGGGACAAGTTCCTGGAGCGGGTGTGGGACTGGAAGGCCATGTATGGCAACCGCATCGTGGAGCAGCAGAAAAGCTGGGCGCCTCCTGCGACTGGGACCGGGCCCGGTTCACCATGGACGAGGGCTGCTCCAAGGCCGTGCGGGAGACCTTCTGCGAGCTGTATGAGAAGGGTCTTATCTACAAGGGCAGCCGCATTATCAACTGGTGCCCCCACTGTGTCACTGCCCTCTCTGACGCGGAGGTGGAGTATCAGGACAAGCCCGGCCACCTGTGGCACATGCGCTACCCTCTGACCGACGGCTCCGGCTATCTGGTGGTGGCCACCACCCGCCCCGAGACCATGATGGGCGACACCGGCGTGGCCGTGAACCCCAATGACACCCGGTACAAGCACTTGGTGGGCAAGACCTGCATCCTGCCCCTGATGGACCGGGAGATCCCCATTGTGGCCGATGACTATGTGGACATGGGGTTCGGCACCGGCTGCGTGAAGATGACCCCTGCACACGATCCCAACGACTTCGAGGTGGGCCTGCGCCACAACCTGGAGTCCATCCGTGTCCTGGATGACAACGGTGTGGTCAACGCCAACGGCGGCAAGTACGAGGGCATGGACCGCTACGAGGCCCGCAAGGCTGTGGTGGCCGACCTGGAGGCCCTGGGCCTCATGGAGAAGATCGAGGAGCACACCCACAATGTGGGCACCTGCTACCGCTGTCACAGCGACGTGGAGCCCATCATCTCCGCCCAGTGGTTCGTCAAGATGAAGCCTCTGGCTGAGGAGGCCATCCGGGTGGTGGAGCAGGGGGAGACCAAGTTCGTCCCCGACCGCTTCTCCAAGACCTATCTGAACTGGATGGAGAACGTCCACGACTGGTGCATCAGCCGCCAGCTGTGGTGGGGTCATCAGATCCCCGTGTGGTACTGCGCCGACTGCGGCAAGATGACCGTCTCCCGCACCGATCCCACCGTCTGCGCCCAGTGCGGCTCGGCCCATATCCAGCGGGACCCTGACGTGCTGGACACCTGGTTCTCCTCCGCGCTGTGGCCCTTCTCCACCCTGGGCTGGCCGGAAAAGACGGAGGATCTGGATTACTTCTATCCCACCGACGTGCTGGTCACTGGCTATGACATCATCTTCTTCTGGGTGGCCCGGATGATCTTCTCCGCCTGTGAGCAGACCAAGAGACCACCCTTCCACACCGTATTCATCCACGGCCTGGTCCGGGATGATAAGGGACGGAAGATGAGTAAATCCCTGGGCAACGGCATCGACCCCCTGGAGATCGCCGACAAATACGGCGCCGACGCCCTGCGCTTCAACCTGGTCACCGGCAACAGCCCCGGAAACGATATGCGCTTCTACACCGAGCGCTGCGAGGCCATGCGCAACTTTGCCAACAAGATCTGGAACGCCAGCCGCTTCCTGATGATGAACCTGACCATCGACCAGTGCTGCCTGCCGGAGAAGCTGGAGCTGGAGGACAAGTGGATCCTCTCCAAGCTGAACTCCGTCATCCCCGAGGTCACGGAGAACATGGAGCGCTATGAGCTGGGCGTGGCCGCCCAGAAGGTGTATGACTTCATCTGGGACTCCTACTGCGACTGGTATATTGAGCTGACCAAGACCCGCCTCCAGGGGGAGGACCTCGCCGCCAAGGAGCAGGCCCAGCGGGTACTGTGCTATGTGCTCACGGAGACGCTCAAGCTCCTGGAGAAGTTTGTCTCTCGGGCGCCAGAGGCAGTGGTCAACGCAGAAAAGGAGAAGGCAGCCAAATATCGTGAATTGATCGTCAAGCTGGAGGAATCCGCCAAAGCAATGCAGGCATAAGAAAAACCATCGTCCCCGCGTTTACGCGGGACGATGGTTTATGTTAGAGTGTAAAAATTTTTCATGGTACTGTTGGCTTGAGTGGACGGGCACAGAGGAGTTACTTTTGTATCATGACAGTATTGGTGGTATCACTACCAGAAGCGAATCTTGTCTGCTGGGAACAGTTTGAGGTAGGCGGCTTCGTTGCAGCCCGCATCTGAAGAGGCGCCGCTGGACACTGAGCAGCATACCTCGGGCTGGGGAAGTCCAGGAAAATATCGCCGGAACTGCGAACACTTGGATTTGCTAAAAATCCAAGACCGTAGTGGAATCAGAAGGGAAGCGGGGGGCTGAAAACTCTTTAAATCCCCGCCGAAAGGCAAAAATATAGAAAATTATGGATTCCCTTCAACTTTTCGACAGAATGCCAAAATGGAACATGCTATGATCACCGTAGGTAAAGTACCTTACGGTGATTTTTCATATATAGCATAGAAAACCGGTATACACATGATGATGGGAATCTATGACCAGAGATATGAAATGGTGAGTGAAGGCACACAGAGATATTCACACGTCACTGCGGCTTTACAGCGTAGGCATGTGAATGGAGATACCCATTTGGGTAAATACACACGGAAGAGGAATCAGTCATGGAAATGCAAGCAACAAGTGCAGACAGAAATCTTCTGCTGGGTTTCGTGGAGAATTAGACCATCACGGCGCAAGGAATGCCCTGCGGGAACTGGAGATGGCAGTAGATGCGGCGCTGCCAAAGGTCCTGGTACTGGACATGTCCGGTATTACATTTATGGACAGCTCTGGCATTGCCTTGATTCTGCGGGCACAGCAACGAATGCAGCTTTTGGACGGAAGCATTCTGGTCTGCAATGTGCCGGCTCAGGCGCGCCGGGTTTTAGATGCAGCCGGAATTGGGCGGCTGGTTACGATTAAATGAGGGGAGGTTTACATAATGAAAGTCAAAGCAATCAATGAAGTCACCCTGGAATTTCCAAGCCGAAGCAGCAACGAGGATTTGCCCGTTCTGCAGTTGCCTGCTTTGCCGCACAGCTTGACCCAACTCTCAATGAATTAGAGGATATCAAAACCTCCGTCAGTGAAGCGGTGACAAACGCCATCGTTCATGCATATCAGATGATCTCGAAGGTACTGCTTAAGGTCAGGATTTGTCCGGGCAATGTGCTTGAAATCACTGTGCGGGACCATGGGCGGGGAATCCCGGATGTAGAAAAAGCGCGACAGCCCATGTTTACCACTGGCGGTGCAGAGCGCAGCGGTATGGGCTTTACAATCATGGAGAGCTTCATGGACCAGCTGAGCGTTCGTTCCGCAGCGGGAAAGGGGACAACTGTCGTCATGAAAAAGCGCCTGGCGTCCCGCGTGAAAGTGGCCAAATGAGTGCCACACTGGAACTGCTTCGGGAGGCGCAAAAAGGCAACCGGGATGCCTGCGAACAGGTTGTTCTTGAAAATAACGGCTTGATCTGGGTGTGGTGCGGCGGTACTATGGACGAGGTGTGGAGCCGGATGACCTCTATCAGTTGGGATGTTTGGGATTTCTAAAAAGCAGTGCAGGGCTTTGACTTTGACTATGGAACCTGTTTTTCCACCTATGCCGTACCTAAAATTGCTGGTGAGATTCGGCGCTTTTGCGGGACGATGGTACAGTAAAAGTCGGACGTGTCATCAGAGAGCAAGCTCAAACACTTTACAGCGCGAGAGAGAACGCCTGAGGCACCAGTTTGGGCGGGAACCCTACTCTCTGAGCTGTCCGAAGCCACCGGATTCATGCCTGAGGAAATTGCTCAGATTGAATTGGCAACAGACACACCGGAATCCCTACAGCAGGAAACTGCAGATGGACTGACTCTGGAAGGGACCTTGGGGACAGAGGCTCCTGAGGAAGGACTGGTTGAGCGCATCGCCCTGCGGGAAGCTATCGATGCTCTGCCGGAGAAGGAGCGAATGACCATTTTACTCCGCTATTTCA
>VOFH01001100.1_pt1 | contig 20543 bp, 23 predicted proteins | sample 5384091 | NCBI WGS metagenome assembly VOFH01 (sample SAMN12384727, study PRJNA508395) | human gut metagenome | isolation source: healthy gut G | host: Homo sapiens
TCCGGCACCGCTGTTGGTGCCGCGAGCCGCGAGGAAAGAGAATGAATTTTTAGAGTTCGAACTGTCGCAAGATACCTCTTTTCCCGAACAGGGTACCTACCGCTCGGGAAAGCTGAACTGGAATGTGTTTAATATTCACCAAGAGATGGCGGCGGGACAGTGGTACTGGCGTTTCCGTACAGTGGATCAGGATGGAAGGACTGCAGGTTGGAGTAAGGTATACTCCTTTACGGTGACCGGTAAGGAACCGGTGTTCGTTACTCCGGACTTCTCGGTGCTCCGGCAGAACATTCCTGTGGGATATCCCCGTATTCATTGTCACTTGGCTGCTGGTATCGAGACTGCGAAAGCGAAGATACAAGAACATGTGGAATATGACGACATGATTTCCAGAGCCGAACAGGCTTATAAAGAGCAAGGAATAGATGCCGCTAAAGGTTTTGTATCTTCAAAGCGCTACATTGAGCGAATACATATTCGACTATCTTTATACGGCGTATTTGCTGACCGGTGAAACCAAGTATTATGATAAGATGCTGGACTATGTGCGCAGAATGTTGGGTGAAACGTTGGCTGATGACACTTGGCGCAATAATGACTTCGCCGCTGCCGAAATCGTAACTATTCTGAGTACCGTTTATGATGCATGTCAGAATGACCTGACTGCCGATGAAATGACAAAGATGGAGACGGAGATAATGAAAATCGCCACTTACTACTACAATCATTTCAGAGGACGCATGGAGAACTGGTTCTTTGACGAACACACTTGGCAGGTTACATTGCGTGGAATGGTGCAGGGAACGTTTGTGCTTTGCCAGAAAAATCCGGAAGCAATGACTATTTTGCAATACTTCTATGAACTTTGGACTTCACGTGCGCCATCCAACGGTTTCAATCGTGACGGTTCCTGGTTCAACGGTGCGGGATACTTCCAAACCAATCAGTATACCTTATATTATATGACTATGCTGTTGTCTCATCTCACAGGAGCGGACTTCCTGCAACATCCTTGGTTCCAGAATGCGGGAAGAGCCTTGGTTTATTCCTGGTTGCCGGACAGTCAGAATACTTCTTTCGGTGATTTCAACAGAGAGGACAGACCGGCCCGTTCCAGAATCGGTTTTGCCGATTTCCTGGCTCGTGAACTTAATGACCCCAATGCTATCTGGTATGTGCAGGAATGTCAACGGTCGAGTATCGCGTCGGAGAGTATGCATAATTTATATCGCAATTATGACCTGCGCCTGTATCGTATCTCTCAGGGAGATGCACCTTATAATGTAGCTGGTCATGAAGATCCGGGATTGGAGAAACTTTGTATGGTATAAGGATAGTGGTGAAGGAGTGGCTTTCTCGGATATGAACGAACGCAGCAGCAATATGTCTCTTGCTTTCCGTTCCAGTCCTTATGGTTCGGGTAATCATACGCACTCGGATCAGAACAGCTTCCGACTTCTTTATAAAGGAGAATACGTATATATGAATGCCGGTTATTATCAGGTTTATAATGACGCTCATGCCATTCTGCAATATCGCAATACCCGCGGGCACAACACGGTGATGGTGAACGGTGTCGGTCAGCCTTTCACTACAAGAGCTTATGGCAATATCGAGCGTGCATTGAACGGAGATAATCTGGCCTACTTTATGGGCGATGCTTCGCAGGCATATTGCGGAACGACGGAAAATACGTATTGGATAAACAGTTTTGCCGAAGCGGGCTTGTCGCAGACACAGCAGTATGGTTTCGGCGATAATCCGCTGAACAACTATAAACGTCAGATTTTTATGCTTCGTCCCAATAAGGTGGTTATCTATGATGATTTAGGTGCTACCGAACCTGCCACCTGGCAATGGTTGCTGCATAGTCCGGTGGAATTCCACGTAGCGGGAAACAAGGTGACTACGGAGAATGAGACGGTAGGATTTACTTCCGTAGCGCAGATATTCAGTGATGAGACACCTAAGATTACGACTACCAACAAATGGTTCCCGGGCGGTGAACCGGCGAAAGCCGCTGACAAACAGTGGCATCTGACGGCGGAATTCGGCCCGGTGGCACAAAAACAAGATTCTTACCAGTATCCAGGTGAGTGAAAACGGTAACGTGGAAAACATTTGGCGGGTAGACGACACATTTACAGTGGGCGACTGGACAATCGAAGCTGAATTGAGTGCGGATAAACCCGCAGCCATTTCTATTGCGAATACAGTGACGGGCACGGTATTCGACAATAGTGACCGCTCTCCGGTGTTAGGCGGTGCGCCTTACCAGCGTATGCAGGAGAAATCTTCCGTGCTTTATGATAAAGTACGTGGTACGGCACAGACGCAGGAGATAGGAGACAAACCACTGCAAGTGACCCGTGCGTTGAGATAAGGTAAACTTTTTGTTTAATAGAAATTTCAGAAAGAAATGAAGAAAATAGTTTATATATTAGTAGCTTTGTTTATGACGCTTTTCGTTGCGTGTACGCAAGAGGAAAGTGTGGAAACCTTGAACGGGGACAGCCGGGTGAACTTTTCCTTGAAGTTACCGTCATCGGTAGCTTCCACGCGTGCGGCAATTACGGTTCCCGCATCTTATAAGATGCGTTGTATCCTGGAAGTGTGGACTGCTGATGATGAACCGATGCTGAAACATCGTGAGGAACAAGCGATTGAGGGTGGTGCTACCCCCTCACTCGACTTCAAGTTGCGTTTACGATTATACTTGTCTGATTTGGACAGACTTTATAGCTGTTGATGCTGCGGAAGAGCAGATTGTTACGGAAGACGGATTGACTTATACACGTTATGCTGATACTTTTTTATAATACGGAGAACCTGAAATCGGTAACAATTAAAGATGCCAATGGCGCCAATCTGTTTGATACAGATGCATGCGACGCTTTCTTTGCCCGGATAGACCTGGAGAAAAAGTCGGAAGCTGTCGCACAGACTGTAACGCTGACTCGTCCTTTGGCAAAGGTGGTATTTAAGGAAGATGATGCGGAACAATTCTCTTTATTAACTAAATTAAGAGCTTCGTATCAGGTACCCTCAGGCTTTAATGTGGCGACCGGTGAACCGTTGAGTTCTATGCAGCCATTGAACTTTATAAAGAAGGATATTGATAAGGATAATGCCGGACGTGTGCTGTTTACCAACTACGTGTTCACTCCTTCCACCGGAAAACAGGAAATGGAAACCATTTCGTTCCAGTTTTCATTAGGCAGTACGGTTCTGAACCGTGAAATTCCCGCAGGTGCTGTCGCGCTGACGCGGAATCAGCAACTCACTGTGAAAGGAGAATTGATAGGTGACGGAACTTTTGTGCCCGAAGAGCCCGGAACCGTCTGAACTTCCACAAGTAGGTGATTTTTTCTATGCAGACGGTAGCTGGTCTTCTTCTTATAAGGCAAGCGGAAGCAATCCTTGTATCGGTGTGGTATTTGCCGTGGCAAATAATGGCGGTGCAGCTTCTGCGGATACTCCGGATAATTATCCAGAAACTAGTTTGGAAGAGATTAAAGGCTGGGTGGTGGCTGCTTACGATCTTAGAGACGATAACACAAAGAATAATCTCAAACCTCGAAAATCGGCAGATGTGGTGATTCCTGAAGGTTTGAAAGGAGATATGAATGATATTCAGGGATTTTTGAAAACAGAATTGCTCAAGCAGCAGACTTTGTCTGATTATCCTATCGCGGAAATGATTGTAAACTATCAGAATAATGAGAAGACGAAAGCGCCTGCTTCTACCAGTGGTTGGTATTGGGGTGCTGTCAAACAATATGATGCGCTTGCAAAAGCATATGCAACAGCAAGTGGTGGGCAGTTGACGGAATCTTTGGCAGTTCGTGAGTCGTTGTTGCTTTTGGAAAATGCCGGAATAGGGGAACTGTTCCCTTTAAATGGCAATGAGAGATGGCATTGGTATAGTACTGCTACAGATAAGAGGAATAAAGGTCTCTGGGCAGGATTTGTCTGTTTGGGTGTAGGGAATACAGATTATGGGAACATTGAAGATGATTGGGTAGAGGTGACAAAAAGTGGCAATGCCCGTGCTATCCTGACATTCTAAATATAATATCTAATTAAATCGATGAATTTATGAAAATATTTTCTTTTATATACTTCTTTTTTGCAGTTTGGGGACTATTGGCGGCTTGTAGCGAAGATGACGATAAGCTCCCTACAGGTATAGGTGAAAACGAAGTCCCGCTTATCGGCTTTCTTTCCGAAAGAATTGTCTGAGACACGTGTGGATGCTGCCGCTCATAAATTGCGTTGTATTCTTGAAATTTACCATAAAGAGAACAACCAGCTGGCTTATCGTGAAGAGATAGCGACAAAACCAGGGACGTTGGACGAAAAACTCTTTCTCTTTTGAGATGAAATCGGGAACATATAATTGTTTGATTTGGGCAGATTATATTGACGCGAATGCTTCTCTGCTAGATGCGGGTGGCAATGCGGAAACTACCCGTTATGCAGATAAATATTTTGATACGTCCGATTTGACTGCCGTGAGTATGAAGAATCCTTTGGAGCTTGTCAATAACGATGTTTGTGATGCTTTCTTCTATAGCGGTGAGATGCAAAAGAACGATGGCAAAGGACTTGCCATGGAGATTTCCCTGATGCGCCCATTCTCAAAAAATCAGTATCCGCGAGGAAAACCAGCGTGAGTTTAATTTGCTGAAAGAATTGAAGGCAATTTTTCCCCGTAGCTACTACTTTCAATGTAGCTACCGGAATGGTGGCAGGCACTCCGGTGCAACAGGAACATCATGTGACGGATTTCAAACCGGAAGTAATGGCAGAGCGCACTTTACTGTCATTTTATACATTCGCCAACAGTGAAACACAGAAACTGGGTGGCGTGACCCTGACTTTCACTACCGGTATAGAAGCAATACCGGAACAGACCGTGAACATTCCTGATAATCTTATTCCTATAGTACGTAATCGTCACGTGAAAGTGCGTGCGGCTATGATGCAGGAATCTCCCGAACCGGAAATTGACTTTAATATTACTTACGATCTTGATGTAGCCGATTGGGATGTTGCGGATATGACTGTAATAGCGCAGCAGGGTAAAGTGAAAGTGGGTGATTTCTTCTATAAGGATGGTACAACTTCATCCAATTATGTGGCAGATGCTGATAACCCGTGTATCGGTGTGGTATTTGCAGTGGCTCACAGTAACGGTGCGGCGGCTTTTGATTCTCCAGAAAAACTATCCCGGAACAGCCTTAGCTGATTTAGAAGCGATTAATGGCTGGGTGGTAGCGGCTTATGACCTTAGAGACGATAACACCAAGAATAATCTGAAACCTCGAAAATCGGCAGATGTGGTGATTCCTGAAGGTTTGAAAGGAGATATGAATGATATTCAGGGATTTTTGAAAACAGAATTGCTCAAGCAGCAAACCTTGTCAGATTATCCTATCGCAGAAATGATTGTAAATTATCAAAATAATGAGGCTACAAAAGCACCTGCCAATACCAGTGGCTGGTATTGGGGAGCTGTCAAACAATATGATGCGCTTGCAAAAGCATACGCAACAGCAAGTGGTGGGCAGTTGACGGAATCTTTGATTGTCCGGAATTCATTGCAAGTTTTGGCAAAAGCCGGGGTGGGCGAACTGTTTCCTGTAGCTGGTAGTGAAAGACGTCATTGGTATAGTACCGCTACTGACAAGAAAAATAAAGGGTCAGATGCCCCTTGGGCAGGTTTTATCTGTTTGGGTGTAGAAGCAAAAGATGATGACTATGGAGGTATCGAAGACGACTGGTGGGCGGTGACAAATAGTGGCAATGCTCGTGCTATCCTGACATTCTAATTTAAAAGAAAAGTTCCTTCATATTGAGGGAACTTTTCTTTTGATACATTCAGTCTTTAGAATGACTGATTTCAGGAATTACTTTTTTCCTGATGCTTTTGATATATTCGGTAGGAAGCATTCCCATATATTTCTTAAAACTATTGGTGAAATAAGAAGGAGAGCTAAAACCTATTTTGTTACTGATTTCAGCAACGGTATAGCGTCCTTCAAGCAGCATTTGGCATCCCTTGTTGAAGCGGATACGACGGATAAAGTTTGCCGGTGCTTCTCCGGAAATGGCATTCATCTTGATATATAGGTTGGAACGGCTCATAAATAATTTGTTTGCCAAATCTTCTGTCGAGAACTTTTCATCACTGATGTTGTCTTCAATAATTTGTATTACTTTGCTCAGGAATTCATTATCCATAGCATTGGAAGTCATTTTTGCCGTATCTATATTGATTGTACTTGAGTAATATTGCCGAAAGCGTTCTCTGGCTTTCAGTATATTATTGATTTTTCCCTTGAGTAAAGAAGTGGAGAACGGCTTTCCGATATAATCGTCTGCACCGATATCAATGCCGGAGGTCTGGTCTTCGAGAGAGCTCTTGGCAGATAAAAGAATCACCGGAATGTGAGAGGTCTGTATGTTACGTTTGACTAACTTGCACAGTTGCAATCCGTCCATTTCGGGCATCATCACGTCCGAGAGCACAATATCAACCGGCTGTGTCTTCATTATGTCGAGAGCTATTTTGCCATTGGTAGCTGTTATAATCTGATACTTGGATTGCAGGATACCCTTCAAGTAGTCCAACATTTCAATGTTGTCATCCACTAATAGAATAACAGGTTTGTTCGTATCCTTATCCGTGCCGTTCTCTTTGATTGTCTTCTGCCGGGATGTAAGATAGGGATTCGTCAATATAAAGACTGGAGTCGGAGGTTTTGACGGGCTGTTTTGCCAATTCCTCGGCTGTATATGTATTTATATCTTTGGGAAGTATAACGCTGAATATGGTGTATAGCCGTTCTTTACTATCCACGGAAATGCTGCCGTGATGCTTGTCCACCAGGCATTTCACCAAGGAAAGCCCGATGCCGGTTCCCTTGTCATTCTCATTAACCTGATAAAATCGTTCGAAAACATGGTCCAGCTTTTCCTGGGGAATACCTTTACCGCTATCTTTTACATTAAATCCGAAGGTATCTTCTTTCTCCCAGAGTTCCAGTTCTATTTTTTCCATTGTCCGGTGTAAATTTGAAGGCATTGGATAACAGGTTGATTAAAATAGTTTCGATATATTTTTTGTCGATCGGAAATTGTGTGCCGATGATTCCCGAATGGAACAGGTAGTCAATGTTACGGGTTTCTGTCTGATTATAAAACAGCATGAATATCTGCCGGAACCATTCTTCGATATTACACATTTCTACTTGGATAGGTAGAGCGCCTGATTCCGCTTTTCTGAAGTTTAAGAGCTGGTCGATGATATGTAGCAGCCTACGGCTGTTTTGATAAACATATTGCAAATCGCGTTGCAGTTTTTTTATCCAGCATTCTGCTTAGTTTCATCATGTCTTCCAATGGGGCGATAATCAGGCTTAGCGGAGTACGCAGCTCGTGCGACATATTCATATAGAAACGCACCTTTTCATTATTGATTTCCTGTATCTTGTTGTGTTCAAGTGTCTCAACCTGCAACTGCATCTTCATTCTGGTTCTTGCGATGAAGAAATACATAATCCAGCCGATGATACCTAATCCGCACAGGATAAAAATACACCTGGCTATCCATGTCTGATACCACATCGGAGTGATGTGTATAAAGAATTCAGTCGGCATTTCGCACCATTTGCCATCGTTGTTACACGCTTTCAACAGGAAGGTATAATGTCCCGGCGGAAGGTTGGAATAACTGACATTACGTTCTTCGGTAGAATTCCACTCCTTGTCGAAGCCTTTGAGCTGGTAAGCGAACGCATTGCGCTGGTTGCTGAGATAGTTTGAAACGGTAAACCGGATATTGAACTGTCGTTGGTTGAAGGGGAAATCTATGCCCTGCAGTCGGCCGTATTCGCCCCGGTGTACTTGGGATATGTTGTTCTGGAGATGGGTGACCGACTGGTTCATAAGGGATATTCCTACAATATCAGGTTGGGGCATGAACGGGTTCTCCATAAACTTGAACGGGCTGAAATAAGTGATGCCGTTCAGACTTCCGAAATAGAAAGTACCATCGGAACCTTTACAGTAACCATATACGTTAAATTCATTGTGGCTCAAGCCGTCTTCCTGCCGGTAATTGTGAAATTGTTCTCTGTCAATGTCGAAGCAGGACAACCCTTTGTTGGTACTCAACCACATACGCCTTGAACTATCTTCCAAAAGCCCGTATATACAATTGTTGATGAGGCCGTTTTTAACAGTGTAATGTTTATGCAGTTCTATATCCGGTCCGTATTGGTATAGCCCATTGGCAGAAGTGACCCATATATTTTTCTGACTATCTTCGTGGATGCAGTATGCTATGATATGAGCTGAAAAGTCGGAAGACAAATTATCTGTCAGATGTTGAACTTTGGGAGTTCCGGTGTATAAGAACAGTCCTTTTTCGGTGGCAATCCAAATCTTTCCGGAGGAATCACGGTATAAGGCTCTTATTAATATTCCGGATAATTCCGGGTTGCTTTCAGCCAACGGGTGTTTTCTGAACTCTTTGGTTGTTTTGTTGAAGAGCAGCAGACCGACCATTGAACCTACATGAAAGTTTTCACCGTCATCCAGTAAGGAGTAGCAGCTGTTGTCTTCAGCTTCCATTTGAGGTATTGAGAAATTCTCTATTTTTCCTGTTTTTGTGTGGATATAGCTTAGTCCGCCGGAGTGTGTACCTACATAGATATTACCGGATTTATCCAGTGAAATGGCTTTAATGTTATTGGAACGTAACCCATTCCCTTGCTTTGTGGCTCTATAATAAGAAAAAGTCTGTTTTGACGGTCGTAGTAGTTTACACCGCCATCATTTGTTCCGATCCATAGATTCTTGGTAGATGGTTCTTCCACAATACAGCTGACGACTTTGTCATTCAGGGAATTGAAATAAGGAGAATATTCTAACGTTTTTAAATGTCGGGGCAAACGGGTGGTAATAATTGATTCCATCATAGTAGGTTCCTACCCATATTCCTCCCTGATTGTCTATAAAGAGAGAACGGATAGAACTATGAGACAAGCGTTTTTTCAAATATTTCGTGCTCCGGATCAAAAACTGAACAATGCTTCGGTGGTACCAATCCATATTTGTCCGTCTGTATACTGTTTCAGTACCCGCACTGTATTGGCGGGAGAGAACGTATCACTTTTATCTATCTGATATTTTTTCAATATTTGCCATTTATTGTTGAAACGATAGATTTCTTTCTTTTGGGTACCTACCCAGTAGTCTTTGGTCTTAGTGTTATAGATGATACTGGCAATTGGCGTATCGAGTAGTTCAGGGAGTATTTTTTTGTTTTCTTCGTATGGATTGAATATAGATATGCACCTTGAGAAGTACCCAATAATAGTTCGTCTTTTATTCTACAAATAGTGTTGATAGTTAGATGTTTAAGTGTTGGATCTATATGTAGTTTTTTGTCTCCTTTTTGGAAAGAAACAAGTCCGATGTTTGTTGCGAGGAATAAGATACCCTTATCGGAGGCATCCTCTATTGCTAATACTTGAAAAGGGGTATTAGGTAAGAGGTAATTGGTGAAATTATCCGTTTCCGGGTTATAACGTGATAAGCCGACCAGCGTACCGAACCACGATACACCGTCCGAATCGGTGCAAAGTGATATAATCTGGTTATTTGCAATAGAAAGTTGATAATCGTATTCCTTGTTGTTTACATCCAGAATGTTCTGATTCTTCAGTTGGTTACGGTAAGTTGTTAATTTCATTCTCGATGTTGAAGGACTTGTTGATGTCAATGCTCTGATGTTCCGGTTTCTCTACAACCACAATCATTTGAGCAAGTGCATCGTTGGTCAGCTTCATCATGAGGTGAATATGTTCATATTGTTTCTCGGTGAAGTCCTGGTTGGTTTGGCGTTTCCGGTTGATCGTACGTGCCAGATTGTAACAGCTGTCGCCGATACTTTCTATTTCAGTCACTTCACGCAGCATAGCACGAATTTGCAACTTACTTTCAGAACTCAAACGGCCTTCGGATACCTGATTCAGATAATTGGCTATTTCAAGCTCCATGTTGTCGCTGATATTTTCATACTTCTCTATCCGGCTGAACAACTTGTTGAAATCGTCATCCTTTTCCGTGTGTAACAGATCCTGCACCATGCCGAACATCCGGTGTGTACGTTCTGCAAAGAGATGGATTTCCTTACGTGCCTGAAGGATAGAAAGTTCAGCAGTGGAAAGCATACCACCAGTGATGAACCGCAGGCGGGGTTCTTCGTCTTCTTCTTTCGGATGAATCAAAGCGCATACGGTACGTTCAATTAACTTCACGCCCCATATCAGGATACATACGTTACAGATGTTGAAGATAGAGTGGAAGGCCGACAATTTGTAAGAGATAGCGACTTCCGGATCGCTTGTCTGGAAGAAAGTGTCTACTACCCAGTTTACCATTTCCATGAAAGGATGGAAAACAATCAGGACCCAGATAACACCGAATACATTGAATACAAAATGGGCCAATGCTGCCCGCTTAGCCTGTGTGTTGGCTGTAAGTGCGGCAAGATTGGCCGTGATGGTTGTTCCGATGTTTTCACCCAATACGAGTGCAGCTCCCAATTCCAGACTGATCCAGCCGTTGGCGCACATAATTAATGTGATTGCCATCGTAGCGGCGGAGGCCTGTACGATCATGGTCAATATAGTACCGATGAGTAAGAACAGAATGATGGAGAAAAATCCCATATCCGTATAGTTCTGTACGAAGGCAAGCATTTCCGGATTGGCGTTCAGGTCGGGGGCGTTTGCTTTCAGATAAGAAAGCCCCATAAAGAGGAAAGAAAAACCAAAAATGAATTCACCGATGGACTTGCGGTTGCTTTTGCCAGAGAAGATGAGCGGAAGGGCGATGGCTAAGAGTGGAAGAGCGAAAGCAGCCATATCAACCTTAAATCCGAAAATTGAAATGATCCAGGCAGTTACGGTAGTACCGATATTGGCACCCATAATGACGCTGATGGATTCGGCAAGTGTAAGCAATCCGGCATTTACGAAACTTACGACCATCACTGTCGTTGCTGAAGAAGACTGGATAAGAGCTGTTATCAGCACTCCTGTTAAAACACCCGTTACCCGATTGGTAGTCATTGCCGTCAGGATACTTCGTAGCCTGTCACCCGCGACCTTTTGTAAGCCCTCGCTCATGATCTTCATTCCGTAAAGGAAGAGTCCTAATGAGCCTATGAGCTTTAAAAAATCATAAAAAGAATATTCCATCTATAATATTGTTAATGGTTATTTGTTCTCAGTCTGATTATAAGTATATTTAGTCCCATAATATTCACCTTTTAACGAACTCGATGAAACAGATGTTACAAATATGTTGCAAAAATAATAATATTTCCAAAGAATTCCCCATCGGAAGCTCACTTTTGGATATTTATTACGGTTTTAATCTTAATTTTCCTTACCAGGTAGTGAGCGCCAAAGTCAATAACCGATCTGAAGGGCTTAATTTCAGAGTCTATAATAATAAGGATGTAGAGTTTCTGGATGTGCGTGATCAGTCCGGTATGCGGACTTATGTCCGTTCGCTTTGTTTTGTCTTGTTTAAGGCTGTCACGGAACTGTTTCCCGACGGAAAATTGTTTGTAGAACATCCCGTTTCGAAAGGTTATTTCTGCAATTTGCGGATTGGACGCCCCATTGAACTCGAAGATGTGACGCGTATCAAGCAACGGATGCAGGAGATTATTGCTGAGAATATTCCTTATCATCGCATTGAATGTCATACGACTGAGGCTGTGCGTATTTTCAGCGAACGGGGAATGAATGATAAGGTCAGATTGCTCGAAACTTCCGGTTCTCTCTATACCTATTATTATACGTTGGGAGATACGGTCGATTATTATTATGGCAATCTGTTGCCCAGCACCGGGTATCTTAAACTGTTCGACATCGTGAAATATTACGATGGACTATTGCTGCGTATTCCCAGCCGCGAGAATCCCGAAGTGTTGGAAGACGTTGTAAAGCAGGAAAAGATGTTGGACGTCTTTAAAGAATATCTGAACTGGAGCTATATCATGGGGCTTAACAATGCGGGTGATTTCAACCTGGCATGTGAAGAAGGCCATGCAACAGATTTGATAAACGTTGCGGAAGCATTGCAGGAAAAGAAGATTGCTCAGATTGCCGATACCATTTTCCATCGGGGAGAAAACGGAAACCGGGTGAAACTGGTGTTGATAGCCGGCCCATCTTCTTCGGGAAAGACAACATTCAGCAAACGGCTTTCTATTCAGCTGATGACAAATGGCTTGAAGCCATTCCCGATCTCTTTGGATAATTATTTCGTAGACCGTGAAGAAACCCCTTTGGATGAAAACGGAAACTATGATTATGAATCTCTTTACGCGCTCGACCTTGAGCTGTTCAACAATCAATTGCAAGCTTTGCTACGGGGAGAAGAAGTAGAACTTCCCCGCTTTAACTTCTCACTCGGCAAGAAAGAGTATAAAGGTGATAAACTGAAAATTAAAGATAATACGATATTAATCCTGGAAGGTATTCATGCCTTAAATCCGGAGTTGACGCCACATATTCCTGCCGAACGTAAATTTAAGATTTATGTATCTGCACTGACTACCATCTCACTGGACGATCACAACTGGATTCCTACTACGGACAACCGCCTGTTGCGCCGCATTATCCGCGACTTCAACTATCGGGGATATTCTGCACGTGAAACCATATCACGCTGGCCTAGTGTACGTGCCGGTGAAGACAAATGGATATTCCCTTATCAGGAAAATGCAGATGTCATGTTTAATTCAGCGCTACTTTTTGAGTTTGCAGTGCTCCGCCTGCATGCTGAACCTATATTGATGGGAGTACCGCGTAATTGTCCCGAATATTGCGAAGCCTATCGATTGTTGAAGTTTATCAAATATTTTGTTCCGGTACAGGATAAAGAAATTCCGCCGACTTCTTTGCTTCGCGAATTTTTAGGAGGAAGCAGCTTTAAATATTAAGTAGGAAAATTAGGATATATTCGTTTTTTCAATTTACTTTGCGTAATTATCCCAACCTGTCTGTTAGGGTCAGATAGGTTGGAATACGAAACAGCAATAATTAAATTCGTTGGAATTATTCAGACGAGAGGGTCAATAACTGTTATATGGCACTTGAATAAATGAACCTTTGGGTATTTATTCTGTTATGAAGATATTACATACAACAAAAAAACGGGAATATGATTTTTTATAATAATCTTTTGGCAAAATGGTTCTTAAGAAGGAAAGAAGCATTGTTTTATGTTGGGTGGTCTTTTTTTTACCCGATATAAATATTTGGAGATTTGGGAAGATATGGAATTACGGATACATGCAAGGCAATATTGGGAATGTTTCTTTTTGACTTTAGCTCCGGCATTAATTTTGTCTTTGTGGCTTTCGTGGTGGTGGATGATAGTTCCTTTCGTTACCTATGACATACTTTATTGGTTGGAAAAAGCATTCCGTTCTCATTCTGTATTCAACTGGGAAGCGGTAGAAAATTGTGGTGATACGCTTTATTTAAGAAAAAGAAAATCTTATGCATGGATGAAATGGTACGGTAAAAAGACGTTGCCTTTATCCGATTGGGACGAATAAAGGTCGTTTCTTTATGAAACTGTTCATTTGGGCACTCCTATAAAAATGACGGAGGTTTTCCGGTATTAATGAAAAACTTCCGTCATTCTAGTGGTTGTCTGAGAAGCCAGTGTTAATGCGATTAATTTTTTGCTTATCGTAAAGCTTCCACTTCGTCCGGAGTCAGAGGGATTTTCTTACCCAATCTGCGGGCACCAGTTTCGGTAATCAGATAATCTTCTTCGTTGCGGATACCACCGAAATCCTTGTAAGTTTCCACTACTTCGTAGTTGATGAAATCGGTAAATTTCTTTTCCGCTTTCCACATATCGATCAATTCCGGAATAAAGTATATACCCGGTTCTACCGTATGTACAAATCCCGGTTCCAACGGAATGGCGAGACGTTGTGATTTACGTCCGAACTGCGTGCTTTTCGGTTGTCCGTTATATCCTACCCAGATTTCACCCAAGTTTTCCATATCATGAACATCCAGTCCCATCATATGACCTAATCCGTGCGGATAGAACAACGCATGAGCACCCTCGCGTACGGCGTCTTCTGCATTTCCTTTCATCAGCCCCAGTGTCTTCATTCCTTCTACCATTACACGGGCGGACAATTCATAAACTTCCATGTAGGGAATGCCCGGACGTAGCGCTTTGACCGATTCCAGATGCATGGCATTCTGTATTTCGTAAACTTCGCGTTGACGGGTAGTAAACTTTTTGTCAGCAGGAACCGTGGACGACATATCGCCGGCATAGCCCGATTCAATTTCCGCACCCGCATCAATCAGGAACAAATCACCCGGTTTCACGAGATTGCCGTGATAATGATTGTGCAGCGTCTGTCCGTTGATAGTAGCGATTGTGGCAAAAGAAAGTTCGCAGTTGTTAGATTCCGCTACCCGGTTCATTTCCGCTACCACTTCATACTCGTACATACCCGGACGAAGTACTTTCATAGCTGTAATATGCATATCGGCAGTTACATCACAAGCCTTTTCTATTTCTACGATTTCTTCGGCAGATTTATAGTTACGTTGAGCGATCACGGCACGGATAAAAGGAACAGAACCTTCCTGACGTGCAGGCGGTATCCCCAGCCAATCCATTAGCTTCAGTTTATGTTCGGGGCGGTAAGGAGGCAGATAATGAATCGCCTTTCCTTTCTGCACACATTTATGCAGATAACCGACGATGTCGGCCGAAGGCATTATATCTTTTACTCCTACACGTTCGCATTTTTCGTGTAATGTAGGTTGCGTTCCCATCCATACGATATGGTCAATCGTAAGTTCATCTCCAAAAATGATTTCTTTGTCTTCATCAATATCGATAATAGCCGAAAGGCCGGCGCATGAAAGTCCGAAGTAATACAAGAAAGTAGAATCCTGACGATAACGGAAGGTATTGTCTTCGTAATTCAGTCCGCACTCGTCATTTCCGAGAAATAACAACACTCCGGAGCCTAAGTTCTTTTTTAGCAGGGCTCTCCGCTGCATATACGTTTCTTTGGCAAACATACTGTCCTAGTTTTTAAGTTCGTGCAACAAAGATAACGAATTTTGTGTTATAGGATTAAAAATTATTCCTCTAATCTGTGTAATCTCTGGTTAAAAAGTTACTTTTGTAGCGAGAAACAGAGTAGAAAGCAAAAACGAATATGGCACAAGGTTCCCGTCAAATACAATCTCAGGCGCAACAGCAAATCCAAACGCTCTCGCCTCAGCAGATTCTGGTCGTGAAACTGTTGGAGCTTCCCGCAGTAGAGCTGGAAGACCGTATCCATGCTGAACTGCTTGAAAATCCGGCACTTGAAGAAGGCAGAGAAGAATCCGCAGCGGACGAATATTCCGATGTTGAAGGTTCTGAAGATGGCATGGATAATGCATCCACCGACTATGATTCTTTGAGTGATTACCTCACCGAAGACGATATTCCCGACTATAAACTGCAAGAGAACAACCGTTCGAAAGATGAGCAGCCGGAAGATATTCCGTTCTCCGACTCTACCTCTTTTTATGAAATATTGAAGGAGCAACTTCGTGAACGCAATTTGACAGAACATCAGAATGAACTGGTGGAATACCTGATCGGCTCATTGGACGATGACGGACTGCTCCGCAAATCATTGGAAAGCATCTGTGACGAACTGGCCATCTATGCCGGAGTCGAATCGACAGAAGAAGAACTGGAAGAAGCATTGTGCATCTTGCAGGACTTTGATCCCGCAGGAATCGGTGCCCGTAGCCTCTCAGGAATGCCTGTTGTTACAGATCTGCCGGAAGAAGGATGAAGAACGGACCCCCAACCCTATATTGGAACTCGAAGAACGTATCATCAGAGAGTGTTATGAAGAATTCACCCGCAAGCATTGGGAGAAAATCATCAGGAAACTGGATGTCGACGAAGATACGTTTAATGAAGTTATCAGCGAAATCACCAAGTTGAACCCGCGTCCCGGTGCCTCTTTGGGAGAAACTATCGGGAGAAACCTCCAGCAGATAGTCCCCGACTTCATCGTAGAAACGTATGATGACGGTACTATCAATGTCAGCCTTAATAACCGTAATGTTCCGGAGCTTCGTATGAGCCGTGATTTTACGGAGATGGTGGAGGAGCATACAAAAAACAGGGCTAACCAGTCTAAGGAATCTAAAGAAGCGATGATGTTTCTGAAACAGAAGATGGATGCGGCACAAGGATTTATCGATGCGGTCCGTCAGCGTCAGAATACCTTGATGGTTACCATGCAGGCTATTATCGACCTGCAACGTCCTTTCTTCTTGGAAGGAGACGAATCCCTGTTGAAACCGATGATTCTAAAAGATGTGGCCGAACGTACGGGATTGGATATTTCAACGATCTCCCGCGTGAGCAACAGTAAATATGTGCAGACCAATTACGGCATCTATCAGCTCAAATTCTTTTTCAGCGACGGATATACGACGGAAGACGGGGAAGAAATGTCTGTCCGCGAGATACGTAAGATTCTGAAAGAATGTATTGACAGAGAAGACAAGAAGAAACCGCTGACAGATGATGAATTGGCGGACATCTTGAAAGAGAAAGGTTACCCTATCGCCCGCCGGACGGTAGCCAAGTATCGTCAGCAACTGAACATTCCCGTAGCGAGACTTCGGAAGTGATAGGAAGAAGTAACATGAAAATGAGAGTTGAGATTTTGTAATAAATAACTAGTAATAAAAAGAAGAGTGGATAAAGAAAGAGAACATATCATAGCGGATAAGACAATGTTGCAGGTAGCAAGAGTCACTTCGATGGTCTTTACTCCATTTTCTATTCCGTTTTTATCGTTTCTGGTGTTATTCCTTTTTTCTTATCTCCGTATCATGCCGATACTATATAAGTTGATCGTGTTGGGAATTGTTTACTGCTTTACCATACTGACACCTACCATTACCATTTTCTTGTTTCGTAAAATCAATGGGTTTGCCCGTCAGGAGCTGAGTGAGCGTAAGAAACGCTATGTACCTATCCTGCTGACTATTATTTCGTATGTGTTCTGCCTGCTGATGATGCGTAGGCTGAATATGCCTTGGTACATGACCGGCATTATTCTGGCATCTCTGGTAGTTTCTGTCATTTGTATTGCCGTCAATCTGAAATGGAAACTGAGCGAACACATGGCGGGCATAGGCGGAGTGATCGGCGGATTGGTCTCTTTCAGTGCTTTGTTCGGTTATAACCCGTAGGATGGTTGTGCCTGTTTATCCTGATTGCAGGTATACTGGGTTCCGCACGGATTATTCTGGGACATCACACGCTGGGTGAGGTGCTTTCCGGCTTTGCGGTTGGCTTGATATGCGCCCTTTTGGTACTTCATCCGGTGAGCAATATCTTATTTCGAGTATTTTTATTTTAAAACAGTATAAATCCTAAAAACTAATTATTATGAACTTTCCACAGAATTTGAAGTACACGAACGAACATGAATGGATACGCGTTGAAGGAGACATTGCATACGTAGGTATCACTGATTATGCTCAGGAACAATTGGGTGATATCGTGTTCGTAGATATACCTACTGTTGGTGAAACGTTGGAAGCCGGTGAGACTTTCGGTACCATCGAAGTAGTGAAAACAATTTCCGATCTTTTCCTGCCGGTAGCAGGTGAAGTGCTGGAACAGAATGAAGCGCTGGAAGAAAACCCGGAACTGGTGAACAAAGATCCATATGGCGAAGGTTGGTTGATTAAAGTGAAACCGACAGATATAAAAGCTGTGGAAGACCTGCTGGATGCCGAAGCATACAAAGCAGTAGTAAACGGATAAAAGTCCCGTCACTGTAAAACTGTAATTTGTAACTGGTAAATAGTAATTAACATGACTCCAATTGTAAGTATCATCATGGGCAGTACTTCCGACCTTCCTGTTATGGAAAAGGCCGCACAACTGCTGAATGATATGCATGTACCGTTCGAAATGAACGCACTTTCTGCTCACCGCACGCCTGAAGCTGTGGAAGAGTTTGCCAAGAATGCCCGCACCCGTGGCATTAAAGTAATTATCGCTGCTGCCGGAATGGCTGCCGCCCTTCCCGGTGTAATCGCGGCTAACACTACACTTCCTGTAATCGGAGTGCCGGTAAAAGGCTCCGTGCTTGACGGAGTGGACGCACTCTATTCCATTATTCAGATGCCTCCGGGAATCCTGTGGCTACGGTTGCTATCAATGGAGCGATGAATGCGGCTATCCTTGCCATTCAGATGCTGGCATTGAGCGATGAGAAACTGGCAGAAGCTTTTGCTGCTTACAAAGAAGGACTGAAAAAGAAAATCGTAAAAGCAAACGAAGAACTGAAAGAAGTGAAGTTTGAATATAAAACGAACTAATGGATCTATTCAATTATTTTCGAAGAGAAACTACCGAAGTGAATATTGGGGCCGTGCCGTTGGGTGGCCCCAATCCTATTCGTGTCCAGTCGATGACGAATACGTCTACGCAGGATACGCAGGCTTGTGTGGAACAGGCGAAACGTATTGTCGACGCAGGCGGTGAGTATGTCCGCCTTACAACGCAGGGTATCAAGGAAGCGGAGAACCTGATGAACATCAATATCGGACTGCGCAGTCAGGGGTACATGGTTCCGTTGGTTGCCGATGTGCATTTCAATCCCAAGTGGCCGATGTAGCTGCTCAATATGCGGAGAAGGTACGCATCAATCCGGGGAATTATGTAGATGCTGCGCGTACTTTTAAGAAACTGGAATATACCGACGAGGAGTATGCGCAGGAAATACAAAAAATTCATGACCGCTTTGTCCCGTTTCTGAATATCTGTAAGGCCAATCACACGGCTATCCGTATCGGTGTGAACCACGGCTCATTATCCGACCGCATCATGTCGCGCTATGGAGACACTCCCGAAGGCATGGTAGAGTCGTGCATGGAATTTCTTCGTATCTGTGTTGAAGAACATTTCACGGATGTTGTCATTTCGATCAAGGCTTCCAATACGGTGGTGATGGTGAAGACCGTCCGGTTGTTGGTCGCTGTCATGAGAAAAGGAAGGGATGGCTTTCCCTCTGCATCTCGGTGTGACGGAAGCCGGAGACGGTGAGGACGGACGTATCAAATCGGCCTTGGGTATCGGCGCATTGCTGTCCGACGGATTGGGAGATACGATTCGTGTATCTTTGAGCGAAGCTCCCGAAGCGGAAATTCCCGTAGCCCGCAAGCTGGTGGATTATGTTCTGTTGAGGCAGGAGCATCCGTATATCCCGGGTATGGAGGCACCGGAATTTAATTATCTTTCTCCCTTGCGTCGCAAGACAAAAGCCGTCCGTAATATCGGAGGTGAACACGTACCTGTGGTTATTGCCGACCGCATGGACGGAAAGACAGAGGTGAACCCGCAATTCACACCGGACTATATTTATGCCGGACGAGCACTGCCCGAACAACGTGAAACGGGTGTGGAATATATCCTTGATGCGGATGTGTGGCAGGGAGAAGACGGAACCTGGCCTGCATTCAATCATGCACAGCTGCCTTTGATGGGAGAATGCAATGCAGAACTCAAATTCCTGTTTATGCCTTACATGGCACAAACGGATGAAGTGATTGCCTGCTGAAACAACATCCCGAAGTGGTTGTCGTCTCTCAAAGCAACCACCCGAACCGTTTGGGTGAGCACCGTGCATTGGTGCATCAACTGATGACGGAAGGTCTGCAAAATCCGGTTGTCTTCTTCCAGCATTATGCGGAAGATGATGCGGAGAATTTACAGATAAAATCTGCGGCCGATATGGGAGCCTTGATCTTTGACGGTCTTTGTGACGGCATCTTCCTGTTCAATCAAGCGGCAACCTGAGCCATGCCGTCGTTGATGCTACGCTTTCGGAATCTTGCAGGCCGGACGTACCCGTACCTCTAAGACAGAATACATATCTTGTCCCGGCTGCGGCCGTACGCTTTACGACTTGGAGAAGACAATCGCCCGCATCAAAGCAGCCACTTCACACTTGAAAGGGTTGAAGATTGGCATTATGGGCTGTATCGTGAATGGTCCCGGCGAGATGGCGGATGCTGACTACGGTTATGTAGGAGCAGGACGGGGCAAAATCAGTCTTTATAAAGGCAAGGTCTGTGTAGAAAAGAATATTCCTGAAGAAGAGGCTGGTTCTTCTTCAAATTTGGTGGTAATTTAACCAGTCGGTGGTATCTCCATTGAAGGTGTGTCGTAATACACGATGCGCCTTCTTTTTTTCATTGACTATAAAAATCGGTTCATTTTTTTAAGCTGCGATATTTTGAGGATTTCTTTGGTTTATGTGTTCGCAACATCTAAATAGAGCAACTGTAAGCTCATAAAACGGTCTAATCAGCCAATCCATACCTTCTTTAGTCATTTTTGCACACATCTTTTTTATATTGAAGGCA
>VOFH01003284.1_pt1 | contig 20499 bp, 13 predicted proteins | sample 5384091 | NCBI WGS metagenome assembly VOFH01 (sample SAMN12384727, study PRJNA508395) | human gut metagenome | isolation source: healthy gut G | host: Homo sapiens
ATATGGACAGAAACAGGCGATTATCCATTAATAAGAAACGGAAAAACTTGTCATAAGCAGAAAAAACAAATCCTTTATTTGCTTTGTTTGTCATTTACTAATATCTTTGTTTTATCATTCATTCTAGAACCGCAACAAAATATGAAATACCCTATTGGAATACAGAGTTTTGACCAAATCCGTGAAGATGGCTATGTATATGTGGATAAGACCGGTTTGATTTACAACTTGGTAACACAAGGCAAGACTTATTTCTTGAGCCGTCCACGCCGTTTTGGCAAAAGCCTGCTGGTAAGTACCCTTGCCTGTTATTTCCAGGGACGCAAAGATTTGTTTGCCGGACTGGAAATCGACGGATTGGAAAAGGACTGGTATGAGTATCCTATCTTCCGTATAGACTTTAATGGAGGACTGTATACACAACCCGGAATTCTGGAGGCTACTATTGAAGGCTATTTAGGGAACTGGGAAGATATTTATGGCAAGAATCCTAATTATACAACCATAGGAACCCGTTTCATTGAAATACTTCGCCGGGCTTATGAACTGACAGGGCGGCGTGCGGTGGTTCTGATTGATGAATATGACAAACCTATTTTGGATGTATTAGATACGGAAGCTTGTTTTTATGATGATTATGGAAAGCAAGTTCTGTTGGAGAACCATAACCGGGAAATATTGAAATCCTTTTATTCTACCTTTAAAGGAGCCGATCAATACTTGAGATTCGTATTGTTGACCGGAGTAACAAAGTTTTCCCAAGTAAGTGTTTTCAGTGGATTTAACCAGCCTAAGGATATCAGTATGGATGAACGGTACGAAGCCTTGTGCGGTATCACCCAGAATGAGCTGGAAGCATTTTTCGAAGAACCCACCATACAGTTGGCTGCTAAATATCAGTACACAGTGAAAGAAATGAAGGAACTTCTCAGACGGCAATATGACGGATATCATTTTGGAGAGAGGATGACCGACATTTACAATCCGTTCAGCATTCTTAATGCTTTTGACAGTATGGCAATTCGTGATTACTGGTTCTCTACAGGTACTCCCACCTATTTGGTTCGTCTGCTGCAACACAGCCGCGAGCAGATAAACGAACTTGCCGGACGTTATTATGTTCCCTCTTTGTTTGTGGATTATAAGGCTGATGTGGAACAGCCTCTACCCATGATTTATCAGAGCGGATATCTCACTATTAAAGAATATAATAGACGTATGGGAACTTATCTGCTTGATTTTCCCAATAATGAGGTGCGTAAAGGGTTCTTGTCCGTATTGGCAGCACATTATTTGAAACCCGGAGGTGGAGAGGTCAACAGTTGGATTATCGATGCTGTCACTTGCCTTGAGCAAGGGAACACCTCAGCTTTTTGTGATTCTCTGACCGCCTTTCTTGCAAGCATCCCGTATGACTCTCACGCTTCCTTGAAGGAATTGGATATGACTGAGAAACATTTCCAATACACTTTTTATCTGATTCTCCGTTTGATAGGAGTTTATTGCCGTGCAATCCATTGTGAGAATCGCCAGAGCTTCGGACGAGTGGACTGCATATTGGAAATGGACGAATATGTTTACATTTTCGAATTCAAGATGGACGGAACAGCAGAGGAGGCTTTACAGCAAATAGCAGAGAAAGGCTATGCCCGATCTTATTTGACCGATAACCGTAAAATAGTCTGTATCGGGGTGAATTTTTCTTCCCTTACACGTACTGTAGAAGAATGGAAGGAGATAATTTACAGGTAAGATTTAGTCATAGTCAGCCTAAAGCGTTAAACAAAAGATTGCCTTCCACTATTTTTTATGGGAATATACCGGTAAGAATGTTCATGCTGTTGCCGGCATAACACATTTAATTTTCATCTTTTTATCATTTTATTTTTCTTTTTGCTAAGAATGAATTATTTTCGCAGCCGAACACAAGTTTAATTTCTTACCGACAATAAGCAGACATGCTTTAATCCTCAACCAATTCAACTTGTCCTCATTTTAATTTTAACGGATAAGCTGATGTTTTGTCCCTCACTATTATAAAATAAAAGAATGAAAAGATCACTGTATGTATCGCTATTGACGATCATGTACTTCTCTGCCTGCCAAGGTAGTGAGGAATTAGAGCAATCACAAGAAAAAGAGTACACGGTATCCATTATGGCAAGAATCGGGAAAACAGTTTCCGGGGCACGCTACTTGCAAGATCATGAAAATGCCATCGCTAGTTTTAGTAAAACCGATGATATAGGTGTTTTTATGGACAATGACAGTGCCGTCCGCTGGATATTCGATGGAACTTCCTGGACTACAGAAAAGAGTGTCTTTTGGAAAGATAAAAACCAGGAACATACTTTTTACGCATATTATCCCCACTCCGGTTCTAAAGCCGAAAGTAAGGAAAATATAAAAATGCCTTCTCTCGACAGCCAGAACGGGACTTGGGAAAATATTGACCAATATGACTTTCTAGTAGCATCCAGGAAGCTTTCCTACGATACCGACCTTGGCAATGTGGCCTTTTCGGGCGATTATTCATTTAAGCACGTTTTGTCACTATTAAAGATAAACATAAAGGGTGAAGGAGATATGGCACAGGCCGTTATTGACAAAATCAGACTTGAAGGAAATGGGTTGACGACTCAAGGATACTACTCCTTTGAAACGAACAGCATCACCATCAGCGAAACTCCCAAGGAAACCTTCCAGATTACTCCGTCACACACCATGAACAATCAGGATGTTTCTTTTTATTTTATCCTGAACGGGGGCGAGAATGACGGAAACATTGATCCGAAAGCCGTGAAAAACCATTCTGTTAATCTCACCATTGAATATACCCGTAACAACAAATATTACATAACACGACGAGACGACCTGTCTCCGGGCTTATTGTCCGGATGTATTCATAAATACAATATTGTAGTAAAAGACGGAAATGTAATTATAACGGGAGGAAGTATTTCGGGTTGGACTCCGGGAAATGAAGAAGAGGATATAGTTATAAATGGAGAAGAAATAAACCCACAAACAAATAATATGTTATGAATTATAGATTAACCGAATTAAAGGTGCTTCTGTTTCTATTGCTACTGCCTGCTGTTTCTTGCCAACGCCCGATGTATGATGAAGAAGACGATGAAGACGGAGTCTCGCAAACAAATCTTCCTTTAAAGATATCTGCCAGGTCTAGCGGAGAATCCCAGATTAATTATCCGGCCTATATCTATGCGTTTGCAGAGGACGGCAGCTGTTCTGCCAGTCTGAAAATGACAGATAACGCTCAGATTGAAATGAAGTTACCTCCTGCCCGATATACTATTGTTGCAATAGCCGGTTTGGGAGAGGAATATATCGTTCGAAAGATCCTAGCCTTGATGATGTAATTGTTATGAAAGAAAATAACAGAAGCTCACGCGCGCTAATGATGGGCACTTCAACTGTGACAATTGCCAATAAGAAAAATATATCTGTTTCTGTAACCCTCTATTATGCTGTATCTTTAGTCAATATCAGTTTGGAAGATATACCGGCAAACGTTAAAAAGGTGAGTTTGCAGATTTCGCCTTTATATTCTTCCCTGTCGTTTACAAGGGAGTATTCCGGCAAAGACAAGAGTACGGAAATTATTTGTGAGTCTGAGCCGGATGGAATTTGGAGTGCAAAGCCTTTTTATATTTTTCCGGGGAGCGGCTCTCAGACCGTTTTTTCCATAACCTTGGAAGATAATAGTCAGACAAAGACGTTTGGATACACTTTCAAAGGAAAGCCGGAAGCGAACGTGCCATTGAATATCGGGGGCAGCTATTCGGGTGATGTCACGGTAGGAGGCAGTTTGATATCAGGTGAATGGAAGGCTCCGGTAGATATCAAATTCAATTTTGGCGGTGCTGATGAAGGTAATGGCGGTAGTGAGCCGCCTCCCATTAATCCGGATCTTTCCGGGCTACCCGAAATTGGCGGTATCTGGAACGGCGGTATTGTAGCTGGCATAGAGAATGCAAGTTCCACAGGGGCGGATATTTTGTTGATGAGTCTGGATGAGTGGAGTGGATTCGCTTCCGATGTGCGGAATATCATACAGGAGGAGGAAGCAGACGGATGGCATCTTCCGACTGAAGAGGAGGCAAAAGTATTGCATAAGACGTTCAGCGGATCATCACTGGATGAACTGAATGAAACCATAGAGGGATTAAGAAACGGAGACCCGTTATTGGATATTGAGAAACGGTATGTATATGATCATAACGGGAGCATATATGCATTCGGATTTAAAACCTCATCCAAATTTTTACAGGCGGGGAGTACGGTGAAATACAAAATACGTTTGGTATGCAGCGCTCATTATGATGCCGGATGACCCATTCATATACTAGAAAAGGGCATTCACACTTCTTGACAATATATGCTTGAGAGTGTGAATGCGTCTAATCGACTTCCATACCGGGAATCTCATTTCCATAGATAAATTCTCAATTAATTGAAAGCTAACATTCTACCACCCGGTATACATTTCCCTTGGTGGTATGTACCCGTTCGCCCAGCTGGGGCAGGATACGGCTCAGGCTGTAGGCGGTCATCCCTCTCATGATCGAAGGATGGGCGGCCTTCATACGTTCAAACAGTTGGGTGGCGGAGAGGCTAAGCACTTCCTGCGGATTGTCCTCTTCTGTAGCAAAGCGAAAGCAAAGGCGGAACACCTCTTCTTCGGGTACATGCTTGTAGAATAGGGCATTATGTTGCTGTATAGTCTGTTCCTCTTCTTTATTGAACCAGCTTCGTTCACCGGATAGAAGTTCTGTTTTAAGCTGGGCGTACAATTGCTTATGCTCTACGGACGTGGTGCAGTCTATGGCGTGCTTCAGACTGACGCAAAGAAAGCGGCGTGAGCCGGTGCGGTCTACCAGCAAATCCTCCCGGTTGCTGGTGCCGATGAACGAGGCAATACGGGGAAGCGATGAAGCGCTGTGTTTGTAAGCCTTGCGGATATTCAGTGCGGAGGCTTGCATCAGGTTCTTCAGCAAAGGCATTTTGGACGCACCTAGTTTGTCGAATTCATCCAGGTTGATTAATCCGTAGGCAGCCAGCTTGGCTTCGGCGGATGCCGGGGAGCTTAGGTCGTAACTTTCCGTGTAGTAGGATTTCAGCCTATCGGGCATCAGCAGACGGCAGAACGTACTTTTCCCCAATCCCTGGCGACTGCTCACCAGCAGGGGAGCCACACTGTTGGCGCGGTTGTTATCCGGATTGAGCTGCATCCATTGAGCGGAGAGTCCCAGCATCCAACGGTGGAAACCGTTCACCCATATCGGGTCGTCGGACACCCTGCGTGCCAACGCGGACACCCGGTCCGTGCCGTCCCATTCGGGAAGCTGCTCAAAATAGGCAGTAAAGGGATGGTATTCACTGATGCGGCGTGAGCGCACAAAGCGTTGAATGTCCCTGTCCCAACAGTCTATGCCCGTTTCAATAGCCTCCAGACTTAGTGAGTTCATCCATCGTTCGTCCACCTTGGTGTAACGCAGATGAGTATCGGGAATGTTGTTTTCTACACTTGCCACTTCAGTTTCTTCAGTAAGCACATTGAACCGGAAGCGGTAGCGGGAGGTGAGGAAAGCGGTCACTTCCTGCATCAGGGTATGTGATTTCGCTTTCTTGCCAGTATCTTCTGAGGAGATTGGTTCCGCTTTTTTCTGAACATCTTTTTTCAAGTGAGCGGAATCCTTCTCTGTTTTTTCAGTTGAGACTATCGGATGTATCCGAGAATCGTCCATACTCCCCGGCAGGTTATCCTTACCGTTTTCAGTGAGAAGAACCTGTGAGTCGGCCATCTCTCTTACTCCGTCTTCGTCCGACACGATGTAGTGGTAACTGCCCGTGGGAGCATTCCCGTCGGTGCGCGGAGTCCAGTTCAATGCCAGAACTACTTGGCCCTCGCGGATATCCAGCGCCAGACGCACGCCGGGCATAGTCCGGCAAAGCGGCATCAGCCCGTTGAGAGCGGATACGAGCTCACGCCGCGGTGTTCCGTCAATAGGAACAGGGCTTGACAGGAATTTGCTTCCGAAGAAGACTGTTTTGAGAGTAGCGAATACATTCATGAGTTACTTTTTTAAGTTTGGCAAACTACAAATATACAACATAAAAAGGCGTTTGTCAAGAGGGGGCGGAAATATGGCAGATCTTGGTGCAGGATTCGATGAAACTTGGTGCAAGATTTAATGGAACTTGGTGCAAAATTCAATGGATACAGGGCGCAATACATACGTATGTGTAGGCCGATGCTTGCGTATGTGTGACCCGATGCTTATGTACGTGTGGGCTTACACGTTACTAACATACGAGCTGACACGTTACTAATGTTGGGGCTTATACGTTACTAATGTTATTGTTGAATACGCCTTTATGTTTTTAAAATACACCTTGAGCTTTAAAAAATACGTCTTCAACTTTTAAGAAAACATCTTCAGGCTTTAAAAAAAAACAACTATACGTTTTAAAACACGCCAGCTTGTTCAGTGCACAGACTTAGCCTGTTCAGCTTACAGACCTAGTCTGTTCCGTGTATTACTCCCCACTAATCCGATACGCTCCCTTTTCCCCTCATCCTGTCATCTTATGTAATATGCACAGAAAATCAGCCGGTTAAATCTGAAACCATTTCCCCTCACTTCCATTTCAGCCCGTATCGTTTTATTCCTTCACAAAAAATGTGAAAGAGCAGGCTGAAAGGAGGCTGACAGAGCAATGACAGGAGCCCCTTCATAGCCGGAACGCCTATGGGCAGGGAGTTTCAGCGATAGATGAAAGGAGAAAAGGAACAACCGGATTTTATCGCTGAGGCATTTAAAATGAAGATAATCTCAGCATTTCCACCTGCGAATGAACAGATGATCATCCATGTTTTGAGCCTGATTTATGATTGGTATGAAAGATTTATATCTTTCAGGCTATGTAACAATAATCCTCCCGGTATTTCTATACTCAAGATAAATTATATCACAATTCTTGCTGCTCCAAACAGAAGGTATATTTGCAAAATATACAAATGATGCTTCCGGCAACGGAGTAATTCTTTCTTCGCTTTCTTTTTAGGAATTCATCTAACGAACAATTTTATTATATGCAAAACAATTGCGAGGCCTGTTTATGAAACATGTGTTGATATTAAAATAGTAATTACTGTGGAAAATCAACTGTCATCCAACACATTAAAAACACATTAACCAATGCCACTATAATAGCATTACATGATTTCTATTATCTATATGTACTAAAACAATATATTCTGTTAGAAAATCTGACCAGTAAAAAAGAATATTCATAATGCGGTGAACAACTACTTCGGATGCAATTTCAAGCAGCTCCTTAACAAGTATCGTGTTGAGTATGCAAAGTCCTTATTACTAGAGGGTACGTATTCAGCCAGTTCTCTTTTTAGGAAGTGTGGTTTTGCATCCCAAAGCGTTTTTTATGCCGCATTTCATAAAGTGGTCGGCGCATCTCCCTTGCAGTTTCTATATAAAGCACCATCCAAACGCGGAAAAAGATTTAAAGTCCTTTTATAACAATAACATTTTGAGTTTTTAAATTTATAAATTAATTTTGCAAACGATACCATCAGTTGTCATGATATGTATCAGCAGTTGTTCTCTAAAGATATGAACGAGGCTATCTATCATCAAGTTAAGTTTAATGGTGGTCAGAGCATGAGTAAGACCGAATTCCATAAAGTCTTTACATCACTGAAAATCAAGAGTTTGAAGAAGGACGGCGTAGAAATCGATTTGACTAAGCTGAACCTATCAGTTAATGCTGATGCAGATTGGAGTGAAGGTGACTCTAAGCAGATCAAAGATGGTAAGGAAGAATTAAAGAATAATGTTGACTTGTTATTTAGCTTCTTGAAAGATGCACAGGATAATACCTCATATAACTTGGTATGGGCTATGAATGAAAAAACTGTTGGAACATTGAAGGATAACAAGGATGGAAACTATGCTTCTAAATTCGAGATTGAAGTTGAATATATAGACGAACTTGGAACAGTAGGTAACATTATCCAGAAATTTAATCAAGAAATTGTTGTTCCGAAACAAGAATTTGCTTACCAAGGAACATATTGGAAGAATGGCATAGGTGAAGGTACATTTAATGTTAATCCTATCGTGTTCAATACTGCTGAAGATAGCTGGGCTAATAACAACGGTCTAACACCTGATCATGCCCATGAATATAACGGCAACGACTGTGCTTTGAAAGATTACAGCCATATCTCTGCTGATCTTGTAAATGGTTACATCTATAAGCCTGAAAATGCTAAACCGGCTAACTTGGCTCAGTTCATTAAGTACATCCGTAATTGTGCAGAAGTACGCTTTGTGTTCGATCAAAGCCGCTTCAACAAGTATGACTACTTGGCAGGTTACAATGTAAGTGCAGATGGTATTTCATTATGGAAGGGAGCTGCTCCTACAAGCTGGGATCAATTTGATTATATCCAAGCTGATAAGAAGACTTTGGCTGCAACTATCCAAAACGTAATGGGTGCAACAGCTGACACAAACAAAGATTCCAAGTTCTTGCCATGGAACTTCGATGAAACATTAGGCTCTACATATGATGAGTGTACAAGTACAATACGTTTGCATGAAATTGACAAACTGAACGGTACTCCGGCTGCCCAAGCATTGGTAGGTAAGTCAGTTCCTGTAAACTTGGTTGTTGAATATAACAGCTATAATGTGATCCCTGTTCAGGAATTTGAAGTATTCTTTATCGATCCGTTATCTATTGACGGTGCTATTAAGGGTAACTTCGTTGATGCTGAAATTGATGGTAGCTTCTTGAATGTAGCTGACGGATTCAACTTCACAGATTGGAATGGTAATAAAGTTGCCGCTCAAGACATCAAGGATGTTAAGAACGGTGAGTATGCTCATGAACTATATGATTACTATGGCGTTCATAATGTTAAATTCTTGACTGACAAGGTAACAACAAGTTTGTCATACGATGCTGCAACTAACACATACAAGCATACAGAAGGTGTGAAAGATGGTAAATTGCCGACCAATGCATCGTTGAAGCAAATGAAGGCTACTGAAGCTAATGGCGTGGTTGATAAAGCTAATGCAGAGAAAGTGGATAAAGATCCTACTCACTTGGCATACTTCAACAACCATGGTACTCCGGTTAACGTTGACTACAAGATGTATATTTCTGTTGAAGTCGCTCACAAGTGGGGTGTATTAAAGAAAGAAGCTCTTGAAGTGAATGTTGCGAAAGCAGGAGGTACTCCTTCAGGTAAGTAATATTTAAAACTATATAAAAGAAAGGACGTCTTTGAAAAAGGACGTCCTTTTTTTAACACAAAAACATTACAATCTATGAAAATATTTATATATGGGATGATATTCTATTTTCTTTTTGTTTTTTCGTCTTGCGGTAATGTAGATAAACCATCTTCATCTCATGTGTTCAACGGCATATTTAAGACTGAAACAGGAATAAAATTTGAATTGAAGGAAGATTCTACTACTTTCATTCAATTTAATGACTCAATACATTATAAAGGCGTATGGGCTATTCATCGCAATGATGAAAATACTGAATATGTAACAATAGAATTTGCAGGTAACCCTAATTATTACTACTTAAAAGATAGTCAGCTTTATCATAGTGAAAGAGAGATGATAAATAATAATTTTGGGACCAAGATACAATATCTGAATTAAAAATATGTAACAATGGGATTTTATTTGTTTATAACTAAACATCAATGAGATACTGATGTCAAATAAATTCTGAATAAACATAAAAAGGAGCGACCTGAAGACCGCTCCTTTTAATTCTGTTTTTTATTGATTATTTACCCACGGTAATAGTCAAAGGAAGTTCAGCAGTTTTAGTATAACCGTATTTATCAGTTACTTTCACGATAATCTTCGTATTAGTAGTCTGAGAAATATTCTTAGAAGTAATTTCTGCGTGGTAACCAATAACGTTACCTTCAGCATCTTTAATTGCTGTAGCATCTTTAGTTACAGTATAGATTTCTGCATCGGTAGTGAAGAATTCTACCTTGTCGATATAGCTATACTTATAATTGCCAGCAGCTTCCTTGAATAAGCTATACGGCTGATTGTTGTAAGTGTAACCAGTAATCATATCAGCAGTTAACTTAGCTGTTTCACCGGCAGCGGCAGCAGGCAATGTAATAGAAGCACCAGCAGCAGGAACAATCTTACCAGCTTTCAATGCACTTTGAACATTAATCTTAAATGCAGCGGCAGCAATCTCTTCATCAGTGAACTTGTAAGCACCACCCAAATAAGTAGCAGCTACTTTCACATTCAATTCTTGACCGTAAGCCCATCTATCAGCCTCTGTTACGTTACCATCCTGATTAAAGTCGCGGTCAGTAACCAAAGTTATAGTATTATCAGAAGCTATATTAGCCAAATTCTGAACCTGAACATTGTTAATCTTTTGCTCTCTATCCAAAGAGAATGTAATCTCAGTAAGATCAGCATCAACATCAGAACCTAATGTCGTGAATCCTTTCTCCATTTCATATTTAGAAGCAAAATCCGTTTGATTTTTAATCGGGTCTACGAAATAAGCCATCAATGTATTACCAATCCACAAAGCTTCTCTCTTAGCTATGTAAGAAGACAAGGCAGGCATAACCGGAGTAAACTTAACTTTGATAGTGTTCAGTACATTGCTGTCATGTTTGTAATTGATAGTGATAGTATAACCAGTGCCCGGAGTTAAAGTAGCAGCGGTGCCATCAAGAGCAGAGAATACGGCATCGAACTGAGTTGCAGTTCCGTTAACGTTAGCAAGTTCAGAGCCATCAGCTTTTTTGTAAGTGTATGTAATGTTAGGTCCTTCACTCTTATCTGCATCTTTTACAATTGTAGCATCAGCACCGTTAACACCCAAAGCTGTGTTCTTCCAGATTTCAGCATCGCTACCCAAAGCAGTAAACATTTTATCCAAAGACACATTCAACTTCATAGATTTCTTAATCTGTACATTGCCCAAGTCATAAACAACTTCATTACCCAAGGTACGGATTGGCTTAATGGTAATTGTTTCTTTGTAAATCTTACCATCAATATGCAGTTTGTATACATTGATATCAAATGTAGCGTATGTTACTTCATCAGACAATTTAGTTACTTTGAAAGTACCATTACTCTTATCTGCAGAGAAGCCAAAGAACTTAGCGATAGTTGGATCTACAGCTTCTACATAGTAGTCATAAACGAACTTCTCGTTTTCATCAAAAGTAATAACATTGTCTTTGTTTAAGTTTACTTCATAGTATTTCTTACTACTATCTTCACTATCGACTACTATTTCCTTTCCATCCACTGTGGCAACTTTTCCTTCGACAACTATAGCTTCTGATGTAGTAACATCCAAATTGTAATTAGAAATGAAACCACTCTTTTCTACCAAAGCGTATAGTCCATTAGTAAACTGGCCTGTATACTTACCAGCACCAGTGTATACAGCATCTGTATTGTCTAATGCAATAGCATACATGCCATTTGCGCCTCTAGACAATAGACCCTTATATTCAGTAGCAGCACTTAAAGAAACAGGAAGAACTGCGTTTTTAGAATTTTTCAAAGAGAAACTCATATCAGCTGCATCAGCACCTGCATCAATACGAGCCATCAAATATGTGTTATTAGGAGCCAAAGTAGTTAATACCTGTCCTTTAGCTACAGTTTTCTGTGCAGACCAAGTAGTTTCTTTATTATGATCCCAAGTCTGAATAATTTTCTTTACAAAAGCATATTCTATATTAAGTGTAGTTCGAATATCACTTCCTTGAGATAAACCCTTATCCATTTTATCCAAAGCAGCCCATCCCAATAATTCTACGTCGGTCAATGTAGCACCTGCAGTAGGCAATTTTATAGCCTGCATTTTGCCATCGGCATCGGGTACATTCAATGTGTAAACGCCATCGGCTTCTACTACATAAGTAGCACCAAGCGCTTTGTATTCAGAAACAACTTCATTACCATCCTTGTCGTAGAACACCCACATTCCGGCTTCGTTAACAAAAGGAACTTTAGAAAAACCATCAAGGCTCCGAACAGGATTGCACTTAAAAATTTTTTGTTCATAATAGAAAAACTTTAAATTTATAAATTTAAAAACTCAAAATGTTTATTGTTATAAAAGGACTTAATTGCGTTGAATCATAAAAGGACTCCGGCTCTGCGATATATATTGCAATGAAATTCTATAATAGAGAAAATGAACTGGCAGAGTTGAAAAGGATACAACGCCTGTCTTTTGAAGAAAATTCACGCCTCACAGTTATAACAGGAAGACGTAGAATAGGGAAAACCAGCCTTATAATGAAGGCTGTGGACGAAATGCCTACTGTATACCTATTTATGAAGCTACTCTCTGTAGTGAGTTTATCCCCCTCATTTCGGGCGCTTTGAATATCTTTGTACCAGCAGAGATACGGTCTTTCAGTTCATTATTTCAATATATGATGGAAATAGCGGGACAAAGGGCATTCAATCTGGTTATAGATGAATTTCAAGAGTTCTATAATATTAATAATTCCATTTATAGCGATATACAAAACATTTGGGATCGTTACAGAAAAGAGACCAAAATGAACCTGATTGTCTGTGGATCCATTTATTCTTTGATGAACAAGATTTTTCAAAATAATAAAGAACCGTTATTTGGACGTGCCGATAATATTATTAAACTTTCACCCTTCAGCCTCCCTGTTCTTAGAGAAATTATACATGATTATCATCCAACATATACAAATGACGATTTGTTGGCATTGTATACATTTACCGGGGGTATACCCAAATATGTTGAATTGTTTTGTGACAATCGTCTATTGGACATTGATGGAATGATTAACTTCATGGTTCGTGATAATTCTCCATTTACAGACGAAGGAAAAGAATCTTTTGATTGAAGAGTTCGGCAAAAATTATGCGACCTATTTTTCTATTCTAAGTGCCATATCAAACGGTAAAAATACACAAGCGGAAATAGAAGCGGCTTTAGGCAATAAAAGCATTGGCGGTTATTTAAAAAGACTGGTTGAAGATTACAACATCATTGTACGCCAACGTCCTATTCTATCAAAAGAGGGGACACTGGCTATCCGATATGAAATACAGGATAATTTTATCAGTTTCTGGTTTAACTATTTCGACAAGAACCGCTCTCTTATCGAAATAAAGAATTATATGGCATTACGTTCCATTATCAAAGCCGACTATCCCACTTATTCTGGAAAATGCTGGAACGTTATTTTAAGCAGAAATTTGCGGAAAGCTTTCTATATAAAGATATAGGTTCCTGGTGGGAATTAAAAGGCAATGCGTATGAAATTGACATTGTAGCCTTATGTCTGAAAAAGATAAGGCTGTTGCTGTAGAAGTTAAACGTCAAAAAAAGAATTATAAACCGGATTTGCTGGAGAAGAAAGTGGAACACCTTAAACATAAGGTACTTCCACATTATGCGATAACAAAAATGTGTTTGTCCCTGGAGGACATGTAGTTTCCCTTGTAAAAAGGGACGGGGCTATCCATGAGAAAGATACACTCTAAAGATACTCATTTTCTGCGACATACAGAAAACCTATGCTTTTTTAGGACACTCTATGAAGTGTCCTTATTAAATTGAATCAGCTTAATATTTTATTTAATAATTGGAACAGAACTCGGCTTTCAGGAGATGAATATTCTTTTTTACTGGTCAGATTTTCTAACAGAATATATTGTTTTAGTACATATAGATAATAGAAATCATGTAATGCTATTATAGTGGCATTGGTTAATGTGTTTTTAATGTGTTGGATGACAGTTGATTTTCCACAGTAATTGCTATTTTAATATCAACACATGTTTCATAAACAGGCCTCGCAATTGTTTTGCATATAATAAAATTGTTCGTTAGATGAATTCCTAAAAAGAAAGCGAAGAAAGAATTACTCCGTTGCCGGAAGCATCATTTGTATATTTTGCAAATATACCTTCTGTTTGGAGCAGCAAGAATTGTGATATAATTTATCTTGAGTATAGAAATACCGGGAGGATTATTGTTACATAGCCTGAAAGATATAAATCTTTCGTGCCGATAATAAATCAGGCTCAAAACATGGATGATCATCTGTTCATTCGCAGGTGGAAATGCTGAGATTATCTTCATTTTAAATGCCTCAGCGATAAAATCCGGTTGTTCCTTTTCTCCTTTCATCTATCGCTGAAACTCCCTGCCCATAGGCGTTCCGGCTATGAAGGGGCTCCTGTCATTGCTCTGTCAGCCTCCTTTCAGCCTGCTCTTTCACATTTTTTGTGAAGGAATAAAACGATACGGGCTGAAATGGAAGTGAGGGGAAATGGTTTCAGATTTAACCGGCTGATTTTCTGTGCATATTACATAAGATGACAGGATGAGGGGAAAAGGGAGCGTATCGGATTAGTGGGGGAGTAATACACGGAACAGACTAGGTCTGTAAGCTGAACAGGCTAAGTCTGTGCACTGAACAAGCTGGCGTGTTTTAAAAACGTATAGTTGTTTTTTAAAAGCCTGAAGATGTTTTCTTAAAAGTTGAAGACGTATTTTTTAAAGCTCAAGGTGTATTTTAAAAACATAAAGGCGTATTCAACAATAACATTAGTAACGTATAAGCCCCAACATTAGTAACGTGTCAGCTCGCGTGTTAGTAACGTGTAAGCCCACACGTACATAAGCATCGGGTCACACATACGCAAGCATCGGCCTACACATACGTATGTATTGCGCCCTGTATCCATTGAATTTTGCCCCAAGTTCCATTAAATCTTGCACCAAGTTTCATCGAATCCTGCACCAAGATCTGCCATATTTCCGCCCCCTCTTGACAAACGCCTTTTTATGTTGTATATTTGTAGTTTGCCAAACTTAAAAAAGTAACTCATGAATGTATTCGCTACTCTCAAAACAGTCTTCTTCGGAAGCAAATTCCTGTCAAGCCCTGTTCCTATTGACGGAACACCGCGTCGTGATCTCGTATCCGCTCTCAACGGGCTGATGCCGCTTTGCCGGACTATACCCGGCGTGCGTCTGGCGCTGGATATCCGCGAGGGCCAAGTAGTTCTGGCATTGAACTGGACTCCGCGCACCGACGGGAATGCTTCCACGGGCAGTTACCACTACATCGTGTCGGACGAAGACGGAGTAAGAGAGATGGCCGACTCACAGGTTCTTCTCACTGAAAACGGTAAGGATAACCTGCCGGGGAGTATGGACGATTCTCGGACACATCCGACAGTCTCAACTGAAAAGACAGAGAAGGATTCCGCTCACTTGAAAAAAGATGTTCAGAAAAAAGCGGGACCAACCTCCCCAGAAGATACTGGCAAGAAAGCGAAATCACATACCCTGATGCAGGAAGTGACCGCTTTCCTCATCTCCCGCTACCGCTTCCGGTTCAATGTGCTTACTGAAGAAACTGAAGTGGCAAGTGTAGAAAACAACATTCCCGATACTCATCTGCGTTACGCCAAAGTGGACGAACGATGGATGAACTCACTAAGTCTGGAGGCTATTGAAACGGGCATAGACTGTTGGGACAGGGACATTCAACGCTTTGTGCGCTCACGCCGCATCAGTGAATACCATCCCTTTACTGCCTATTTTGAGCAGCTTCCCGAATGGGACGGCACGGACCGGGTGTCCGCGTTGGCACGCAGGGTGTCCGACGACCCGGTATGGGTGAACGGTTTCCACCGTTGGATGCTGGGAGTCTCTGCCCAATGGATGCAGCTCAATCCGGATAACAACCGCGCCAACAGTGTGGCTCCCCTGCTGGTGAGCAGTCGCCAGGGATTGGGGAAAAGTACGTTCTGCCGTCTGCTGATGCCCGATACGCTGAAATCCTACTACACGGAAAGTTATGACCTAAGTTCCCCGGCATCCGCCGAAGCCAAGCTGGCCGCCTACGGATTAATCAACCTGGATGAATTCGACAAACTAGGTGCATCCAAAATGCCTTTGCTGAAGAACCTGATGCAAGCTTCCGCACTGAATATCCGCAAGGCTTACAAACACAGCGCTTCATCGCTTCCCCGTATTGCCTCGTTCATCGGCACCAGCAACCGGGAGGATTTGCTGGTAGACCGCACCGGCTCACGCCGCTTTCTTTGCGTCAGTCTGAAGCATGCCATAGACTGCACCACGTCCGTAGAGCATAAGCAATTGTACGCCCAGCTTAAAACAGAACTTCTATCCGGTGAACGAAGCTGGTTCAATAAAGAAGAGGAACAGACTATACAGCAACATAATGCCCTATTCTACAAGCATGTACCCGAAGAAGAGGTGTTCCGCCTTTGCTTTCGCTTTGCTACAGAAGAGGACAATCCGCAGGAAGTGCTTAGCCTCTCCGCCACCCAACTGTTTGAACGCATGAAGGCAGCCCATCCTTCGATCATGAGAGGGATGACCGCCTACAGCCTGAGCCGTATCCTGCCCCAGCTGGGCGAACGGGTACATACCACCAAGGGAAATGTATACCGGGTGGTAGAATGTTAACTTTCAATTAATTGAGAATTTATCTATGGAAATGAGATTCCCGGTATGGAAGTCGATTAGACGCATTCACACTCTCAAGCATATATTGTCAAGAAGTGTGAATGCCCTTTTCTAGTATATGAATGGGTCATCCGGCATCATAATGAGCGCTGCATACCAAACGTATTTTGTATTTCACCGTACTCCCTGCCTGTAAAAATTTGGATGAGGTTTTAAATCCGAATGCATATATGCTCCCGTTATGATCATATACATACCGTTTCTCAATATCCAATAACGGGTCTCCGTTTCTTAATCCCTCTATGGTTTCATTCAGTTCATCCAGTGATGATCCGCTGAACGTCTTATGCAATACTTTTGCCTCCTCTTCAGTCGGAAGATGCCATCCGTCTGCTTCCTCCTCCTGTATGATATTCCGCACATCGGAAGCGAATCCACTCCACTCATCCAGACTCATCAACAAAATATCCGCCCCTGTGGAACTTGCATTCTCTATGCCAGCTACAATACCGCCGTTCCAGATACCGCCAATTTCGGGTAGCCCGGAAAGATCCGGATTAATGGGAGGCGGCTCACTACCGCCATTACCTTCATCAGCACCGCCAAAATTGAATTTGATGTCTACCGGAGCCTTCCATTCACCTGATATCAAACTGCCCCCTACCGTGACATCACCCGAATAGCTACCCCCGATATTCAATGGCACGTTCGCTTCCGGCTTTCCTTTGAAAGTGTATCCAAACGTCTTTGTCTGACTATTATCTTCCAAGGTTATGGAAAAAACAGTCTGAGAGCCGCTCCCCGGAAAAATATAAAAAGGCTTTGCACTCCAGATTCCACCCGGCTCAGACTCACAAATAATTTCCGTACTCTTGTCTTTGCCGGAATACTCCCTTGTAAACGACAGGGAAGAATATAAAGGCGAAATCTGCAAACTCACCTTTTTAACGTTTGCCGGTATATCTTCCAAACTGATATTGACTAAAGATACAGCATAATAGAGGGTTACAGAAACAGATATATTTTTCTTATTGGCAATTGTCACAGTTGAAGTGCCCATCATTAGCGCGCGTGAGCTTCTGTTATTTTCTTTCATAACAATTACATCATCAAGGCTAGGATCTTTCGGAACGATATATTCCTCTCCCAAACCGGCTATTGCAACAATAGTATATCGGGCAGGAGGTAACTTCATTTCAATCTGGGCGTTATCTGTCATTTTCAGACTGGCAGAACAGCTGCCGTCTTCTGCAAACGCATAGATATAGGCCGGATAATTAATTGGGGACTCTCCGCTAGACCTGGCAGATATCTTTAGAGGAAGATTTGTTTGCGAGACTCCGTCTTCATCGTCTTCTTCATCGTACATCGGGCGTTGGCAAGAAACAGCAGACAGTAGCAATAGAAACAGAAGCACCTTTAATTCGGTTAATCTATAATTCATAACATATTATTTGTTTGTGGGTTTATTTCTTCTCCATTTATAACTATATCCTCTTCTTCATTTCCCGGAGTCCAACCCGAAATACTTCCTCCCGTTATAATTACATTTCCGTCTTTTACTACAATATTGTATTTATGAATACATCCGGACAATAACCCCGGAGACAGGTCGTCTCGTCGTGTTATGTAATATTTGTTGTTACGGGTATATTCAATGGTGAGATTAACAGAATGGTTTAATAAAAAGAAACATCCTGATTGTTCATGGTGTGTGACGGAGTAATCTGGAATGGTTTCTGTTTGGGAGTTTCGTCAACTGATGGATTTTGATGCTGTTCGTTTTCAAACGTGCTTAAATGAATAATAGTATCATTGCCAAGGTCGGTATCGTAGGAAAGCTTCATGGATGCTTAGAAAGTCATATTGGTCAATATTTTCCCAAGTTCTGGCTGTCGAGAGAAGGCATTTTTTATATTTTCCTTTTTCGGCTTTGGAACCGGAGTGGGGATAATATGCGTAAAAAAGTATGTTCAAGTTTTTATCTTTCCAAAAGACACTCTTTTCTGTAGTCGGGAAGTTCCATCGAATATCCAGCGGACGGCTTTTGTCATTGTCCATAAAAACACCTATATCATCGGTTTTACTAAAACTAGCGATGGCATTTTCATGATCTTGCAAGTAGCGTGCCCGGAAACTGTTTTTCCGATTCTTGCCATAATGGATACCGTGTACTCTTTTTCTTGTGATTGCTCTAATTCCTCACTACCTTGGCAGGCAGAGAAGTACATGATCGTCAATAGCGATACATACAGTGATCTTTTCATTCTTTTATTTTATAATAGTGAGGGACAAAACATCAGCTTATCCGTTAAAATTAAAATGAGGACAAGTTGAATTGGTTGAGGATTAAAGCATGTCTGCTTATTGTCGGTAAGAAATTAAACTTGTGTTCGGCTGCGAAAATAATTCATTCTTAGCAAAAAGAAAAATAAAATGATAAAAGATGAAAATTAAATGTGTTATGCCGGCAACAGCATAAACATTCTTACCGGTATATTCCCATAAAAAATAGTGGAAGGCAATCTTTTGTTTAACGCTTTAGGCTGACTATGACTAAATCTTACCTGTAAATTATTTCCTTCCATTCTTCCACAGTACGTGTAAGGGAAGAAAAATTCACCCCGATACAGACTATTTTACGGTTATCGGTCAAATAAGATCGGGCATAGCCTTTCTCTGCTATTTGCTGTAAAGCCTCCTCTGCTGTTCCGTCCATCTTGAATTCGAAAATGTAAACATATTCGTCCATTTCCAATATGCAGTCCACTCGTCCGAAGCTCTGGCGGTTCTCACAATGGATTGCACGGCAATAAACTCCTATCAAACGGAGAATCAGATAAAAAGTGTATTGGAAATGTTTCTCAGTCATATCCAATTCCTTCAAGGAAGTGTGAGAGTCATACGGGATGCTTGCAAGAAAGGCGGTCAGAGAATCACAAAAAGCGGAGGTGTTCCCTTGCTCAAGGCAAGTGACAGCATCGATAATCCAGCTGTTGACCTCTCCACCTCCGGGTTTCAAATAATGTGCTGCCAATACGGACAAGAACCCTTTACGCACCTCATTATTGGGAAAATCGAGCAGATAAGTTCCCATACGTCTATTATATTCTTTAATAGTGAGATATCCGCTCTGATAAATCATGGGTAGAGGCTGTTCCACATCAGCCTTATAATCCACAACATCCTCTCCAAAATGATATCCGTCATATTGCCGTCTGGAGAAGTTCCTTCATTTCTTTCACTGTGTACTGATATTTAGCAGCCAACTGTATGGTGGGTTCTTCGAAAAAATGCTTCCAGCTCATTCTGGGTGATACCGCACAAGGCTTCGTACCGTTCATCCATACTGATATCCTTAGGCTGGTTAAATCCACTGAAAACACTTACTTGGGAAAACTTTGTTACTCCGGTCAACAATACGAATCTCAAGTATTGATCGGCTCCTTTAAAAGGTAGAATAAAAGGATTTCAATATTTCCCGGTTATGGTTCTCCAACAGAACTTGCTTTCCATAATCATCATAAAAACAAGCTTCCGTATCTAATACATCCAAAATAGGTTTGTCATATTCATCAATATTCCAGGGTTATTAGTATACAGTCCTCCATTAAAGTCTATACGGAAGAGACCCAGGATACTCATACCAGTCCTTTTCAATCCGTGTTCCAGTCCGGCAAACAAACTGGAAATGGCCGCTTACCAGCAGGGACGACGCTCAAGAATAGAGTCTTGCCTTGTGTTACCAAGTTGTAAATCAAACGGTTCATCCACATATACATAGCCATCTTCACCGGATTTGGTCAAAACTCTGTATTCAATAGGGTATTTCATATTTTGTTGCGGTTCTAGAATGAATGGATAAATCAAACCTGCTTATGACAAGTTTTTGTTTCGGATTCACCTGTAATGGAT
>VOFH01001532.1_pt1 | contig 20473 bp, 33 predicted proteins | sample 5384091 | NCBI WGS metagenome assembly VOFH01 (sample SAMN12384727, study PRJNA508395) | human gut metagenome | isolation source: healthy gut G | host: Homo sapiens
AGCGGAAAGCGATCTTTTCAGGATCTTTCCGCTGGCCAGAACACAGAGACTGACTGCGATGACTTGCACCAAACATCGAAAGCTTTCGGTGATCTAGCGGAATACTGATTGGCGGTACATGATCATCACTTTTGTGAAAGGGATGCACCTTCGTCGTGATATGTCCCGTTATCTACAAACAGGCTGTTACTTTTCATATTTGTTTTCCCGGCAGCTGCTCTGAAGAACAGCGGCATGCTTTCACAAATCTGGTGAGTCCCAGAGTCTCGATCTCGGAATTTGCCTCATGCAGCGTGTAGTGACTGCTTTTGGAAAGACCCTTTTAAAACAAAGAATACAACTTGACTCAGAGTGAGTCTGAGTGTGTGTCCGGAACATCCACAACAACTTCTAAATCTAACAGAGATCCCAGAAGCCACCTGGCATATGGAAAGCCGCCTGAGTTGCTGCGAACTCACAGCGTCACCCCATACATTTCCAGTGGTACCGCAAGAATAATACGCTTAACGGGTGGAGATCACAACCGTAAAGACCGGCTACACAGGCTGTAAGAATTGCCTTCGAATGATTTCCTGCAAATCCAAGGCGGGCCATGATTCCAACTGCCGCTCCAATACCTAAGCTTGTCAATGGCCAGATAAGGTAATATTATTCCCGCGGAAAAAACCATAGATCAGGTTGTTCGCCGCACCGCAGATCGCGCCGATGATCGGACCGCCAAGCATCCACTGATGCATGTTCCGATAGAATCCAGCCATAACGGAAGTTTTAATACACCTGCAAACAGCTTTCCAAGATAATTGATACCGATGCAGGCTGGGATCAGCACGATCACTGCTGCATCAAACTTTGTTTTAAATAAATTTTCATACCCTATACCTTTCTTTTTTCTTTGATCTTCATCCTTGCCAGTTTATCAGAGCTTCTCATGTCTTTCCTGACTCCCAGAAGCACCAGATTTACCTCTAAGTCAGCAGCATCTGCTCTCGCTTCCCATACAATATCCTCCTCCAGTAACCTAAAGATTCCGCTATCCTTAGACTAAAGCTTTAGGTAAATACCTTAAGTCACGAGCAAAATTCATGACATCCAGTTTCCCAAATAAAGATAGCATTGATTTTTGCCCATAAACGGTCAGAATGAAAACGCCTGATTTCAAAGATAGCATTGATTTTTGTTAATGAAAACGCCTGATTTCAACAAGATTGTTAATTCATTGTTTCACTTGTAAATTCTCCTCATCAAAACTATACTAAACTTTAGATACACGGTTCTCTCACCAGGCCGCCAAGAATCAGGAGGAATCTCTTTATGGATCAAACAGCAAAAACAAATCAGGATCTATTACTTGTCATTGACATGCAGAATGTCTACACTAAAGATCAGGAATGGGCCTGCGAAGAAGTCGAAAAAGCATCCGACTCCATTCTCCGCCTTCTAAACAGCCGCGCCCTTTCCCAGGTGATCTTCACCCAGTACCTCGCCACAAAACACCCGGAAGGCGTATGGAAAGAATACAACAAAGTCAACGCCGCCGTAAACGCAGACCCCTGGCTCAACGAAATGATGTCCGAGTTTCTGCCTACACAAAAAATACCCTGTATACACAAAAGTGTCTACTCCTCCTTCGCCATCCCGCAAGTACGTGAACTCGCAAAACACGCTTCCCGCGTCGTGATCTCCGGCGTAGTAGCAGAATGCTGCGTACTCTCCACCGCCCTCTCCGCCATCGATGCCGGATGCAAAGTCATCTACCTCACCGATGCCGTAGCAGGGCTCAATGCGACCTCACGAAAAGAAGCCGAAAATATCCTTTCCTACCTGTCCCCTCTCCACACCGAACTCATGACCACCCAGCAATACCTGGACAGCCTTCTCCAAGAGGAATAAAAACCTCAGCATTCTCACGCCGCCTTACCACCTTCTGATGCCCTATCTCGCAACGTTCCCACACAGCCCACACCCTCACGATTCACCAACATCCTCACATCGCCACATCAATCTCGCGATGCCGCGGCGCCCAAAGGGCCCCGCGCATCGACTGGCTTTCGCCAATCCACTCTCACCTTCCACAGACTTCCTTTCCCTCCTCCTCACTCCCGCAAACACACAGCGCCGGTGAGACTCCGGGCACGGACCGCCTGGGTGGAGGGAGCTGGCTTCCTCTTGGCTCGCAGGAAAATGCGTTGGAGGCCCGGGGACACTTGTCTGAGCAACGCAAGTTGCGAGTTGTGTCCCCGGGCCTCCGCCCTTAGCATTTTTCTGGGAGCTTAGAGGAACCCTCCCGGAATCCCACTAAGCGTTCGCGCCCGGAGTCTCACCGGCGCGTCCCCCCCCAGCCACTATGAAATTTAGAAATCAAACAGCGACAACTGATTCGACTCCGGAAGTCCCTTCAGGATCCCCAGCTCCTCCATCAGATCACAGATCGTCTTACTGACCTTCGTCCTGTTCCTGAAATCCTCTTTAGACAGAAACTTCCCATCCTTCGCCGCCTCCTCGATCGAGTCCGCAGCCTTCTCCCCCAGACCGTCAATACTGTTAATGGAAGGCATCAGCTTGTCCCCACAACCTGGAAATGTCTGGCCTTCGCCGTATAAATATCCAGCGGCAGAAAATCAAACCCCGCGCATACATCTCCTGCACGATCCTCATATCCCTCAGCGTATCCTGCTCCTTCTTCGAAAGCGTATCCGCCCTCTTCTTATAATCCGACAAGTGATATTCCAATTTCTCACGCCCCAAACACATGATCTCATAAGAAAACGCACTTGCACGAATACTGAAAAAAACGCCGCATAATACGCCAACGGATAAAACACCTTACAATAAGCAATACGCCAGGCCATCATAACATACGCCGCCGCATGCGCCTTCGGGAACATGTACTTGATCTTCTTACAGGACCAGATATACCAGTCCGGCACCCCATGCTTCGTCATCTCCTCTTCCCACTCCGGTTTTAAGCCTTTTCCCTTTCGAACGCTCTCCATGATCGTAAACGCAAGGCCTTCTTCAAGCCCCTGCTGGATCAGATAGATCATGATATCGTCTCGGGTACAGATCGCCGTCTGAATCGTCGCCTTCCCCTCCTGAATTAAAGCGTCTGGGCGTTTCCCAGCCACACATCGGTACCGTGAGCCAGACCCGCGATACGCACAAGGTCGGAAAATACTTGGGCTGGGTATCAATAAGCATCTGCATGGCGAAATCCGTACCGAACTCCGGCACGCCCAGCGCTCCCAGCTTACATCCGCCGATATCCTCCGGCGTGATCCCCAGCGCATCCGTATTCTGGAACAGACTCATGACCTCCCTGCAGTCAAGCGGGATATCCTTGACCGGATCGAGTCCTGTGAGATCCTGAAGCATTCGAATCATGGTAGGATCATCGTGTCCCAGGATATCCAGCTTCAGCAGGTTGTGGTCGATGGAATGGTAATCAAAGTGTGTGGTTACGGTATCCGTGGTCATATCGTTGGCAGGATGCTGCACCGGGGTAAACGAATAGATCATCTCGCCGAGCGGCAGAACAACGATACCTCCCGGATGCTGTCCCGTTGTCCGCCGTACGCCGACGCACCCCTGAACGATCCGGTTGATCTCACAGTTTCTCTTTCTCTCTCCATGCTCCTCAAAATAATTCTTCACATAGCCGTAAGCCGTCTTATCTGCCAGAGTACCGATGGTTCCTGCGCGGAACGTCTGTCCTTTACCGAAGATAACCTCCGTATAGTCATGGGCACGGCTCTGGTATTCACCGGAGAAGTTTAAGTCGATATCAGGCTCCTTATCTCCCTTGAATCCCAAGAACGTCTCGAACGGAATATCAAAACCGTCCTTGACCATCGGATGTCCGCAGACCGGACACACCTTATCCGGCATATCACACCCCGCCATACCTGAATACTTTTTCACCTCCTCCGAGTCAAAATCATAATAATGACAGTTCGGGCAGGAATAATGGGGACTTAGCGGGTTTACCTCCGTGATACCGGACATGGTGGCAACGAAGGACGAACCTACCGAGCCTCGTGATCCAACCAGATACCCGTCCTCGTTGGATTTCCATACTAATTTCTGCGCAATGATGTACATGACCGCGAATCCGTTGGAGATAATGGAATGCAGCTCCCGCTCCAGACGGTCTACAACGATCTTCGGTAGATTTTCACCGTACATCTCATGGGCGCGGTTGTAACAGATGTTTCGCAGCGTCTCATCAGACTTGTCGATGACCGGCGGACACTTATCCGGCCGCACCGGCGCGATCGGCTCACACATGTCCGCGATCATTCTCGTATTCGTGACAACGACCTCGTAACACTTGTCACTTCCCAGATACTCAAACTCTGAGAGCATCTCTTCCGTTGTCCGCAAGATACAACGGAGCCTGTTCATCCGCTATCCTTAAATCCCATTCCGGCCATGAGGATCTTCCGGTAGATCGCGTCATCCGGATCCATAAAATGGACGTCGCAGGTCGCACACACCGGCTTGTTAAACTGCTCGCCGAGGGAAACGATCTTCCGATTGATATCCATCAGGTCATCCACCGTCTTCACCGTGCTCTTCTCATCCCTCAGCATAAACATGTCGTTTCCAAGGGGCTGGATCTCCAGATAATCGTAGAACCTTCACGAGCTTCGCTGAAGCTCCGCATCCGGTGACACCCCGCAGCAGCGCCTGGTACAGCTCTCCCGCCTCGCAGGCCGAGCCGATCAAAAGCCCCTCCCTGTACTGGTTCAGCACACTTTTTCGGGATTCTCGGCCTCCTTGAAAAATATCTCAGGTGGGACCACGAAACAAGACGGTACAGGTTTACACGTCCCAGATCATTTTTGCGATGATGATGACATGGTACGTTGGCATCTTCATGATGATCGAATCCTCCGCCTGGTTAAAGACGTTCCAGCTGGTCGAGATTCGTCATATCGTGCTGTTTTTTAACATTTCCACGAATTTCAGGAAAATTCCAGCAGTTGCCTCCGCATCGTCCACGGCCCGGTGATGGGTCTCCAGGAAACACCCAGTGCCTTCGCTACCGTATCCAGCTTAAACCGGTTCAGGTTCGGAAGAAGTGCCTCGGGCCAGAGTCACCGTATCCAGGACTGTGGGATGGAATTCATATCCCAGAACGGAGGCATTGTGGGAGATAAATCTCACATCGAAGGACGCGTTGTGGGCAACCAGTGCCGCATCCCCGGCACAAACTCCAGGAATCTCGGCAGCACCTTGTCCACCGTATCTCCGCCCCCATGACCATGGCATCGTTGATCCCTGTCAGACGCTCGATATCGAAGGGGATCGGAACCTCCGGATTCACAAACTCATCCATCCTGTCGATGATCTCGCCATTTCTCACCTTCACGGCACCAATCTCGATGATCTTATTCTTTGTCGGCGAGAATCCCGTGGTCTCGATATCGAACACCACATAGTCCCCATCGAGACTCTGATTTCTGGAATTGACGACCATCTCCTTCATGTCGTCCACCAGATATCCCTCGACACCGTAGAGGACCTTAAAAGTATCCCCTTTGTCAAGCGCATGGTTGGCGTCCGGGAACGCCTGGACGCAGCCGTGGTCAGTCACAGCCAGGGCCGGCATTCCCCACTGCTTTGCCCGCTTTACCATATCCTTTACCTCAGAAACGCCGTCCATGTCGCTCATTTTCGTATGACAGTGGAGCTCCACTCGCTTCACCGGGGCATTATCCACCGCTTGGAGGTAAAGTCCTCGCGCTCTTCTTAATGCCCACGATGGAACCGACGGTCAGCTCGCCGTCGAACTTATCAATGGTGGTGATTCCCTTGATCTTGATGAAGTTTCCTTCCTTGATAGCCGCAGTGGCGTCCTCCTCCTGACCCTCTCTTAAGAACATCTTTACAGTAATACTGTCTGTAAAGTCTGTAAGATCGAAGATCATGAGCTTGTTTCCGCTCCGGAGTTCCCGCTTCTCCGCCCGGATCATCTTTACCCGGATCACGACCTCGCCGATCTCACCGTCGATGTCATGGATATTCACCGCATCGCCCTCGAAATCGCGGCCGTAAAGCACATCGGGATTCTCCGACTTTCGGTACGGGATCCTTCCGTCGGAGCCTTTCCCCGCCGCCGCCGCCCTTTCCCTTAAAGCCGAAGGAGCCAGAATCCGCCGCCGTTTCCGTTCTGTCCGCCGCCCGCGGACTTTCCAGTCTGGTTTCCGCCGCCCTTTCCAGGTCGTCCGTCTTCTGCTTTGCAGCTCCAAAACCGGCCGATTCTTTGTGCCGGAACCGCTCTTTTCCACTGGCTGCCTTTCCCGGATCCGCGCCGGATCTGATCCGGGCTCCAGAACCGGCCGCACTTTGAGCCGCCATCTGAACATCCGCGTTTCCATTTCCATCTCCGAATGTCCCGTTAAATCCACCGTTTGACGTTCCTTCATCCCCGGGGCCCGCATCCTGGACCTTGAGATTCTCCCACTCTGTACACCTACAACGAGTTCTCCTCCCGGCTTCATGAATACCGGCTGATCCATCGGGTCTTTCTTTTCACTCTCTTTATATAAAAATTCCACCTCAGCCGCAAGCCCGCAGCGCTCCGTAAAGATCTTTTCCAGGATCCGCCCCACTTCCTTTGAGCGCTCCCGGTAGATCAGATTGTCCTCGATGGTCATGACCATCTTATCGTCGGTGACAAACTTCGTGTCCGCCCGGCGCAGGATATTGTACTCGATCATGCCGTAATTCTTAAACTCCATCAGGATACTGTCCTTGTAGACCTGGTACAGCTTTTCCGGCGTATACTGGGCCGAAAGGCGGTATTTTTCAAGGATCTTCACGGTGATGGATCGGCCGGGGAAGAGCTGTTTTGCGATCCCCTCCTCCATGCTGTAAATATTCTTTTTGTGGATCAGTCTGGGACTTACGATATAGATGCGAAGAGAGCTTCTGTCCTTTGGCATGGATACCTTTTCCACCATGACCAGCTTCAGAAGCTCCTTTAATTCATCAGCAATATTAAGCCCGGGAAAACTTCAAGGAAATGGTTTTTCCATACTTATTTTGCATCTCCTGCATCTTCAAAAGCTCTTCCCGAAGAACGGAAAGAAGTTCATGTTCCGGTACCTTTTTGATGATCTCTCCCTTCTTAATGAGGAGACCCTCGCCAATGCCACCGGCAATTCCGATATCCGCCTCTCTCGCCTCGCCAGGTCCGTTGACCACACAGCCCATGACGGCTACCTTCACATCCAGGTCCATGCCGGATACCATATCCTCTACCTGATTTGCCAGGTGAATGAGGTCGATCTGGGTCCTTCCGCAGGTCGGACAGGAACAACTTCCACGCCGCCCTTCCTGAGCCCAACGTTTTCAGGATCAGCTCTGGCGCTCTTTACTTCCTCCACGGGATCCCCGGTCAGGGAAACGCGGATGGTGTCCCCAATGCCCTCATAGAGGATGATCCCAGGCCCACAGAGGACTTAATATTTCCAGAAAGCAGTGTTCCGACTCGGTGATCCCCACATGAAGCGGATAATTCGTCTTCTTTGCGATAAGCTCGTGGGCTGCCACACACATTAAAACGTCGGAGGACTTGATGCTGATCACAAGATTATCGTAGCCCAGCTCCTCCACAACGGCCACTTCCTTCAATGCGCTCTCAACGAGAGCTTCCGCCGTCACACCGCCGTATTTTCGAGGAGGTCTTTCTCCAGGGATCCGCTGTTGACTCCCACCCGGATCGGGATCCCGTACTCCTTCGCCTTGTCCACCACAGCCTTCACCCGCTCCCTGGCGCCGATGTTCCCCGGATTGATCCGGATCTTATCAGCTCCGCTCTCCATAGCTGCAATGGCAAGCCGGTAATCAAATGGATATCCGCCACCAGAGGGATATGGATCTGCTTCTTGATCCGGCGGATTGCGCAGCCGCTTCCATGGTGGGCACCGCCACCCGGATGATGTCACAGCCGGCGGCCTCCAGCTTAAGGATCTGGTCCACCGTGGCCTCCACATCCTCTGTTTTCGTATTGCACATGGACTGGATCAGCACCGGATTCCCTCCGCCGATCACCTTTCTGTCCCCAATCTGAATTTCCTTTGTATGATCTCTATACATACAAACTCTCCAAACTTTCAAAACCGAAATTTCAGACCCTGCTAAAATATCATTCTCAAATCATTAAATACAACAAACACCATAAAGGCCATGAGAAGCGCCATTCCGGCCATGTTCACCGCGCCCTCGATCCTCTGGCTCACCGGATGTCCGTGATGAGTTCCGTAGGCGAGGAACACCAGCCGGCCGCCGTCCAGCGCCGGGAACGGCAGCAGGTTCATGACGCCCAGATTCGGCGAAAACATCACCATAAGATTTAAGAGGTTCATAAACAACCGTCACCGAGGCCGTAAGGCCGTTCTCTTCCACCAGTCTCGTCGATGATCGTGACAATACGGACAGGTCCTGCGATGTCGTTTGCGCTTATCCGGCCCCCGGCGATCATCTTCAGGCTGTCGATCACCGTAAGGATCCAGTACCGCACCTCGTAGACGGCTGTATTGCATGACCTGCGGGATGTTAAAGCCCGGGCATCTCGGTGTCCCCGGAAGAAGGACGCCGAGGTAATACCTGCCGTTCCCGGCTGGATAAACCGATGTGTTCATCCACGACGATGATGTTCCCGTCATATCCGTCCATCCGGTCACCTGCACCGGATCCTGTCCGGCCGTCATCAGGTACATGGAGATCTCCCTGAAAGATGGCCGCCGATCTTTGTGATCACATCGCCCGGTCTTTCAGTCCAGCCGTCATCCGCGGCATTCCCCGGAGGTTCCAGCGATGACTGCAGGATCGATTCCGGCCCAGGATAAGATCACCAGGGAAAAACGAACGCCAGGATAAAGTTGAAGAGCGGTCCTGCGGCGATCACCGCCATCTTCGCCAATGGTCCCTTATCAAAGAAGGAAACTCCCTTCGACATCCGGGACTTCTTCCTTTTCATCCTCATCTTCCCCGAATTCTCCAAGCATCGCACAGGAGCCGCCGAGGGGCAGAAGCTTTAAGGAATACCGGATTCCGGTCTTTTGGCTCACCCATGAGAGAAGTCTCGGTCCGAATCCCACCGAGAACTCCACCACGGCAATCCCGTTTAACCGCGCCAGGAGATAATGTCCAAATTCATGAAACAGGATGGCCAAGGACAACCACCGCTGCCAGAACCCAAGATCCACCTTTAATAACCTGCTTTCATTAAAACATCATAACTATTCAGTACCTTCATAGTTACATGCAAAAAATCCATTCCAGATCACTTTGCTGATGGGATTTTTGCTTTCCCTCAATTACGGTCAGCGCAGCTGCGCAGACCTACTGAACAGTTACAAAATATCATTCAATCTTTGCACATACCTTTGATGTGTAAAACAGAGTTTTTCAATCATTATACAGCTTTAGAAATTCCACTGCTTCTTCAGGAACCTAAGTCTCCGCTTCCGCGTCAAGCACCTCATCCAATGACGGATGGGCGATCTTCTTATGATGTTCCATCGCAGCCTCGATCATATCCGTGATCTCCAGGTATCCGGCCCTGCGTCCAGGAATTCCGCCACGGCAAACTCATTGGCCGCGTTGAATACCACCGGCAGGGAGCCTCCGGCCTTTCCGGCCTCATAGGCCAGGGCCAGGCCGCGGAAATTCTCCGGATCCGGCTTCTCAAAGGCGATCTCCGTAAGCTTCCAGAAATCCAGCCGGTCCCCGGCCAGGGGCCGCCGCTCCGGATAATACAGGGCGTACTGGATCGGAAGCTTCATATCCGGCGTTCCCAACTGGGCCATGACGGCCCCGTCCTCAAACTGTACCATGGAGTGGATGATGCTTTTAGGCTGCACCACCACCTGGATCCGGTCCAGGTCCACGTCAAAGAGCCACCTGGCCTCCATCACCTCCAGGCCCTTGTTGACCATAGTGGAGCTGTCGATGGTGATCTTTCTTCCCATGGACCAGTTGGGATGCTTTAAGGCATCCTCCACCTGCACGTGCTCCATCTGCTTCCTGGTCCAGCCCCGGAAGGGGCCTCCGGAGGCCGTCAGAAGGATCTTATCTATCTTATTTCTATACTCTCCGTTTAAGCACTGGAAAATGGCGCTGTGCTCGCTGTCCACCGGAAGAAGGCGCACCTGGTGCTCCCTGGCCAGGGGGACGATGAGATGGCCCGCCGTCACCAGCGTTTCTTTATTGGCCAGGGCAATGTCCTTTCCCGACTTGATGGCAGCCATGGTGGGGCGGATGCCGATCATCCCCACCACCGCCGTCACCAGGATCTCATATCCGCCCATGGCCGCGATCTCCATGAGGCCGTCCATGCCGGATACGATCCTTGTATCCGTATCCCTGACCCGCAGGGCCAGGTCCTCTGCCTTTTCTTCGTCCCAGACGCCGCAGACAGCCGGCTTAAATTCCCGGATCTGCTCCTCCAGGAGCCTGATATTGCTTCCCGCCGCAATGGCTTTTACTGAAATGTCCCCGTTGGCCCGCACCACATCCAGGGTCTGGGTGCCGATGGAGCCGGTGGAGCCGAGGATCCCTATGGTCTTCATTCCGCTTTCCCTCTTTCTCTTATCGTAAGCCCAGGAACATCACTGCAAAGTAAATGGCCGGGGCCGTAAAGATCATACTGTCGAACCGGTCTAAGATCCCGCCGTGGCCGGGGATCAGATGACCGTAGTCCTTGACGCCGTGGTTCCGTTTGATGGCAGAGGCCGCCAGATCCCCGATCTGGGAGATCACAGCCGCAATGGCACAGGCAGCGGCGCTGATAACACCGGGCCGGGCCAGCTCCACCATATGGCCTTCAAAGTATACGCCGTATAAAAAGCCCAGGAGGGCCGCTCCCAGAACGCCTCCCACGGCTCCCTCCACCGTCTTTTTTTGGGGCTCAGCTTCGGCGCCATCTTATGCTTTCCAAGGAGCATTCCCGCACAGTAGGCACAGGTATCACAGCCCCAGGAGCTTAAAACGATGAGCCACACCAGGTATTTTCCGTCGGGCATGGAGCGCACCTGATACAGGTAGGAAAACATCAGCCCCACATAAAAGATCCCGAAAAAGGCCACTGTGATCTGCTCGGTGGTAAATTTAGGGAACGTAAACACATAGATGGTCATTAAAAGCATCAGCGCTGCGATGGCAAGGAAGGTCACATGACGGTCCATGCCAGTCCATACGATGGCATAATACGCCAGAACGGCCCGTAGCCCACCAGGCCCGGCAGCTCCTTTTCGATCTTCATGACCCGGTACAGCTCAAAAAGGCCGATCAGGGAAATTGCCAGGGACACCAGGAACAGAAGCGTCCCTCCCTTAACCAGCAGAAATGCCGCCAGGATCACCAAAACGATCCCGCTGATCAGTCTGGTCGTAAACATATTGTCACCCCTTACTTCTTCTCCGTCTGGGAAACGCCGCCGAACCGGCGGTCTCTCTTATTATACTGGCGGATGGCCTCCAGTAATTCCTCTTTGTTAAAATCCGGCCAGAGGCAGTCGGTCACATAGAGCTCCGAATAGGCAAGCTGCCAGAGCAGGTAATTGGAAAGACGCAGCTCCCCGCTGGTGCGGATCAGAAGATCCGGATCCGGGATCCCGGCAGTATCCAGATAGGAGGCAAACCGGCTTTCCGTCATCTCCTCCTCGGTGATCCTTCCGGCCTTCACATCCTCCATGACCTTTTTTACAGCCCTGGTGATCTCATCCCGGCTCCCGTAATTGACGGCGATCACAAAGGTAAGGCCTGTATTGTCCCTGGTCTCCCGTTCCAGGCTGTCGATCCCCTCTACGATATCCGGCGCAAACCGGCTCCTCTCTCCGATCATCCTTACCCGCACATTATTGGCCTTGGCGATCTTTAAAAGCCGTTTTGCATAATACCGGAACAGCTGCATCAGGGCTCCCACTTCCTCTGCCGGCCGTTTCCAGTTTTCTGTGGAAAAGCCATAGACCGTTAGGTACCGGATCCCCAGTCTGGCTGCATCTTCTACAATCTGTTCCACAGTTTCGCAGCCCTTTTTATGGCCCAGCTGCCGGGGAAGGCCCCGTTTTTCGCCCAGCGGCCGTTTCCATCCAGGATCAGCGCCACGTGGGCAGGAATCTTGAGATTTTCTTCCATTCTTTCCTCCCGTCCGGCATCCTTGGCCGGATTTCAAAAGACAGGGGCCAGGTTTCCCTGCCCCCTGTGATCTTATCTTATACTGTAAGGATCTCTTTCGTTTTGTTCTCCACAGCCTTGTCAATCTTCTCGATGGCCTTGTCGGTGATCTTCTGGATCTTTTCCTCAGCATCCTTTAAATCGTCCTCAGAGATCTCATCGTTCTTCTCCATCTTCTTAAAGGTATCGTTGGCATCGCGGCGGATATTGCGGACTGCCACCTTGGCATTCTCGCCCTTCTTCTTTACATCCTTGGCCAGCTCCTTACGTCTGTCCTCGGTGAGCTCCGGGAAGATCGAGGCGGATGCAGGAACCGTCGTTGTTGGGGTTGATCCCCAGATCCGAGGTCTGGATTGCTTTCTCAATGGCCTTTAACAGGCTCTTCTCCCAGGGCTGGATCAGGATCATCCGGGCCTCAGGCACGGAGATATTTCCCACCTGCTGGATCGGGGTCGGAGTTCCATAATAGTCTACTTTGATCTTATCCAGAACGTGCGGATTGGCGCGTCCGGCACGAATGGAGGCGTAATCATTCATCAGGCTGTCAATGGTCTTATCCATCTTTTCTTCGTAGATCTTTAACTGTTCTTTCATAATAACCTCCTGTTATGAAACGGTAACGATGGTACCGTTAATATTTCCCTGCATGGCGTTGGCGATGCCGTTTTCCTCGTTTAAGGAGAATACCGCCATCGGCATTTTGTGCTCCATACACATGATGGAAGCAGTCAGGTCCACCACAGCGAGCTGCTTGTCGATCACTTCCTGGATGGAAACTGTATCGTACTTTTTCGCAGCCGGATTGATCCTGGGATCGCTGTCATAAACGCCGTCGATGGCCTTGGCAAGGAGAATGCAGTCCGCATCCATCTCGATGGCCCGCAGGGTGATGGTCGTATCCGTGGAGAAATAGGGGTGCCCGGTGCCTCCGGCGAAAAATACTACCATGCCTCTTTCAAAGTATTTATTGGCCCGGTCCTTGGAAAACAGCTTTGTCATAGTTCCGCACTCAAACGGGGTAAGGATCTGTGTCTTCATTCCCGCGTTCCGGAAGATCTCGGATACGTAAATACAGTTCATGACGGTAGCTAACATTCCGACCGGATCGCCCCATGCCGCGGGCAGATAATTCATCGTAACTATTCAGTGCATTCATTCATAGTTACAATTCTACCTATATTAGTGCTTCTTCTCCTCGTCCTTCAACAGGTTTGTCATGCTGTGCATGCTGATGCACAGAGTGGATGTGTTGTGAAGCAGGGCGGATGTCGCCGGTGCAAGCATGCCCATCACACCTAAGATGATGAGACCAAAGTTGAAGCTGATGACGAAGCGGTAATTTCTGTGAACACGCTTCATCAGAGCATTGCTGATTGCCTTTAAAGTCGCAAGCTGGAACATTGCGTCCTCGGAGATCGTGATGTCCGCGATCTCTCTTGCGATCTCGGCGCCTCGCTGATCGCGATGCCGACGCTTGCCGCGGAGAGAGCCGGGGAATCGTTGATTCCGTCACCCACCATAATAACCTTATGACCTGCGTTTTTCTCCGCTTCAACGAAGTTTGCCTTATCCTCCGGAAGAACCTCGGAGTGGTACTCGTCCACACCGACTCTGCGGCGATGGCGCGGGCCGTTCTCTCGCTGTCTCCCGTCATCATGACGATCTTCCTGATACCGAGTTTTCTGAGTTCCTTCATGACTTCCGGAGCTTCCGGGCGGAGCGGATCCTCGATGCAGATCACAGCCGCCAGTCTTCCCGCGATCGCGAGATACAGGTGGGAGTACTCTGCCGGAAGATCTTCAAATTTTTCTTCTTCGCCCTCCGGGACTTCACACTGCTCGTCCTCAAATACAAAGTGGTAGCTTCCGATCACGACCTTGTCCTCACCGATATGGGATGCAATTCCGTGAGCTACAATATAGTCGACCTTGGAGTGCATCTCCTCGTGGACAAGTCCGCGCTCTCTGGACGTTGCAACGACCGCATTCGCCATGGAATGCGGGAAGTGCTCTTCCAGGCAGGCAGCGATCCTTAACATCTCAGCCTGGTCGCGTCCCTCGAAGGTCACAACGTCTGCAACCACCGGCTGTGCCTTTGTGAGGGTACCTGTCTTATCGAATACGATGGTGTCCGCCTCAGCGACAGCTTCCATGAAGGAGCCGCCCTTGACGGTCATCTTGTAGCTGCTCGCTTCTCTCATTGCCGAGAGAACAGAAAGTGGCATTGCGAGCTTTAACGCGCAGGAGAAATCTACCATAAGAATAGAGATCGCCTTTGTCACGTTTCTCGTAAGAAGGTAGGTGACGATGGTTCCGCCGAGACTCCACGGAACAAAGGGCGTCCGCAAGTCCGGCCGCCTTTGTCTCTAAGGAAGACTTTTAACTTCTCAGACTCCTCGATCATCTTCACAATGCGCTCAAATCTTGTCGATCCTGCTGCCTTCTTGACGCAGACGATGAGGTTTCCTTCCTCCACCGCGGTTCCGGCGTAAACGTACATGCCGTTCTCCTTGCGGACCGGCTCAGATTCACCGGTCATAGACGCCTGGTTTACCATCGCCTCGCCGGAATCTACAACGCCATCAAGCGGGATCACGCTGCCGACGCGGACGGAGATAAGGTCTCCTTCCTTAATATCAGAGATCGGGACAAGAACGTCCCCGTCCTCTGTCTTCTGCCATACTCTCTCGATATTTAAGGACATGCTGCCCGCAAGATCGCTGACAGACTTCTTGTGGGTCCAGTCTTCCAGAAGCTCACCGATTCCGAGAAGGAACATGACGGATCCTGCTGTGTTGAAGTCGCACCGCAGCATGGACACCGTGATCGCCGTCGCATCGAGGACCTCGACCTCAAGCTTTCTTCCCGCAAGCTTTCTGATGCCTTTAATAACGAACGGAACAGACTGGATCGCTGTCCATACCGCACGGACCGGAGCCGGAAGGAAGATCTTTGTAAGGCATCTTGTAAGACACTTTGTCACGAGCTTTTCCTGGAACTCCTGATTTAACTCTCTCGTGCTTGTCACAGGCACGATCTCGTTTAACTCTTCATCGTCAAAGGAGAACCTTAAGATCTCAGCAATGAGATCTTCCTTTGAGCCTGTGTACGTGATCGCCGCATCTCCGATTCTCTCATATACCTTTGCTGCCGTTACCTGCGGAAGGGATGCGAGATAAAAGGAAAGAGGTCCGCCTGTCTGACTGACAGGCGGCCTCTGGTGAGATGGATTCGGATACGGCCCCTTGATATCATGTTTTACCGTAAATCTGATTCCTGATTTCATAATGATTATTCAGCGTCCTCTGCTTTTTCTGTTGTCTCTGTGAAGTCTTCTGCTGCTTCCTCTTCCTCACCGAATGCTTCTTCAGCACGTGCTCTGTTGATCTCCTTAGCCTCTGCAAGAACATCCTCAGCGTTTGCCTGGATGTTGGAAGCTGTTGTCATAACGCACTCTTTGCGCGGAGACCTGCTGCGAGGCAGTTGATGTATAACTTCTTAGCGTCCTGGCTTCCGAGAACCTTGACACCAGTTGTCCCGAAAAGAACACCGCCTGCGAATACTGCAACATTTTTTTAATTTCAAGCATTTCTTAACATCTAACATTTTAAATTCCTCCTGTAAGTAAAAGATATAATTTAATAGTAAATGATCTGTCCTGTTTAAAGCCTGCTGACCTGGCTTTTAGCTGCCGGATCACTTATGCTTATATCCGGTATACATCACCATAGCAAAGCAGAAAACAGTTGCCCACGCCCAGAATTTATGGTGTTTCATCGGTTTTCACTCCCTTGCATTTTACTTGGCAGAACGTCGAAAACCGGAAGGCTTTCAAACGTTTCCCCACATGGTAACTCTTTTCCTGCCGGTTAGTCAATCATAATATTTTAAAATATTTTATGTTGAAAAAAATGTCATTTTCTGATAATTTGCAGTCATTCCTGACTCTATGACCTGCTGTTTTCTCCGCGTTTATGACGCACTGACGGAACAGCATTTTTCTTTTTCTCTTTTTCGGTCTGTCTGAGACCGTTCTTTCCGTGGAACTCCGGGGCGATAACCTCGTTTTCCCCTGTCTGCGCGCACTCCTGTTTCATCCGTAAATACATACTGGTAAACGCGCTTTAAGACGCCCATCTCCTCCAGCATGCGGATCGTGCGGTAGACTGTGGAAAGACCCACGGTGGAATCTCTCTGTACCGCCTCATAGTAAACTTCCTTGCAGTCGGTCCAGTTCTGTTCTAAGATCACATCAAGGATGACCATTCTCTGCTTTGTAATACGCTTCCCAAGTCTCTGGAACTCATTAACGATGTCTTTCTTCTGCCACATCCGGCATCCCTCTCATTCCTAAAAAGTGTGTTCCTGCCCTGCAGAGAGCCAGGCATTTGGAGTTTCAACCGAAACCGTTTTTTCGTTTACGCCTGCTTCCACTGATATTGCGGAGCACATAGCCGGCCTTGCTCACGATGTCACGGATCTCACGGTCTGTCAGTTTTGTCTTCATGCGGACATCGGCTTTCTTCTTCTCGAGGTTTACCTCAGCCCAGTTGCCATCCTTCTCATTGAACGCATTCTCCACATGGAGCTTGCAGTGTTTGCATTTCATGCCGTCCACTCCGATGACTGCGTAGTACGGATAGTCTGAAGCATTTTATCCTGCACTTTGATCTTCTTTTCTACATCTTTCGTTCCGCAGCAGCCATAGGTGAACTGGCGGATCGAACCTTTCACCGCGAAGATCGCGACTACGATCAATGCGACGATAATAATACCATTTATCATGACGGATCACGCCTCCTCTTAATTTTCAGAAACTACAGTTTTTCATTCCCCATGGGGTATCTTCTTTCACCTGTTAGTTTCTACTAACAAAGATTAGCACCAACTAACCATCTTGTCAATCCTCTTTGTCACTTTTTTGACATTTTATTTCAATACAAAAATACTCTCATCCCTGACAGTGCCGTTCTTCTCATACTGGCTCTTCGCCTGCTCTCCGGAGACAGGCATCTGCAGTTGTTCCTGCTGCCCTCTTCTCTTTTTATTTTGCATAAAGTTTTACTTTAGCGGAACTTTCAAAAATGAATGTGCCTTGGCACATTCTCGCGCGAGCTATTACGCAAAACAGGCAGCCTGTCTCCAGGTTGCCCATCTCTATATAATATTCATTTACTGTGCGATCGAAAACATCTCATTCACGGTCTTCGAATCCAGGCTGTGGTTGTATACAAGATTCTCATACTCCACCAGCTGTTCCTTCCAATCGTAGTCCCCGCCTCCGCGTCCTCCCAGCTGTGGTAGGTTCCGTCGGATTCCCAGATTCCAAGGTGATGGATGATCGGAAGCTTTTCGGAAAGCTGTAAGAGGAATTCGTTATACGGAGTCAGTGACAGGTTCGCGCGCTTTAATAGATAGGAGGAAAGGTAAATTGCACCTAACCGTCCCATGTCCTCCGAAGGCTGGTCGTAGTTGGTCCAGATCACAAACGGGGTCTCGTACCAGACCATTTTCTGCTCATTCGAACCTTCGCACTCTCCACGCCCATAGCCTCATCGAAGAACTCGTCCTCGATTCCCGGCTGATGGTCGCCGAACATGACGATCATCGTCGGCTGGTCGCACTGGGAGAAATAGTTTACAAGCCACTCAAAAAGCTTCATCAGATTTTCTTCACGAGGGACAGATACATGTCTGCCTCCGGATACTTTCCTTCCATGTCCCCCGGTGAGCCATACTTCCTGGTCAAAAATTCGCGTATGGGATCGTATAGCCGCCGTGGTTCTGCATGGTCACATTAAAGAGGAACAGCTTGTCATCCGGATTTGCCTTCTGCTCGATATACTCGGTGATGACCTTAAAATCGCTCAGGTCACTGATATAATTTCGAAGTTCATCCCGGCTTTCGTAGGCGCTGATATCCATGAAATCGCTGAAGCCCATGTTGTTGTAGCAGATGCGGCGGTTCCAGTTCTCAGCCGGTACGGGTGCATGGCAACCGGTGTGTATCCTTGATCCTCACCGTGCTGACCATGGAGCGGACGCCCGGATTTACATAGAACTGATAAGCCACACTTCCTCTCGGCATCAGATACATAGAGTCCCGATCAGAAATTCAAACTCAGAGTTGCTGGTCATGGCGCCAAATACCGGCATGCAGAGCTTTCCTTTTACGGTGTTCTCCGTCAGGCTGTGGAGAAACGGGGAGATAATCGATATTTGTCGTAAAATCTCCGTCCACCGCCAGATCGGAAAGACTCTCGTTCATGATACAGATAATATTCGTCGGCTGGACCGCGTCCCCGGACGCCACCACTGCAGCAGTCTCCCCATTCCGCTCCTTCTCACTGTCCATATTTGTCGCAGATTTCCTGGATCTTCGCCTGGGAGTAACCTCCCGGCGCTTTCTTTACCAGATATTTGATCGAGATTGCGGAGGACAAGGATATAGCCATTCTCTGCGTAGGAGGTCGTCGGATCCCAAAGGTTTACCTCCAGAGACAGGCCTGAGATCATAAAGTTATAAAAGCAGGCGATAAACGCAGCAACCCACCAGCAGAAACGCTGAATACCACTGCTCTTTTTTTTTTTTCCTTTTTACCCGCACAAACACAAACTGCGCCAGCGCGTTCCATATGATCAGGAGAACACCGCAGATGATCATCATAAATGTCGGGGTGTAATCGTAGCTTCCTGGCAACCGTCATCGCGGTCTTCACCGCCAGAACATCGCCCATCATGATCGGACGGCTTCTGAAGGAAACGACAAACGCCTCCGCCAGGGGAGATCGCATAGAGGATCACAGAAGAGACCGGAACGGAAATCCGGGTGCTGCCGGAGATTCCGAATACCAGAAGGTACAGCGCGAACATCCATACAATGTTGAGCACCGCGTTCTTCGGAAGTACCATCACAAAGTTTCCGGTCACGAACTCGAACATGACATAGGAGAACACCGGCGATAATAAAAATAATGCGATAGCGCCTGCATGTTTCAGTCTGGTCTTCCCTCTCTTCATACTCCCCTGTTCTTTCTTCAAACTTTTCGTCCATATACGTTTATTTCACTTTCTAAATCTGTCTGTCAGAAACTTGTTCAGCAAAATCTCATCCGCAGGGCTTGCCACCGGCAGCTGCTTCGGATCCATAGCAATTTAAAGAACTGCTGTCGATAGTTTTCAAGTGCATAGCCGCCCAAACGTGTGCCTGCTGGACTTTTATCTTCTATTACATTAATTTCTATGGGAATTCTCTCCCTCACGGATCGCCCAGCGCATCTTCGTGGATCTCGCCCTCGGATTTCTCTGACATTCCTCCGCGGACGGGCGGATCACATCGTTTGCCACGTCACTGTAAAGTCCATCTTTTTGCCTTCTTTGAAGTAATACTTTACGAGACGATCCTCGCCGGAATGGAACGTCAGGATCGCCGCTCTTCCGCCCGGTGCCAGGATACCCGGAGGCTTTGTAAAAACTTTCAAAACCTCAAATTCCTGGTTTACATCGATCCGGAGTGCCTGGAAACATCTCTGGCAGGACTTCTTCACCGCTTCCTTACGCTCTTTTCCGGAATGAAGGAAAGTGTTGTCTCAATGACTTCTTTAAGTCCTGTCGTCGTCTCAATATACTGGCGCTTTCTATTTCTCTTCGCAATCTCCCTCGCGATCTCCTCCGCATACGGCTCGTCGGAATTTTCCACAAACATTCCGGCGATTTCTTCCATATCCATCTGCTTTAACCGCTCCGCCGCGGAGATCCCCTTTTCGGATTCAGTCTCAGGTCTAACGGACCGTCCGCCTTGTAGGTAAATCCGCGTTCCGGGTTATCGATCTGCATGGAGGACACACCGAGATCCGCCAGAACGAAATCAAAAGTCCGGTCTCGGGACAAGCTTATCGATATCCGCGAAGTTCATCTGCTTCACCGTAAGGATGTCCTCGTCAAATCCGCGCTCCTTTAACCGTGCCTTCGTCTTCACGATCTCGATAGGATCCACATCAAGGCCGTACATGTGTCCCTGTCCCTCGAGTTTTCTTCAACATCTCCGTTTGTGCCCGCCGTCCCAATGTAGCGTCAAGCCCCCTGCATTCCCGGTCTGATATCCAGGAAATCCAGGATCTCGTTCACACAGATCGAGATGTGCATGCCGGAGTGCTGCCTTTTGATGACCTTCTCGACCGTGTCAGCATATTTCTCCGGATTCTGTTCTTTATACTTTTCCTCAAACCGTTTCGGATGTGTCCGCTGTAACGGACACGCCGCTTGTACCGGTGCTCCCTGTACCTCTTTT
>VOFH01004122.1_pt1 | contig 20448 bp, 27 predicted proteins | sample 5384091 | NCBI WGS metagenome assembly VOFH01 (sample SAMN12384727, study PRJNA508395) | human gut metagenome | isolation source: healthy gut G | host: Homo sapiens
TCAGGCGCTACTTCGTTCAGTTACGTATTGCTGGTTCGGGCAGATCGGTGACAAACTCGTGGAAGAAGGGGCCAAGTTGTGCTCGGGCCTGCAGGGTGAGGACAAAGGACCCCGCTCTCCCCAGCTGTCCCGGGTCTCTCCACATTGCGGCCGGGCAGCCTGCGCATGAGGGACTGGGGAGGCGGCCATATGAAGCCCAGGTAGGGCCCCGCCCCAGGACAGGGGGGAGGCCCAGGGGCTGTCCCTCGCCCACGGCGATGTCCGCCCCGCAGGCGCCGGGGGACTCCAGCACCCCCAGGGCGGCGGGGTTGACCCCGACGATCAGTCTGGCCCCCGGCGGCGTGTACCTGGGCGGCCAGGGCGGGCAGATCCTCGAGCTGGCCGAAGAAGTTGGGCTGCTGGACATAGACGCAGGCGGTGGTCTCATCCAGCAGTCCGGTGAGATCGGTGACGCCGTTTTCCGCCGGGGCCGCCGCCACCTCGGTACCCGCGCCGAAGCTGTAGGTCCGGATAGTGGAAATCACGTCCGGGTGGGCGGCGGCGGACACCCGGCCCTCGTCGCTTCCGCTCGGCACATGGCCACCGCCTCCGCCGCGGCGAGGCCCCGTCATACACCGAGGCGTTGGCCGCATCCAGGCCGGTGAGCTCGCAGATCATGGTCTGGAACTCGAAGATGGACTGGAGCACCCCCTGGCTGATCTCCGCCTGATAGGGGGTATAGGCCGTGACGAACTCCTCCTTAGAGGCGATGCGGCTCACCGCCGCGGGGATGTAGTGGTCGTAAGCCCCGGCCCCCCGCAGGATGGTGCGGAAGCGGAGGTTCTGCTCCGCCAGGGCCTCCAGGGTGCGGCGGACCTCCAGCTCCGACTGGGGAGGGGGCAGGTTCAGGGGGGCGGTGAGGCGCACGGACTCCGGCACGTCCCGGTACAGCGCCTCCGGGCCGGACAGGCCCAGGGCGGCGTACTGGGCGGCCCGCTCCGCGGCCGCGGCGGGCAGATATCCGGCCATGTCAGCCCTCCTCCGCGGCACAGTGGGCCTCGTAGGCCGCCGCGTCCAGCAACGCTCCTCCTCATCGGTCATCTGCTCCACCTGGATCAGCCAGGCCCCGTAGGGGTCCTCGTTCACCAGGGCGGGATTGTCCAGCAGCTCCTCGTTGACCGCCTTTACCACGCCGGACACGGGGGAGAGTACGTCGGACACCGCCTTCACCGACTCCACATCGCCGAGGGCCTCCCCGGCGGTGACAGGGTCCCCCTCCTGGGGCAGGTTGACAAAGACGATATCCTCCCAGGGCGTGCTGGGCGAAGTCGGTGAGGCCGACGGTGCAGACGCCGTCCTCCTCCTTGAGCCACTCGTGGGATTTGGTGTAGCGCAGCTCCTCGGGAATGTTCATAGTGATAACCTCCTGTATAATTTAAAATTGTTTTTATAAAATGAGCTGGGAAGGGGCGGCAGCCGGCGTGGCCGGTTTGCCCTTATCCCCGCCGGTAGAAGGGCGTTTTGACCACCTGGGCGTCCACCCGGCGCCCCCGCACGTCCACCTGGAGCGGGGTGCCCGGCTCCTTGTACGCCGCGTCCACCAGGGCCAGGGCCACCGCCTGCCCCACCCAGGGGCAGTGGGTGCCGGAGGTGACCACGCCCACCTGCCGCCCGCCGTCGTACACCGGGCAGCCCTCCCGGGCGATGCCGCGCCCGGTCATTTGGAGACCCACCCGGCGGCGGGACACGGGGCGGGCCCGCTCCAGGGCGGCCTTGCCGATGAAGTCGGGCTTCTCCAGCTTGACGAAGATGCCCAGCCCCGCCTCGTAGGGGTTGATGGAGGGAGAGAGCTCGTGGCCGTAGAGGGGCATGGCGGCCTCCAGCCGCAGGGTATCCCGGGCCCCCAGGCCGCAGGGGAGGGCCCCGGCGGCCGTCAGCGCGTCCCACAGGGCGGGGGCGTCCGCCGGGGCGCAGTAGAGCTCAAAGCCGTCCTCGCCGGTGTACCCGGTGCGGGAGACCAGGCAGGGCCGGCCGTCCACCGTGCCGTGGAGCACGGCGGTGTAGTTCTTCGCCGGAATGTCCGCCGTCAGGGTGCGCAGCAGCGCCTCCGCACCGGGCCCCTGGAGGGCGAGCTGGGCCGTCTGATCGGAGAGATCCTCCAAAGTGCAGTCCCCGGACAGGTGGGCGGCCATCCAATCCCGGTCCTTGGCGATGTTGGAGGCGTTGACCACCGCCAGCCAGGCCGTGTCCGAACAGCGGTAGACGATCAGATCGTCCACCACGCCTCCGTCCTCGTAGCACATGGGGGAATAGCGGGCCTGGCCGTCCGCCATGCCGGAAAAGTCGTTGGTCATGAGCCGGTTGAGGTTGGCCAGGGCATCGGGGCCCCGGAGGAGCAGCTCTCCCATGTGGCTGACGTCGAACAGGCCGCAGCCGGTGCGCACGGCCCTGTGCTCGGCGATGACGCCGGAGTACTGCACCGGCAGCAGCCATCCGGCAAAGGGAACCAGCTTGCCCCCCGCCGCCGTGTGGCGGTCGTAGAGCGGAGTTTTGCGTTCCATTTCCATGCCCTCCTTTAAAATTGGGGTCAAAAAAAGCGCATGGCAATGCTGCCATGCGCCTCTGTTCGGTTGCCTGAGAGTTTTGCCCCCGTCGGCGCGGACTGCGGTCCGCTTTCCAGAGCCTCGTCCGGGGCCGGTCCTTCTGCCTGAGAGATCACTGCGCTGCCCCTTCGGCGGCGGCGGTGTGCCGCGCTCTCCCCACCCCATCATCCGACCATATGAACTTCAGTAGGACTTCTATACTTTATAGTATACGGGACGGAGGGAAAATGTCAACTACCTTGTGCCGGGGAGTGGAGGGCGGCTTCTCCCGGTGCTTCCCCGGCAGATAAGCTGGGTCATGGTGCCCATAGGGCAATACACACACCATGAGCGGGGTTTTGAAAAGCACCATTGTGACCAGCCCCAGCACCGTAGGTGAGCATGACGCTGTAAAAGCCAAAGGCGAATTGGGCCACGCCGGGGGAAAAGAGGGTTCCATAGTAGGCCCAGTGCCAAGGCAGCCGGAACGTCCAAAGCAGAGTGACGGCCTGGCGCAGCTCCTGCGCGCCGGCAAAGACCAGATATGGGCGCCAGAGCATCTGGAAGAACATCAGCAGAAAAAAGCCCAAACACCCGTAGCGGAACGCCTTGCTTTTCATCCACCGGGGAATATCGGCCCGCCGGGAGAGGCCGAAGCGTCCACCCAGCAGGCTGAACAACTGTCCCCGTCCACAAAAGCGGTTGCAGTAGCCCTTGTCCCCGCCCGCAAAGGCGATGACCAGAGGGATGAAAAAAGCAGAGGAGGCCCAACCAGGCAAAGAGGATGTTGAAGAAGCCCAACACCAGATAGAGGAGAGAGGCGATCCAGAGAAAGTCATACCAGCGCTTTTTCATGGACGATTCTCCTCCAGTGTAATTATGGTAGCCGGGCACTCCACCGCGCACTTGCCGCAGCCGACGCATCGGTCTGCATCCACCCGGGCTGTGATACCGTTCCAGATTCGGATGGCGGAGAGGGACAGACGCGGACACAGCAGCCGCAGGCCACGCAATCCGCCCCGATCTTTGCCGTTCTTCGGTGGTGTTTTCGCAAATCCATAGGCAACCTCCTTACTGAGATGCGCCCAGTATAGGGGATGGACGGGGCTGCCGTCTGTGATAAACTCACACAGATGTGCGGAAGTGTACGGCCTGCCGTTCGGGGCGGCATCTGGCGCGGGCCATTTTTCCGATGACAGATGCCCCATGTAACGCAAAAGCGCCGCAGACTGAAACCAATCTGCGGCGCATGTGTACTCAGAAGTTGTAGTCAAGGATCAGCCAGTCCAGGTCGCTGAAATCCTGCTCATCCAGGGACCAGTAGTTGTCGTCGCCCAGGGTGATCTGCACCACCTGCTCTGGGCCTCCAGATACTCCGCCTCGGGCAGCTTTTCCAAGGTCAGGTCGATGACCAGGCGGCACCACTCCGCGTCATAAGCGGCGTACTCCTCATCGGTCATGGAGTCCACGTCCTGGCTGTAGAGAGCTTCGGCGCGGGCGTCGGGGGTGTCGCCCCACAGGGCCGCGGCAACCCGGTCAAATACGTCCAGAGGCTCCACAGTGACTTTGACGCCGAAGGTGCTGTCGTCCACCTCCGTGGCGGTATCCACAGTGTACTTGGCCTTGGCGTAGACCTGCTTATACATGTCAACTACCTCGGCCTTGAGTTCGTCGGTCAGGTCGTCGATCAGGAAGGCGGAGGCGAAAAAGTCAGCCTCGGTCTCCAAGCTGGACAGGTAGGTTTCCTCAGCCTCATTCTCGGTAATGTCGATCAGCTCCAGGAAGTCGGGATCATAAACGCCTTTGTAGTTCTCGTCCAGAATACCCTGAACATATGTGGTGGCATCGTCGGCGCTGAGACCACCGCCGCCGCAGGCGGAAAGGGATAGGACGAAGGTGAGGGACAGAGCGGCTGCGGTAACACGTTTCCAGATTTTGTGCATAGGGGTTCCTCGCTTTCTCTTCTCTTTTTGAGTTCCGGTTCTCTTTATTTTTATATAGTACGCGCCGGGGCGCGGACCGGATGGGGAACGGCCTGCGGCGGATTGCCGCAGCAAAGCCCATGGGCTTTGCTCAAGGGGGCTGAAGGCGGACTCAGCCGCACAGGTCGATGATGGCCTGGGTGAAGATCTTGGCGGCGGTGAGCTGGTCGGCAATGCAGGTGTGCTCGTCGGCGCCGTGCATGTTGCCGTTAAAACCGGGCATACAGCAGCCGAAAGCCACGCCGCCGGGAATATCGTGGACGTAGGTGCCTCCGCCAATGGCCAGGCACTCCCCCTTGTAGTCGGTGTACTGCTCGTAGCACTTGAGCAGGGCCTTGACCAGCGGGGAGTCAGCGGGGGAGTGGTGGGGGCGTCCATCTCGCCGGAGACGGAAAAGCCAAACTTGGAAAAAGATGCCTCTGCGGCGGCGCGGCAGTTCTCATCGCTGGCGCAGATGGGTACCCGGCTGTCAAACTGGCCCTCCAGGCCGGTGCCGGTGACGGTCAGCAGGGAAAAGGCCAGGGTCAGCGCCCCGGACAGCTCATCGGACTGGGCGATGCCCAGGGCCTTGCCGGCGCAGTCGCCGTGAGGGAAGAGGGCGCTCAGGGCGCGGAGGGCGGCGGTGGAGCCCACCTTGGCCAGGGGAAGGGAGCAGAGCAGATGGAGCAGGCCGGTGATGGCGTTGACGCCCTCCTCCGGCAGGGAGGCGTGGGCGCCCTTGCCGCGGCAGAGGATGTGCAGGCTGTCCCCCTCCTCGCGCAGCTCGTAGCGCACGCCGGTCTCGGCGGCGGCCCGGTCGCAATAGGGGCGGGCGGCGTCGGCGGACAGGCCGGCCACCAAGCACTCGGCCTCCGGCGGGAGCACGTTGATGCGGAAGCCACCGCGGAACTCGGTCACCCGGGGGGTGGCGGTCTCCGCGGGCCAGGACTTGGTGAACACCGGCTTATAGCTGCCCTTCTCGATGTTGATGAGGGGAACTCCGCGTCGGGGGAGAAGGCATAGGGGGCGTAGGGCTCCCGGGCGTAGTAGTAGGCGATGTCGCTGGAACCGCTCTCCTCGTCGGTGCCCATCAGCAGGCGGGCGTTGCGCCGGAGGGGGACGCCCAGCTCCTTCACGGCCTTCATGGCCAGCAGGACAGCGGCCACGGGGCCCTTGTCATCGTCGGTGCCCCGGCCGTAGAGCATGCCGTCCACCTCCTTGGGCACATAGGGCTCCGTCACTGTCCAGCCGGTGCCCTCGCCCACCACGTCCAGGTGGCAGAGAATGTGAAGGGCGGTCTCCTTGTCGTTGAGATCGGCGGTGCCCACGTAGTTATCGTAGTTGCGGGTGGCAAAGCCCAGCTCTTCGGCCAGCTTCAGACCCTCCGCCAGGGCGGCGGCGGGGCCGGGGCCGAAGGGCATGCCAGGCAAGGGCTCCTCCCGCACGCTGCGAATGCGTACCAGCCGGGAGATGGCCTCCACCAGCTCAGCCCGGCGCTCAGGGGCGTCAAAATAGGCGTTGATTTTTTCCTCGTACATGGCGTTATTCCTCCTCGCTCTCCTCCGCATGGGCGCCGGTCAGCTCACCCAGGTATTTATACACCGTGTACCGGGATACCTGGAGCCGCTTGGCCACAAAAGGCACCGACTTGCGGAAGGAGAAAGCGTTCTTTTGGTCCAGAAGGGCGATGATCTTCATCCGGTCCCGCTTGTTCAGGGCGCTGACCGGCTTGCCAACGGCGGCCAGACACTCGTCAAAGACATCGGCCAGACGGCTGTCCCCGCCGTGCCACAGGGCGCTCTGAAGGTCGGCCTCCGCGCTCATGAGGTCCACCAGAATGCGGTTGGCGTACACCAGGGAGCTGTAGTCGAAGTTGATGCCAAGGGCCAGGTTGTATCCCTCCCCGATGAGGTGGAAGGTGCTGCTCTTGATCTGCTGGCCCGATGGGGTGGTGGCGTAGAGATTGACGAAGTCGGTTACCAGAGCGTCCTCGTCCAGCTCCTTGGCGGTGCCCAGGATGTCCAGGGTGGAGCCCACGGTCCGGCCGGAGACGTGCCCGTTGTAGATGGACAGGATGGGGTGGCGGGGGTCCCCCATGTCGTGGACCAGGGTCTCACAGGTGGAGCCGAACATCTCCGCGATGCCGCGGGCCGTCCGGTCCAGAAATTCAAAGGCTTCCTCACGGTCCATTGCCACAGCTCCTTTCCAGCAAACGATCAACCTTATTCTAACCGGACGCCGGGGAAAAAGCAAGATGATTTACAGATGGAGCGGGAACTGGTATACTGGGAGAGAAAGGGGAATTGTCACATGTCAATGTCAGCCGCGCAGGCCAGGCGGCAGGCCGTGGCCCAGGCGCTGGAGGAGGCCGTGGAACCGGTGAGCGCCGCCGCCTTGGCCGAGCGCTTCTCCGTCAGCCGGCAGATCATCGTGGGCGATGTGGCCCTGCTCCGGGCCGGAGGGACGGATATCCTGGCCACGCCCCGGGGGTATCTCCTGGGCGGACGGGGAGGCGGCGTGGAGCGCACCGTGGCCTGTGTTCACGCTCCGGAGGAGATGGAGCGGGAGCTCAACGCCATCGTGGACGCCGGGGGCGAGGTGGTGGACGTAATCGTGGAGCACCCGGTTTACGGCCAGCTCACCGGACTGCTGGGGTGCGCTCCCGGTACGACGTGGCTGAGTTCGTCCGGCGGGTGGAGGAGCACGGAGCCCGTCCGCTCTCAGCATTGACCGCCGGAATCCACCTGCACACGGTTCGCTGCCCGGATGAGAAAACGTTCCGCAGAGTGAGGAAATCACTGGAAGCTGAGAACTTTTTGCTTAATATGTGAAATTTGACTTACTAAAGTGTGATGGTATATATTAAATTTGACGAAAAAGTATTGCCAAATTGTAAATGATGGTGTATCATAAGGTACGAATCCTAGGGTTGGGGAGGCTTTTAGGATTCGCATTAAAAAAGGGAGGGTTATTATGAACTCACCACGCATGAGACGCTTTGGGAAACTCTTGCTCGTCGTATTCGCCCTTGCATGTGTTCTTACCACAGCCGCATTCGCAGAAGGTGACGCTGAGGTTGTCAGCGCGGTTCACGGTACCATCGCGTCCCTGCTGCCGCCCGTCGTGGCCATCGGCCTGGCGCTGATCACCAAGGAAGTCTACTCGTCGCTGTTCCTGGGTATCCTGGTTGGCTGCTTCCTGCAGGTCAACGGCAATCCCATCGACGCGTTCAGTTCTTTGTCAGCCACCTGTGCTCCAATGCCGGCGGCAACATGGGTATCCTGATGTTCCTGGTCATCCTGGGCACCATGGTGGCCCTGATGATCCGGGCCGGCGGCTCCAAGGCCTACGGCGACTGGGCTGTGTCCCACATCAAGACCAAATCCGGCGCCCTGTGGTCCACCTTCATCCTGGCGATTGTGCTGGGTGTGGATGACTACTTCAACAACCTGACCACCGGCAACGTGATGCGCCCCGTGGCCGACGGCCACCACATCTCCCGCGCCAAGCTGTCCTACATGTGCGACGCCACTGCGGCGCCTGTGTGTATCATGATGCCCGTCTCCTCCTGGGCGGCGGCCGTTACCGGCGTAATCGGCAATGAGGAGGTCGGCTTCCAGATCTTCCTGCGGGCCATCCCCTTCAACTACTACGCCATCCTGACCCTGGTGTTCATCATTGTGATGACCTGCCTCAACATCGACTACGGCCCCATGCGCACCCACGAGCTCAACGCCGCCAAGGGCGACCTCTATACCACGCCTGAGCGTCCCTTTGAGAATGCCGCTGAGATGAAGTTTAATCCCGATGGCAAGGTCATCGACCTGGTCATTCCGTTATTATCCTGATCATCGGCTGTGTGTCCTCGATGATCTATGTGGGCTTCCAGAACGGCGGCCATGACCTCATCACCGCCTTTGCCAACACCTCCGCCTTTGATGCCCTGCCTCTGGGCTCTCTGATCGCCCTGATCATCAACATGATTTATTTCATGGTGCGCCGCTCCATGAAGTTCACCGAACTGATGGACTGCCTGCCCGAGGGCTTCAAGCAGATGGTGCCCGGCCATCCTGATCCTGTGCCTGGCCTGGACTATCGGCGACGTGACCAAGGGCCTCGGCGCCCCCGAGTTTGTGGCCGGCATTGTGGAGAACCTCAGCGGCAGCCTGTATGCCCTGCTGCCCGCCGTAGTGTTCATCATCGCCGCGTTCCTGGGTTTCGCCACCGGTACCTCCTGGGGCACCTTCTCCATCCTGCTGCCCATCGTCATCCCGGTGTTCTCCGGCGGTACTCCTGCTGTGGATCTGACCGTGGGTGACCTGAACAACAACCTGCTGATGATCTCCATCGCTGCCACTTTGGGCGGCGCGGTTATGGGCGACCACTGCTCTCCCATCTCCGACACCACGATCATGGCGTCCTCTGGCGCTCAGTGCTACCACCTGAACCACGTGGCCACTCAGTTGCCCTACGCTGTAACCGTCGCGGTTGTGGCCTTCGTCAACTATATCATCACCGCGTTTATCCAGGTTCCCTTCATCTGCCTGCCCATCGCCATTGTCTCTATGGTGCTTGTCATGCTGGTGATCGGCAAGGTCAACCACTCCATGAACCGTCACTCCCAGCGCGATTAACTCTTACACATAAAAACCCCCCGCCCAAGAGCGGGGGGTTTTGCGCAGCACATGACTTTTTTTACAAAAATTTAGCGATTATTCTGTCGGATATTGACAAAGTGTGTTAAGATTTGCAAAAATCTATTGTCAAACTGTTAACAATCTTGTATGATAGCCCTCGAGTCCTTGGGTTGGGGAGCTTTTAGGATTCACAATTTCATAGGAGGGCCATTATGAATTCACCACGTATGAAACGGTTCGGCCAATTCCTGCTGGTCATTTTCGCACTTGTATGTGTCCTGATGACAGCAGCATTTGCCGAGGGCGACGTGGAGCATACCAGCTTTGTCTGGGGCACCGTCGCATCCTTGCTCCCGCCGGTGGCGGCCATCGTCCTGGCTTTGATCACCAAGGAAGTGTATTCGTCTTTGTTCCTGGGCATTATCGTGGGCTGCTTCCTGTATACCAACGGCAGCCCCATTGATGCGTTCCAGGATTTTGTCTCCCGCCTGACATCCAATGCCGGCGGCAACATGGGCATTCTGATGTTCCTGGTCATTCTGGGCACCATGGTAGCCCTGATGATTCGGGCCGGCGGCTCCAAGGCCTATGGCGACTGGGCTGTGAGCCATATCAAGACCAAGTCCGGCGCCCTGTGGTCCACCTTCATCCTGGCCATCGTGCTGGGCGTGGACGACTACTTCAATAACCTAACCACCGGTAATGTGATGCGGCCCGTCACCGACGGCCACCACATCTCCCGCGCCAAGCTGTCCTATATGTGCGACGCCACCGCGGCCCCTGTGTGCATTATGATGCCCGTCTCCTCCTGGGCGGCGGCTGTCACCGGTATCATCGGCAACGAGGAGGTGGGCTTCCAGATCTTCCTGAAAGCCATCCCCTACAACTATTACGCCATTCTGACCCTGGTGGTCATCGTTGTGATGACCTGCCTGAATATCGACTACGGTCCCATGCGCAAGCATGAGAACAACGCCGCCAAGGGCGACCTCTACACCACGCCCGAACGCCCCTTTGCCGGTGTGGAAGAGATGAAGTTCAATCCCAATGGCAAGGTCATTGATCTGGTACTGCCGGTGCTTGTGCTGGTGGGGTGCTGCGTGGGCTCCATGGTCTATGTGGGCTACCAGAACGGCGGCACCGACCTCATCACCGCCTTCGCCAATACCTCCGCCTTTGACGCCCTGCCTCTCGGCTCCCTGGTTGCCCTGATCTTTACCATGATCTTCTTCATGGTGCGCCGGGCCATGAGCTTCAAGCAGCTGATGGAGTGCATCCCCGAGGGCTTCAAGCCATGGTCCCCGCCATCATGATCCTCACCTTTGCCTGGTCCCTGAAGGCCATGACCGACTCTCTGGGATCCACCGAGTTTGTAGAGGCCTTTGTCAAGACCTATGCTGAGAACTTTGCCTTCTTCCTGCCCGCCATCGTCTTTTTGATCGGCTGCTTCCTGGCCTTCGCCACCGGCACCTCCTGGGGCACCTTCACCATCCTGCTGCCCATCGTCATCCCGTGTTCTCCGGCGGCATTCCCGCTGCCGATCTGACCTCGGAACTGATCAACGGCAACGATATGCTGATGATCGCCATCGCGGCCACCCTGGGCGGCGCGGGGCGACCACTGCTCCCCCATCTCCGACACCACGATCATGGCGTCCTCCGGCGCCCAATGCTACCACCTCAACCACGTGGCGACTCCCACTCCCAGCGCGACTGAAATCCGCAGAGCTGATCAAAAATCCCCCGCTCCTTAGAGAGCGGGGGATTTTTTGCGGCTTATTTCGCAATCCAGAGCAGGTTGCTGTCGGTGACGAAGTTGGGCACGCTGTAGAGCACCAGAGCCTGGTCGATGCCGTTCTGGGCGATATAGTCGGCGATGGAGCTTGTAGTAGCGCAGATCCAGCAGGTGGATCTCCCAGAGAAGTGGGGGGTGAGGAAGGGCACCAGGGAGTCGGCGTAGGAGTCCCGGATTATCAGCAGCCTGGGGCCGTCGGGATTGTTGGCGTTCTTTACGACGCCCAAAGGCTGGTTGCCGCCCAGGAACATGGAGTACTTGTCCTTGACGGAGAGGAAGGAGGTGTCGTAGAGCTGCCGGGGTTCCTCCACCGGGTTGCCCTTGTTGTCGTAGGTGTGACTCGCCACGGTGATGCCGTCGTCGGGCACGTAGGTAGAGATGGTGTCCGGGCGCACCCAGCGCACGCCGGAGGAGGAGAACACCGTGCCGTAGAACTCGGTGGAGCGGACGGTCTCGGTGTAGTCGTTCAGGGGTACGGGGTGTAGCCCAGGGCGGTGGCCAGTCCGGTATAGCCGTAGTAAGCCCCCAGGCTGGTCCAGTGGTGGTCGGTGCGGTAGAAGATGTCCTCGCCCTTGTGCTCCCACAGGGGGGTGTAGAGGTCGGCCCAGGACGCACCGGGCACGGCAGCCTTGGCCTGCTCCAGAATGGCGGTCTGGCTGGCGTTGGGGGCTCCGGCGGGCAGCCGGTCGGCCCAGATGCAGGCTTGGGTGGGGATCAGGGAGAAGGTCACAGGGATATCCACATTTTCCACAAAGTTGTTCACATAATTCAGATTATTCGTCACCTTTTCCCCGTCTGGCTCGTCGAAGCGGGAGATCAGGGTGTCACCGGCGGCAAAATAGACATTGTTGTTCTCTTTCTTGCCCAGGACACGCTCGGTGGTGGACTTGAGGGCGATCCAGCCGTCCCGCCCCACAAACTGATCGGTGGTGTAGGTTTCGAAGTCCTTCATAAACTGCCCGTTCAGCAGGGTTTTGACACTGGGGACGGGGAGCTGCTCCAGGTTGCGGTTCTCCATCTGGGAGAAGGTGCGGTCGGGCGAGACGGCATTGGCCACCAGGAACACCCCGAGAAAGGCGCAGAACAGGGCGGAGAGGAAGATGCAGTATTTCTTTGTCATGGCTTGCCTCCTGAGTCAGAATCGGAAGTAGAGGAAGGGGTTGTAGGTGGCGTCCACCAGGTAGGCGGTGGAGAAGACCAGCCCTGCCAGCAGCAGAATGGGGGAGGAGCGCCAGCCTGGGCTTTTTCGGGCAGGCGCTTTCCACAGCTTGGCGGCCAGCGGGGTGGAGGCCACAGCGGCGATGATAAGCATGGGGAGAAAAGAGAAAAAATAATACGATACGTTGTCGTTTGTCAGGCCGCCGCCCAGGCCGAACATGGCCTTGAGGTAGGCTCCCCATATGGCCGAAGTCCTCCACGGCGAAGATGGCCCAGCTCACCAGCACCAGAAAGAGGGTGTATAGGTGCTGGAGGGCGGCAGGGAAGCTTCTGGAGGAGCTTGCCCAGGAAAGCCTTTTCCAAAATCAGCAGGACGGCGAAGTAGAGTCCCCAGATGAGGAAGTTCCAGCTCGCCCCGTGCCAGATGCCGGTGGCCGCCCACACCACCAGAAGGTTGAAAAACAGCCGGGGCTTGCTCACCCGGTTGCCCCCCAGGGGGATATAGAGGTACTCCCGGAACCAGGTGCCGAGGGAGATGTGCCACCGCCGCCAGAACTCGGTGACCGACTTGGCGATATAGGGGTAGTTGAAGTTGCGCATGAACTCAAAGCCCAGCATCCGTCCCAAGCCTACCGCCATATCCGAATAGCCGGAGAAGTCGAAGTAGAGCTGGAAAGCGAAAGCGGGCCACGCCCAGCCATGCCCCAGCAGTGGTGAGCTCCCCCGGCGGGGAGGGCCAGAATGGTATCCCACAGCTTGCCGATGTTGTTGGCCAGCAGGACCTTTTTCGCCAGGCCCACCACGAAGATCTGCACGCCGGAGGCAAACTGCTCGGGGGAGTGGGTGCGGTGGTCGATCTGATCGCCCAGATCTTTGTATTTGATGATGGGACCGGCGATGAGCTGGGGGAAGAGTGTGACGAAGGTGCCGAAGTTGACGAGGCTGCGCTGCACCTTGGCGTCGTCCCGGTACACGTCGATGGTGTAGCTCATGGTCTGGAAGGTGTAGAAGGAGATGCCGATGGGCAGGCTCAGGCCCAGCTTACCTCGAACCAGCCGCCGTGCCGGTCCACGATCCACTTGGCGATGGACAGGCCCAGGCCGGTGCCCCCCGTCCTGCGGTCCCGGGACTGGTCGGTGCGGTAGAAGCGGTCGAAGATGTGGGGGATGCCCTGGGGAGCGATGCCCATGCCCTCGTCCTGGACGGTGACCCGGGCGTAGCCCTCCTGGGCGGTGACCCGGAGATAGACCCGTCCATCCGGCGGGCTGTATTTGACGCTGTTGTCCATCAGGATGCGCATGACCTGCTTGATGAGGCCCTGGTCGGCCCGGACCGGGATGGGGGCCTCTCCCCAGCGGGGGAGGAACACCCGGTCCTGGTGGATCATCTCCTCCTCACGCAGGACCTCGCCGGCCAGGACGGTGAGGTCGAAGGCCACGGGCTTGACCGGCTGGGTGTCGTTGTCCCCCCGGGCCAGGAAGAGGAGCTGCTCCACCAGCTCCTCCATGGCCTTGGCCTCGGAGCGGATGGCGTGGATGGACTCCTGAAGGGCCTCGGGATCGTCCTTGCCCCAGCGGTCCAGAAGGGCGGCGTAGCCCTGGATGACGGCGATGGGGGTGCGCAGCTCGTGGCTGGCGTCGGAGACGAAGCGCATCTGGGCGCTGTACGCCTTGTTGATCCGGTCCAGCATGGCGTTGATGGCCTGGGCCAGGGGTTTTCAGCTCCTTCTGGGTGGCGGGCAGGTCGATGCGGCTGTCCAGATGCTTGGCGTTGATCTCTCCAGCTCCCCGGCCAGGGCCTCCAGCTGCTGCCGGGACATGTGGGTCATGGAGTTCAGGCGGGCGGCGGTGGCCGCCAGGTCCTGGATGGGTTTCAGCACCTTCTTGATGGAGCGGTTGTTCCGGAACAGATTGGTCAGCAGGGCTGGCCAACTGGCAGATGAGCAACACCCGGGCGGCAAAGACGAAGATGGCTGCGGGCTGGGTCAGATCCAGCCGGATGGCGTAGGGCTTTTCGTCCCCCGGCATCTGGATCAGGGTGTAGCTGGTGGCGTCGCCGGAGGAGAAGGTGACCAGCAGAGCTCCTCGATGGCGAAGGGCTTTGTGATATAGTCGTCCGCCCCTGAGTCCAGACCGGAGACCTTATCGATGACGCTGTCCCGGGCGGTGAGCATGATGAGGACATTCAACCTTATCGGGAGATCGATACGGATTTTTATAGAGGAATGGAGTAAAGATGAGTTACGAAACAGAGTTTATGAAAGAGTTTGAGGAGTGGATCAAGACTCAAGTCATGATCAATGAAATGGCTCTCGAAGAAAGTAAGAAGGTTTTTGATGAAGATCAGGATGAGCGAGCTAAAATTGCTATGATTCGCTATGAAAGCCGTTTGGATGCGTATCAGTTTTTGCAAGGGAAGTTTGAAAATTTCCATGCTGGAAAAGGATTTCATGATTTACCAGATGGCCTCTTTGGTGAAAGAAAATACTAGAAGGTGATTATTGAAGGCGTTTTACTAGCTAGATTTACCTGAAAATCGAGCAATGACTTGATTTTTAGGGATTGTGTTACAATAAAAAAGTTGAAATGACATCAACGGATTATTGAATGGAATAATGGTGATGAAACCTTGTTGCCTTAGGGATTGATCACTGAATTTAGGAGGAAAAATGGCAAAGAAGAACGTAAACCGTGCGAAACAATACAAACATCAAAATAGACATCTTTTGAAAAAAGCTGTCGCAACTGTAACTGCAGCTGTGAAAGAAGCACCTAAAAGGTTGAAAGCTACAAAAGCAGTGGCGAAAGAAGTGAAACAAGCTGCTTCTTCAGTGGAAGAATTTGCTGCAAGTTTGGAAGGTGTGGCACTTGATCGTGCGCAAACATTCTATGATGAAGGTATTCGCTCTGTTGCGGACTTCGCAAACTGGACAGAAAAAGAGTTGTTGGCCCTTAAAGGAATCGGCCCAGCTACAATCAAGAAATTGAAAGAACTAGGCGTTAAATTTAAATAATCGCTTTTGTGATTTCTTGCTATTTCAGGAAAACTTGCTAAAATGAACCTATTAGAGGTGTTTTGAATCCCACATTTTACAGAAAGTGGCGGTGCTGAGAAGTCCACAAATGTGTCAAAACTGGTTGCTAATGGATAAAAATGAAATAAAATGTCTTTTTGTTTTAAAGACGAGATGCGGGCTCTGCCCGAAATTGGGTGGTACCGCGGATCAACACATTCGTCCCTGTCAGATTAATGACAGGGACGATTTTTTTTTTAACCCCTAGCCAAAGGAGGTTGTCATGAAACAATCTTTTAACACCAGTAAACTCTACTATGGTTTTCCTATCTTCATCTTGGGGTATCAGGACCAGAACTTTGAGCACAATATCACAACCTGCAGTTCGTCTTATAGTCTGGGAGATTGGCTGGTCATCGGTGTTGGTGCTGAGGAAAATGCGGCTGACCAGATTAAGCATTATCAACAGTTCACTGTGAATATCCCTGATGAAAACTCATGCTGGAGATGGAGCAGGCTGGCTTTATCAGCCATAGGGAGAAATTGAAACACTTGGGCCTTGACTATGAGATTTCTGAACGAACTCAGGCACCGATTTTAGAAGGCCTTGTCCAGTCGTTTTGGATTGCCAGGTAGATCGGATTATCGAGGAAGATGGCATTTGCCATATCTTTGCAAAGATTCTTGAGCGACTGGCTGATCCAGAACTCTTAGATGATAAAGGGCATTTTAAAAATGACCGTTTTGCACCGACCTACTTTATGGGGGACGGCCATCAGCGCGTTTATCGTTATCTGGACGATCGAGTCGACTCCATGGGAAGCTTTATCAAGAAAGCGAGGAAGAAGAATGACAAGAGCTGAACTGCCAGAACGAATAGAAACCGAGCGTCTGGTCTTACGAGTTCGAACAGTGGCGGATGCAGAGGATATCCATGACTTATGCTAGTCGTCCCAGAAGTTTCTTACCCAGCAGGTTTTCCACCTGTCAAGACCTTGGAAGATGAGATTTATTACCTAGAACATATCCTTCCCGAAGCGCAATGAAAAGGACAATCTCCCAGCAGGCTATGGAATCGTGGTCAAAGGGACCGATAAATCATCGGCTCTGTTGATTTCAACCATCGCCACGAAGATGATGTGCTGGAGGTTGGCTATACCTTGCACCCAGACTATTGGGGCCGGGGTTATGTGCCCGAAGCAGCGCGTGCTTTGATTGACCTGGCTTTTAAAGAACTTGAACCTTCACAAGATTAGAATTGTCTTGCTTTGGTTACAATGTCCAAAGTCAACGAGTTGCTGAAAAGCTTGGTTTACCCTCGAAGCTCGCATCCGAGACCGCAAAGATGCCCAAGGCAAGCGCTGTGATGATTTGAGATATGGTTTGCTGAAGAGTGAGTGGGAGGTGGATTGATGCATGTTTTCATCATTGGAGCTCCAGCTGCAGGGAAAATGACCATTGGTCAGGAACTTTCGAAACTCACCGGTGCGACTCTCTTTTTCAACCATCAACCAATTGATTTCGCACTCGAAATCTATCAGGATTTTACGGAAGAAATGTGGGAATTTGTTCGTAGCGTTATTTTTTTTCTTTTCTTGGAACAAGCGCCAGGCATCATCGGTCGGTGATTTTAACAGGTGTAACTGATTTTTCAAATCAATACCATCTGATGTATTTGAAGAATATTCAAGATTTATTAAATGAGTATCATCAAGAGATTCTCTTTGTTGAATTAGAAACGTCTCTTGAGGAGCGCTATTTACGTCGCAATCGAACGGAGAATCGGTTGAAATACAAACCCTTGAAACGGAATTTTGAGGTATCTGAAAGAAATTTTAGAGACTGATAAAAACAGATCAACTTAATTCTCAAAAGCAACCGAGTGGCCTTCACCACTACCTGAAAATTAAAAATACGAATCTGTCTGCAGAAGAAGTTAATCAAAGCAGATTCAAGAAAAAATGAAAACAATAGAGAAAGGACACACACATGTCTAAAGAACTTTCACCTAAATATAATCCAGCCGAGGTTGAGGCTGGTCGTTACCAAAAATGGCTTGACGAAGATGTTTTCAAGCCTTCAGGCGATAAAAAGGCTAAGCCTTATTCAATCGTGATTCCACCACCAAACGTAACTGGTAAACTCCACCTTGGTCACGCTTGGGATACAACTTTCAAGATATCATCATCCGTCAAAAACGGATGCAAGGTTTCGATACGCTTTGGCTTCCTGGGATGGACCACGCTGGGATTGCGACTCAAGCTAAAGTAGAGGCGCGTTTGGCTGAAGATGGCATCTCTCGTTATGACCTGGGTCGTGAAAAATTCCTCGATAAGGTTTGGGAATGGAAGGACGAGTATGCCACTACTATCAAGCAACAATGGGGCAAGATGGGGCTCTCTGTAGACTATTCTCGTGAGCGTTTCACCCTTGACGAAGGTTTGTCAAAAGCCGTTCGTAAGGTCTTTTGTAGAGCTTTACAAGAAGGGTTGGATCTACCGTGGTGAATTTATCATCAACTGGGATCCAAAAGCCCGTACAGCCCTTTCTGATATCGAGGTTATTCACAAGGATGTCGAAGGTGCCTTCTACCACATGAACTACATGTTGGAAGATGGTTCACGTGCCCTTGAAGTGGCAACAACACGTCCTGAAACCATGTTTGGGGATACTGCTGTAGCAGTTAACCCAAATGATGATCGTTATAAAGACTTGATTGGTCAAAATGTTATCTTGCCAATCTTGAACAAGCCAATCCCAATCGTAGGGGACGAACACGCAGACCCTGAATTCGGTACTGGTGTGGTTAAAATCACTCCTGCCCATGACCCTAATGACTTCTTGGTTGGACAACGTCATAACTTGCCACAAGTCAACGTTATGAACGATGATGGTACCATGAATGAATTGGCTGGTGAATTCAATGGCATGGACCGCTTTGAAGCTCGTAAGGCTGTTGTTAAGAAGTTGGAAGAAATTGGTGCCCTTGTTAAAATTGAGAAAATGACCCACTCAGTTGGTCACTCAGAGCGTACAGGGGTTATGGTTGAGCCACGTTTGTCTACACAATGGTTCGTTAAGATGGATCAATTGGCGAAAAATGCCATCGCCAACCAAGATACAGACGATAAGGTAGAATTCTACCCACCTCGTTTCAACGATACCTTCCTTCAATGGATGGAAAATGTCCACGACTGGGTTATCTCTCGTCAGCTCTGGTGGGGTCACCAAATCCCTGCCTGGTACAATGCTGAGGGTGAAATGTACGTTGGTGAAGAAGCTCCAGAAGGTGACGGATGGAAACAAGACGAAGATGTCTTGGATACTTGGTTCAGTTCTGCCCTTTGGCCATTCTCAACCATGGGCTGGCCTGATGTCGACTCAGAAGACTTCAAACGTTACTTCCCAACTTCAACCTTGGTTACAGGTTACGACATCATCTTCTTCTGGGTGTCTCGTATGATCTTCCAATCATTGGAATTCACAGGACGCCAACCATTTAAGAACGTCCTTATCCATGGTCTCATCCGTGACGAGCAAGGGCGTAAAATGTCTAAATCTCTCGGTAACGGGATTGACCCGATGGATGTGATCGAGAAATATGGTGCTGATGCTCTCCGTTGGTTCCTTTCAAACGGTTCTGCACCAGGTCAAGACGTGCGCTTCTCTTACGAGAAAATGGATGCATCATGGAACTTCATTAACAAGATCTGGAACATCTCTCGTTACATCCTCATGAACAATGAAGGATTGACCTTGGATGTGGCGCGTGAAAATGTAGCTAAAGTGGCTGCTGGTCAAGCAGGTAACGTGACAGACCGTTGGATTCTTCACAACCTCAACGAAACGATTGGAAAAGTTACTGAAAACTTTGACAAGTTTGAATTCGGTGTGGCTGGTCACATCCTCTACAACTTCATCTGGGATGAGTTTGCGGACTGGTATGTTGAGTTGACTAAGGAAGTGCTATACAGCGACAATGAGGACGAAAAAGTCATCACTCGTTCGGTTCTTCTTTACACCTTGGATCAAATCTTGCGTCTCCTTCACCCAATCATGCCATTCGTGACTGAGGAAATCTATGGTCAAATCTCTGAAGGAACTATCGTAACTGCTGAATACCCAGTGGTTCGTCCAGAGTTTGAAAATGAAGAAGCTGCAGCTGGCGTTGAAGCTCTTAAAGACGTGATTCGTTCAGTTCGTAACTCACGTGCAGAAGTGAACGTAGCGCCAAGTAAACCAATCACTATCTTGATCAAGACAAGCGACAGCAAGCTCGATGCCTTCTTTAATGACAATGTCAACTACATCAAACGCTTCACAAACCCAGAACACTTGGAAATTGCAGCAGATGTCGAAGTGCCTGATTTGGTTATGTCAAGCATCATCACAGGTGCAGAAATCTACTTGCCACTCGCTGACCTTCTCAATGTCGAAGAAGAATTGGCTCGTCTTGAAAAAGAATTAGCCAAATGGCAAAAGAACTGGACATGGTTGGTAAGAAACTCTAGCAACGAACGCTTCGTAGCCAATGCCAAACCAGAAGTCGTCCAAAAAGAACGCGACAAACAGGACTATTAATTTATTTCAGTTATGTCATGTTTGATCTTCAGCAGGGAATAAAAAACACGTCCTGATTGTTACTTGTATTTTTTTTCTTATTCTTTCTTAGTATGGGAGCTTGGAGTATCTATACAGTTATGATAAAATTATGAACTGAAATCAGATTATAACACTGAATGGAGTTTTGAAGGGTTAAAACGTGACACCGTTTTACCTATGATTGAGAATATTGATAAAATTCCCATAGCCAGTGTTGATGGAAAATTAAAAAGACAAGATATTATCCTATTCTGCAGTATCTAATCCAACGTATTATGATGCTGTTTGAAAACCATCCATGTTGCTATCACGTCAACAGAAGGTAGGGATCATTTTCTGATTGCTTTAATTGATATAAAGAAAAAATGGTAGATTACAATTCAGATATCCACTCCAGATGCCGAAGAACAAGATTTCAGAAGCTCTTCAAAAAGTACTTCCTACATCGAAAGAGAAGAAAAAGAAGTGCTAGGTTAGTGTGATCGATCTTCAACCATTTAATAAGAATTCGAGAAGAAAAGGAATGAAAACCAAAATCAAGAATAAAACTGCCTACTTAACCTCTAATATTTCATTTAAGTTTTTTGTTCAGAAAGAAGAACATATTCTTTACATTTGTTTTATGCTAAATTCCTCTCCTCTTGATCGTCATCCTGTGCTAAAAAGCCTATTTTATGCTATAATGGGGAGAATACGAATGTTTGGAGAAAAACGTGTCAATC
>VOFH01003483.1_pt1 | contig 20422 bp, 13 predicted proteins | sample 5384091 | NCBI WGS metagenome assembly VOFH01 (sample SAMN12384727, study PRJNA508395) | human gut metagenome | isolation source: healthy gut G | host: Homo sapiens
GGCGCATATGACGGCGCAGCAGGCATCGGTGCGAAATACGGAAATGCTGCAGAGCTTTGTCCGGCTGACGGAGTTTGCGCAGGAGCGCGCGGTGCGCGCGGTTCTGATTGCGGGAGACCTGTTTGACGGGGCGCGGGTGCGCGCGCGCACGGTCGACGCGCTGCTTGCCGCCATCCGCAGGACGCCGGAGGTCGACTATCTGTATCTGCCCGGCAACCACGACGAGGCGGCAAATGCCTTCTGCGACTGCGCGCTGCCGGAGAATCTGAAGGTGTTCGGAAAAAAATGGACCACATACCGATATGACGGCATTGCAATTTCCGGCGCGCAGCTGGGTCTTGATGCGGCGTTTTATGAGGCGCTGCCGCATACAGACGGCGCGGTCAATCTGGTCATGCTCCACGGGGGAATCGGAACGGCGTGCGGCGAGGACATGATCAACCTGAATTTGCTGAAGAACCGGGGCATCGACTATCTGGCGCTGGGACACATCCATTCCTATCAGACCGGACCGCTCGATGAAACCGGAAGCTACTGTTATCCGGGTTGTCTCGAGGGGCGCGGGTTTGATGAGTGCGGCGAGAAGGGCTTTGTGCTGCTGACGGTGGAGGACGGAAGCGTTGCGCACGAGTTTGTGCCGTTTTCCGCGCGGCAGCTGCACCGGGTGCCGGTTGATATCACGGGGCTTACACAGAACGCGCAGATTGCGCAGCGCATGAAGGAGCAGGCGCGTGGGCTTTCGCCGGAGGATATGGTCGAGTTTCTGCTGACCGGCGAGAGTGACCCTACGGCGGATATTTCTGCGCCGTATTTGCAGCAGACGCTGCAGGGAAGCTTCTTTTTTGTCAAGGTCAAGGACGAAAGCCATCTGGCACTGGATGCGGATGCGTACCGGAATGACGTGTCGCTCAAGGGAGAGTTTATCCGGCAGGTGCTGGCGAGCGAATTGACGGACGCGGACAAAGCTGCCGTCATCCGCGCCGGGCTGCAGGCGCTTTCAGGAGAGGAGATTTCACTATGAGGCTGCTGCGGTGCCACATTGAAAATTTCGGCGTGCTGTCCGGCTTCGACTACGAATTTCCGGAGGGGCTGGCGGTGATCTGCCGGGAAAACGGCTTCGGAAAAAGCACGCTGGCAGCGTTTTTGAAGGCAATGTTCTACGGGCTGCCGCGCACGGGCGCGCACAATGTGACCGAGAACGAGCGCAGGCGTTTTGAGCCCTGGCAGGGCGGAAAATTCGGCGGCTTTCTGGAATTCGAGTATCAGGGCGCTGCATACCGTGTGACGCGCTACTTCGGAAAGACAGCGGCGAAGGATACGTTTTCCCTGCGGGATCTGACGCGCCGGACGGACGAAACGCCGTTTTCGTCGCGGCTCGGAGAGGAGCTGTTCGGGCTGGACGCGGCGTCTTTTGCGCGCAGCACCTATCTGCCGCAGGCGGCAGAGGCGGATATGCAGGCGACGACGTCGATGCGCGCAAAGCTTTCCAATCTGGTCGACGACACGAACGACATGAACAACTTCGATACCGCCGAGCAGGCACTGCGCCAATTCCGGCGGAATCTGCGCGCCTACAGCGGCGACAAGGGAGAAATTGCCGACTGTGAGCGGGAACTGCATGTGCTCGAAGCGCAGACGCTGGAAGCAAGGCAGAAGCTGCCCCGGTTGGAAGAAGTGCTGCGGGAGCTGAATCGGGCGAACGAAGCGGTAGAGCAGACAACGGCGGAAATTGCGGACCTGCGCGAAAAAATCCGCATTTCGTCCGACCAGAAGGCGCGCAGCATGCAGCTTTCGCAGAGAAAGGAGCTGGCAGCGGCGTGTGAAAAACAGGAGGCGCTTTTGCAGGCGCTTTTCGCGCGCTATCCGGCAGGGCTTCCGAGCGCCGAAGAAATTCGGCGGCAGCGAGAGCACTTTCTTGATGCGCAGCAGGCGTGCAGGCGGCTCGGTGAGCTGACCCTTTGCGACGAGGACCGCGAGATTGTCGCGCGCGAAGAAGGCTTATTTGCGGACCGGGAGAAAACGCAGCAGGAGCTGGACGAATGCACGCGGCAGTGCACGCAGCTGGGAGAGCTGCAGGCGAAGCTTTCGTCGCAGCTGCTGCCCGAAGAGACAAAACGACTGACAGAACTGGAAATAAAATTCCGGACTACCGCGCCGCGGCAGGAGGAGGTAAGCGCCTGCCTGCAGGCGGCAGACGAGATGCTGGCATGCAGGCGTCAGCTTTCCGGGCTGCAGCTGTCGGAAGACGAGCAGCGGCAGCTTGATCTGGCGTGCATGCGCTTTGCAGACGGCGCTCCGACGGACGAGCAGCTGCACTCGCTCCGGCAGGACGAACAGCAGCATGCGGTTTTGCAGCGGGCGCTGGAAACGGGCGCAATGCCGCAGGAGCAGCAAGACGAGCTGGAGGCGCTGCGGCGTGTGTTTGCCACCGGCGTTCCGACGGAGGACGAGGTGCTGCGCTATCAGACGGACTGCCGGCGGATTGCGGAGATGGAAGGGCGCAAGCAGGTGCAGGCGCTTCAGAAAACGAAGCCGGAGGAACAGAAGCCGCGACTTTCCGGCACGCAGCTTCTGCTTCTGGTGTTGGGCGCGGCGCTGCTGGCGTTGGGGTGCGTGCTGCTGGCAAAGGCAAATTTGGCTGCCGGCATTGCGTTGACGGCAGCAGGTGCGCTGGCGCTGATCGGGGCTGTGCTGCTGCGCGGAAAGCAAGCGCGCGAGGGCGGCTGCATCACGACCAGCGCGATCACCGACGAAGAGAACCAGGCGCTCTATGATCTGCGGCGGGGGCTGAACGATTTTCTGCTGCGCTTTTTTGAGGAGGTCTCCGAGCCGGAGCAGAAGCTGACGCGGCTGCTGCTGGACCGGAAGACGTATCTGGATCTGCAGGCGCAAAAACGGGCAATGCAGCAGGCACAGCAGGAAGCCCGGCAGTCGCTTTCTCAGGTGGACGCGCGGCTGCACGCGGCATTTTCCCGGTATTTCCCGGGGGAGACCTACCGTGATGGCTTTACACAGGCGCTGCTCGGCGCGCGGCAGGAGTATCTGGCGCTTCTGGCGCAGGCGCAGCGCATGAAAGAAGAACGAGAGAAGCTTGCAAATCATATTGGGGAAATACAAAAAACATTGCGGGAATTTCTGCGCCCATACTACCCGGAAGCGCTGCCGGAGGATTTGCGCGCGGGCGTGCAGACGCTATCGAAGGAGCTCTCCGAATGGCAGACGCTCCAAAGAAGAAAGGAGCAGCTGGAAGAGCAGAACGCCGGAAACCTGGCGCTTTCGCAGGCGCTGACGGGAAGCATCCGGGCGGCTCTTTCGCGCTATCAGGCGCTCGATGAGACGCGGACGCTCCGCGAGTGCACGCAGGCGCTTTGCCGCCGGTTTGCGCAGTATACGCTCTCCAGCGCGCGTGCCGAGCGGTATTTTGCAGACAGCAGGCAGGCACAGGCACAAAAAGAGGCGGCGCAGGCGGAATTAGATGGCTTTTTTGCAGCGTTCCCCGCGATGCAGGGCGATGCAGGCGAGAAACTGGAGGCGTTGGAGCGTGACGCGGGCGCATGGGCGCTGGCAAGCGGACAGCTTCTTTCGGCGCAGCAGGCGCTGACAACGTTTGACCGCGAGCATCCGGCAGTCGAATCAATGGACGAAGAACAAACGCTTCCCGACCCCGAAGAATTGCAGCGGCAGGAGGCGCAGGCGCAGCAGAAGCTGGACGCGCTCGAGGAAAAACGGCGCGCGCTGCGGCAGGAGCGGCAGACCATATCGCGCGAAACGGAGGATCTTTCTGTCTGGGAGGACCGGATTGCGGCGCTTTGCGACGAGCGGCAGAGCCTTCAGAAATCCTGCACGCTTGCCGACCGGACGATGGAGCTTTTGAATCTTGCAAAGGACCGGCTTGCAAATCGCTATGTGGCAGACGTGGAGCGCGGGTTTACGCGGTACGCGAAAGAGCTTCTGGGAGAAAATCTCGGGCGCGCGCTGCTCGACAAGAATCTGTGCCTGTTCATCGACGAGCAGGGCGCGGCGCGCGAGGCGGCAAGCTTCAGCGCCGGAACGCTCGACGCACTCACGCTCTGCATGCGCCTGGCGCTGGTGGACGCGCTGTTTACGAAGGAGCAGCCGTTTTTGCTGCTGGACGACCCGTTCGTCAATCTCGACGACGCGAGGACGAAGCGCGCGCTGGAGCTGCTGCAGAAAATTTCGCAGCAGCGGCAGGTCGTGTATCTGGTCTGCAACAGCGCGAGAGTCTGAGCAATATCAAAACAGCCGCCGCAGGAGAGTTATCCTGCGGCGGCTTTGTTACGGTTGATAGAGTTGAAGCGGCGGGCGGGGGCTTTTGGTGCACAGGCAGATGCGGCAGCCGTCGTGCGTGTATTCGTGCAGGCGAAGGGCGGAAGACGCGCCGGGCGCCTGCAGGCTGGCGCCGTTTTCATCGAGACGGACGCAGAACGAATCGAGCGGGACGCGCAGCCCGCGCCCGAGATACTTGAGATAGCTTTCCTTCGCGGTCCAGAGGCGAAGCAGCGCGTCTTTCTGCGCTTCTTCGGGCAGTGTCTGCAGAAAAGCCGCTTCGTCCGGATGAAAGCAGCGCGCGGCGACCGCCATGGAAATGCGCGGCAGCTCGACATCGACGCCGAGTGGCGAGGAATCGAGCGCGCAGACGCAGAAATTTCCCGCGTGGCTGAGGGAAAAATCGACGGCGTTAGAGACAAGGCGCGGCTTTCCCCATTCGTTTTTGGTGAAGACCTGATCAGAAATGGGGATACCGGCTGACGCGAGCGTCTGCTGCAGCAGAAAGCCTGCGCAGGCAAGGCGCGCGCCGTCGATCTCCCAGCGGCAGGCAAGCGCGCGCCGTTGGCGCTCGGGCGGAAGACCGGGCAGGAGCGTGCGCCAGCGGCTGGTTTCTTGATAAGCGCGCAGATCGAGCAGCCAGAGCTGCGGAAGGGTTGCAGTCATAGGAAGCCTCCGTGTGCGGTGCTGCCTATAGTATAGCGCGCCGGCGCGCGCGCCGCAAGGATGTTTCCGCAAGAGCGGGCATACAATGCCGTGAGGTGATTGTATGCAGATTCATGTGGTGACGGCAGGGCAGACGCTCTGGTCGATCGGGGCGCAGTACGGCGTTGCGCCGGGGCTTCTGGCGCGGTTCAATGGGCTGACGGAGCCGTACCGGCTGTCGGTTGGGGAAAGCCTGCTGATTCTGAAGCCCGCGCAGCTTTATACCGTGCAGCCGGGAGACTCGGTCTATTCCATCTCGCAGACGTTTTCGCTCGGGCGGAACGAGCTGTACCGGCTCAACCCGGGGCTATCGGCGCAGGAGCGGCTGTATCCGGGACAGGTATTGGTGACAAAACTGGAAGATACGCCCAATTATGAGGCGCAGCTGATGGGATACGCCTATCCGTGGGTATCAGGGCGCGTGCTGCGCGGGATTCTTCCCTATGCGCAGGCGCTGGCGCCGTTTACCTACGGCTTTACGGAAACGGGAGAGCTGGTCCGCCCGGACGACGAGCAGATGCGCGCGCTGGCAAAGGACTTCGGCGTGACGACGCTGCTGCACCTTTCCACGCTCACCGAGCAGGGCAGCTTCTCTGCCCAGAGCGCAGGCGCGGTGCTGGAAAACGAAACGGCGCGCGCGGCTTTGATCCGGAACACGGTCCGCGAGATGCGAGACGGCGGCTTTGTCGGCATCGATGTGGACTTTGAGTTTCTGGGCAAGGCGCTTGCGGCAAGCTACGCGGCGTTTTTGCAGGAGCTTTCTCAGGCGGTTCACACGGCGGGCGGCTATCTGATGGCAGCGGTTGCGCCGAAGACCTCGGACACGCAGCCGGGGGTCTTATATGAGGGGCACGACTATGCTGCCATCGGCAAAGCGGTCGATCAGGTGCTGCTGATGACGTATGAATGGGGCTACACGTATGGTCCGCCGATGGCGGTGGCGCCGATTGACGCGGTGGAGCGGGTGGTGCGGTATGCGGTTTCGCGCATCGAGCCGGGAAAGCTGCTGCTGGGCTTTCCCAACTATGCGTATGACTGGACGCTGCCGTATGAAGCGGGGCTGACGCGGGCTGTGGTGATCGGCAACGAGGCGGCGCGGCAGCTGGCGTTTGACACGCGGAGCGAGATTCAGTTCGATGAGACGGCGCAGACGCCGTGGTTTTCCTACACGGGCATGGACGGCGCGGTACATGAGGTGTGGTTCGAGGATGTGCGCTCGAGTCTTGCCAGGTTCCATCTGGTGAAACAATACGCGCTGCGGGGGCTCGGGTACTGGAACTTCATGCGCCCGTTCACGGCGAACTTTTCGCTCGCGAATGCCGCGCTGCGGCTGCCGGATTAGACAGGCGGATTGACAAATTCCGAAAATCCGCTATACTTTTTCTTGATTACGAATGACGGGGAGGAACTCTCATGGAACAGGCAAAGGTGTTTTTTACGGATTTCCGCTGCCATCCGGGCGTGAACCAGCAGCAGAAGCTGGAAAAGCTGCTGCTCGCCGCCGGGATGGATACGATTGATTTTGAGGGAAAGATTGTCGCCATCAAGCTGCATTTCGGCGAGGTCGGCAATCTGGCATATCTGCGCCCGAACTATGCAAAGACTGTGGCGGATTTCGTGAAGGCAAGAGGCGGACGACCGTTTCTGACCGACTGCAACACGCTATATATCGGGAGCCGGAAAAATGCGCTTGAGCATATGGACGCGGCGTACTTAAACGGCTTTTCTCCGTTCTCGACGGGCTGCCATGTGATCATTGCCGACGGTCTGCGCGGCGGCGACGATGTGGAGGTTCCGGTCGTTGGCGGCGAGTATGTGAAATACGCGAAGATCGGCAGAGCCCTGATGGACGCGGACATCGTCATCTCCCTCACGCACTTCAAGGGGCATGAGCAGGCGGGCTACGACCCCCGAGGATCACGATCATCTGCATGCCATGCACCCGAACACCTGCTGGAGAGCGGCGGTCGAGCACGGCAAGAAGATCGGTCTGGGTACCGACGACTATACGGTCATTACCGTCAAGTAAGAGTTTGCATACCGACGCGGCGCTTTCCGGTGCGGAAAGCGCCGCTTTTGCGCACATAGGGACGGAAATATCCACAAAGCTGTGGATAAAGGACGGGAATTTGCCCGGAAACGTTACAGTTACATTACAGATGCGCCCGCGCGCTTGCAAAGACCGACGGGAGCGTCTATACTGAAAATCAGAAAACGAAAGGAGGCGGCGTATGAAACGGAGAATCGCTTGCCTGCTGATCTGCGTTTGCCTGCTGCTGTGCATGGCGCTGCCTGCCGGCGCGCAGGACGAGGGCGCTGCCTTCACCGACCGCGGCAGAATCCGGAATGTCGGCGCGGTGCAGATGCTGGTCGATCTGGGGCTGATTTCGGGCTATGACGACGGAACGTTCCGCCCGGGCAATTTTATCACGCGCGAAGAGGTCGCGAAGCTGGTTGCCATTTTGTGTACGGAAAACCCGCAGGCGCCGGCAGACGTCTATTTCTATGACGCACAGAACTCCTGGGCGCTGGGCTACATCGGCTACTGCGCGGGGCAGGGCATCATTGCCGGCGACGGCATGGGAAGCTTCCGCCCGAAGGACAATGTGACGGCGCAGGAGCTGGCAAAGATGCTGCTGGTCATTCTGGGGCAGGACCCCGCGTCCTATACCGGCGCAGGCTGGGACGAGCGGGTGAACGCAGACGCGCAGTCGTTCGGTATTTACTATGGTCTGACCGCGCAGGTCAATCAGCCTGTTACGCGCGACAATGCGTGTCTGCTGATTTACAACGCCATGCGCTGCCCGGCGATTGCAGACCCGGATGCAGAGGGACCGGAGCGCTATGTGCTCGACGATCTGATGAACCCCCGGTCGTATCTCGAGGTCCGGTATGATCTGACGCGGTATACAGCGGTGCTGACCGGAAACGAATACGCCGATCTGACGAGCAATGACGGCAGACTTTCCGCGGGCGTGACGAAGCTTGCCGGGCACAAGGAATTTGCCGTTTCGTCCGACCTGAGCCTTCTTGGGCGCGAGGTGGATATCTATGTCAAGAACGGGCGGGTGTTCGGCATTCCGTGCTATGTGACGAGCGAGCTTTACTACACGTTTGAAAACGCGCAGGCGCTTTCGAAGCTGCTCTCCGACGGCGCATTTTCGATGGCAGACGATGCGCTGTACTATTATAATTATAACGAGGCAGGATCGGAGGTGCTCTCCCGGTCCGGTACGCGGCTGACGGTGATTGATCACAACAACGACATGCAGTTTGATACGGTGCTTGCCGTCAGCTGTCAGGAGGCGGAGGTTGTGCGCGTGTCGCCGCTGCAGGTGCGCGTCGGGCAGGACGTTCTGGACGCGGAAAAATACTGCATGTCCGACGTCTTCTCCGAGGGCGAGGCGGTCTGGTACATGGAGATTGCCGGACAGGGCTTTGTGCAGCCGATGCACGCGAACTGAAGACTGATTTTGCGAAATAAGGACGTGCTATAAAATGGCACGTCCTTCGTTTATCCTTTTAAGGTTGTCTTTGCTTCCAGAAGAGCATCGATCAGGCGGTCGACATCCTCTCGGGTGTTATCGCCGCAGAACGAAATGCGCACAGAGCCGTCGATGACGGCGGGGGGAAGGCGCATCGCTTCCAGCACGTGGCTGCGGTGCCCCTTGGAGCAGGCGGAGCCGGCGGAGACGTAGATCTGCTTCGTTTGCAGGCAGTTGATGATGCCCTGCGAACGAAGACCGGGAAGCGAGAGGTTTACAATGTGCGGCGCTGCCTGCTGCCCGATGAGGACGAGCCCCGGAATTTCCTGCGCGCGGGCGCGGCAGTAGTCTCGAAGGTCTGTCATACGGGCAATCTCCTGCTGCGCGTCGGTGGCGGCGCAGGCGGCGGCAAAGCCGCAGATGCCGGGCAGGTTCTCGGTGCCGGAGCGGAAATTGCTCTCCTGCCCGCCGCCGTGGATGAAAGGCGGGAGCGGAAGACCCGGACGGATGTAGAGCGCGCCGACACCCTGGGACCGTGGATTTTATGCCCCGAGACGGAAATCAGGTCCGCGCCGAGCGTCTTTGCCTTGAAGGGGACCTTCAAAAAGCCCTGGACGGCGTCGGTGTGAAAAAGAGCCAGCGGGCTGAGCCTGCGGGTGATGCGGATCATATCCGCGATCGGCATGACGGCGCCCGACTCGTTGTTGACCATCATGATGGAAACGAGAATCGTATCCGGGCGAAGGGCAGCTTTGAGCGTGTCGGCAGAGACGAAGCCTGCTTCATCCGGCTGCAGATATGTGACCTCGAAGCCCTTCGCTTCGAGCGCTTTCATGGGGTGCAGCACGGCGTGATGCTCGACGGCAGTGGTGACGATGTGATTGCCGCGCTTTTTCAGGCGCTCGCAGGTCGAGAAAATTGCCCAGTTATCCGCCTCCGTGCCGCCGGAGGTGAAAAAGACGCGGTCCGGCTCAGCGCCGAGACTGGCAGCAACCTCCTTGCGGGCGTTTTTCAGCTCGCGCTCGGCGGCAATGCCCAGCTCGTGGACCGAGGAGGGGTTTCCCCAGGTGTCGCACAGCAGGCGCGTCATTGCCTGCACGCAGGCGGCATTTGGTTTGGTGGTGGCGGAATTGTCCAGATAGATCATAGAAATACCTCAGCGCTGTTTTGAAATATTACTTTCCGACGCAGAAGCGCTCGAAAATGCGGTTGGTGATGTCTTCACGGACAACTCTGCCTGTCGCCTCGCCGAGCGATTCCATTGCCGCTTCGACGTCGACCAGAACGGCGTCCGGCGTCATGCCAAGGCGCAGGGACGAAAGCGCGGCTTCGATCGATTCGCGCGATTTTGCGATGGCGTCTGCCTGGCGGGCGTTCGTCAGAATCGAGCCGTCACAGGGCGCGTCGAAATCAAAGACCATATCGAGCGCCTGCTCGAGCAGGTCCAGTCCTTCGTTTTTCGCGCAGCTGACGGGAATCACGTAGGCAAACGGCAGCTCGCTCGGGTCCATGACGCACGGCAGGTCCTGCTTGTTTAAAATTGCGATTGCCTCGGGCGCCTGCAAAGCCGCGTCCATGGCAGCCTCGTCCTCCGGGGTCAGCGGCTTCGAGCCGTCGACGACGAAGAGTGCCAGCTGGCAGGTCTGCGCCGCTTGTAACGCGCGCGCCACACCGAGCTCTTCCACCCTGTCTGCCGTTTCGCGGATGCCTGCGGTATCGAGCAGGCGCAGAAGGTGACGGCCCAGAGTGACTGTCTGCTCGACTGCGTCGCGCGTGGTGCCGGGGATGTCGGTGACGATGACGCGCTCAAAGCCGGCAAGGGCGTTGAGCAGGCTGGACTTTCCGGCGTTCGGCGCGCCGAGAATGGCGGTTTGCACGCCGTTTTTGATGAAGTTGCCGCGGCGGCAGGAGGAAAGCAGCGCGTCGAGCTGCCGGGAGGCAGAACGCAGAGTGTTTTCATACGCTTGCAGGCGGAACGGCTCGATGTCTTCGTCGGGGTAATCGAGCACCGCGTGAAAATGCGAGCAGATATCCATGAGCTGATCGTAGATCGGGTCCAGCTTTGCGCGCAGGACGCCCGCAACCTGCCCGGCAGCATTGGCAGCGGCGTCTGCCGTCTCGGCGTCGATGAGGTCGATGACCGCCTCTGCCTGCGTCAGATCCATCTGTCCGCTTAAAAACGCGCGTTTGGTACTCGCCGGGTCCTGCCTGCCGGAAGCCGACCGACAAAAGCGCGGAAAGCCCCGCGCGCAAAACGGCGGGAGAGCCGTGGCACTGAAATTCAACCGTGTCTTCTCCGGTGTAGGAGTGCGGCGCGCGGGAGACAAAGACCATTGCCTCGTCGATCGGGCGCGATTGCTCGTCATACAGTGTGCCGCGCGATAACAGCCGGTCCGGAAGCTCGGACATGGGTTTTTTGGAAGACAGCGTGAAGACCTTGTTTGCAAGGTCGATGCAGCCGTCACCGGACATGCGCAGAATGCCGATGCCGCTGCGCACAAAGCCGGTTGCGATGGCGGCGATGGGATGTGCCATAGATGTCACCTCCGTGACGAAAGTTATTGGAAGACGACGTCCACACCCTTGAGCATCAGGGGATTGACGTCGAAAACCGCTTTGTCGCCGAGCTTGCAGTTGACGTTCGTCACGTCGACGACGGTGTGAAGCATGCCGATATGCCCGAGCACCCGGCAGCGCTTGCCGCCGAGCAGAACGGTGTAGCCCTTGCGTCCGAAGATCAGGTGCCTGAGGTTCGAGAAAATGCCGCGCAGGCTGTCTTTGCGGCGGGTCAGATCGTTTCCCATCTGGCAGCCGAAGCCGTTGTACCAGCCGACGGGAAGAACCGCGATGCGGGTGGGCTTTTTCGCGCGCCAGCCTGCGCCGTAGCCGCAGGTGTGCCCCTTGGGAAGCCAGCGCAGCTCGTCGACGGTTGCCTCGAGCGTGCCGACGCGCTTGAGATTATAGCTGCCCTTAAAAGAGAGTCTGCCGAGGATTGCCGAGCCGACGCGCACGGCGTCCATCGCGTAATTGGGAAAACGCAGAAGCCCGGCGGAATTGCAGCAGTGGCAGATTCCGACGTCGAAGCCCTTTTCCTGCAGCTGGCGGATGACAGAGCGGAAGCAGACCATCTGAAGGTCGGTCGCTTTTTTGTTGCAGAATGCGCTGTGGAAGTGCGTGTAGATTCCGCACAGGTCGAGTCCGTCCATGTAGGAATAGATGTGCAGGAGCTTGTCCATCTCGCCGGGAAGAAAGCCATAGCGCCCCATGCCGGTGTCGATCTCGATGTGCGCTTTGACTTTCTGCTTGCGCTGCGTGGCGATGCCGTTGAGCACTGCCGCGTCGTCCTGGCTGGAGACGGTTAACACGACGTCCAGGTCCAGAAGCTGATGGACCTCGTCGACATCGCAGGTCGGGCGGATCATGAGGATCTGCTGGGTGAAGCCCGCGCCTCTGAGCTGCTTTGCGTCCGAGACCTCGGTCACGCAGAAGGTATCCACGCCGGCATCGCGGCAGATGGCAGCCAGGGGAACGAGACCCAGACCGTAGCCGTTTCCCTTGACGACGGCAAACAGGCGCGCTTTTCCGGCGCGCTTTTTGAGCGTCTCGAGGTTCTGGCGGATGGCGGCGGATTCAACCAGGTAACGTTTCATGCGTGTTCTCCTTTATTTTCCACGGTTGCGAATGAGGTAGACCTGTTTGCGCAGTTCCTTGAAGACGGACGTGCCGTGCTCGACCGCCCAATAGATAACGGGGGAGAGGACAAGATCCATCTCGCCGACAAACTCGGTAAAATCGCCGCCGAAGCCCTGCTTGAAGCGGAACAGACCGTAGAGCGGGTTATCCTCCGACACGTCGCCGGAGACGCCGCGGAAGTCGTAGATACGGCAGTTCGTTTCGACTGCCCACTGAATCATGCGCCATTGGAGCAGATAGTTGGGCATCAGATTGCGGTGCTCGTTACTCGACGCGCCATAGAGATACCAGACTTTGTCGCCATAGTGGATGGCGAGGGTGCCGGCAATCGGGGTATCGTTGGGGTCGAACGCCATATAGAGCCGGGCATGCTCGCCGAGATTGTCGAGCATTGCCGCAAAGTATTCGGGCTTGCGGGTCACGAAGCCGTCGCGCACGCCGGTTGTGAGCATCAGATCGGAGAACGCGGGGACCATCTCCTTGCCGCAGATGCGGACCGTGACGCCCTTGCGCTCGGCGAGGCGGATGTTATAGCGCCATTTCTGGTGGAAATTCGCAAGAAGCTCCTCTTCCGTCTTTCCTTCGACGTTCAGGCGGAAGACGTAGCGCGGCTGGATTGCCTCGAAGTTTTTGCCGCCTTCTTTGGCGCGGAAGCCGAAGCTTTGGAGCATGGAAGAAAAGGCAGTGTTGCTCGACGGAACGTCGGGGTCGATTTTGATGACGTAGGATTTGTATTTCTTTGCCAGCACCTTCGCGCCGTCCAGAAGCTGAGAAAATGTCTCGCGGTCATCTAAATCGCACACCGGACCGCGGCAGCCGTACATGAGAGTTCTGCCGATACCGGGGACCTTGCGCGTCATGACGGCAAGGCTTCCGCGGATAGCGCCGTCTTCGCCGCGCACGGCGATGGCGTCCCACTGCCACATGGGCTTCTGCTTGCCCCAGAGATAGCTCTGGGCGAAGTTTCCCTTGGGGTGGGACTGGACAAAGGCTTCGTATTCCGGAAGCGTTTTTTCGGTAATGAATTCGTACATGCTGTTCGCTCCACATCTATATATTGTATTACGCGAGCGGTTTCGCGCAAAAAGGCAAAAATGGTATCTAATATCTTACCATATTTATGCCGCATATGCAAATGCTGCCGTATAGTTTTTCCCGCTTGGCGGCACAATAATTCCCACGAGGTGAAATGCGATGGTAGACGGACGGGCGCTTACGGCGCAGTTTGAAGATGCGGCGGATTTTGAGACGCGGAAGGTCCTTTGCGGCGGGCAGCTGCTGACGGTATTGTTTCTCGACGGGCTGACGTCGGGCGGGGATATTGCCGAGCAGGTCGTGCGCCCGCTGGCGCAGATGACGGACGAGGCGCGCGAGGAGGTCTTGTACACACGGGCGCTGCAGGGCGGGGTCTGGTGCGCGTCGGTAAAAGAGCCGGAGTCGACGCAGCAGGCGGCGGAGCTGCTGGTGAACGGTTTCTGCGTGATTTTGTTTCCGAAAAGCGGGAAGGCGCTCGGCTGCGAGGTGAAGACCGGGGAAAAGCGCAGCCCGTCGCCGCCGGAGACGGAAAACACGGTCAAGGGCGCGAAGGATGCGTTTACCGAGACGCTGCGCACGAACACGAGCCTGGTGCGGCGGCATCTGCGGACGCCGGGGCTGCGGCTGACGGAAACGGTCATCGGAAAAAGGACGCTGACCAAGGTCACGGTCTGCTGGATCGATCGCCTGACGGACCCGGAGCTGCCGCGCAGGATGCAGGAGAGACTTTCTTCCATCGACATTGACGGCGCGCTGTCTCCGGCGGCGATCGAGGAATATGTGACGGGGTCCCGGCGGACGGCGTTTCCGCTTCTGGAATACACCGAGCGGACGGACCATTTCTGCCAGGGTCTGCTCGACGGGCAGGTGGGGCTGCTGACCGACGGGCTGCCGCTGGGGTATCTGGCGCCGGTGGGGCTGGGGCGGCTGATGCGCTCGCCCGAAGATCGGGCGACGGACTTTTTCTCGGCGTCGATGCTGCGGCTGCTGCGCTATGCGGCGCTGGGCGTGAGCCTGCTGCTGCCGGCGCTTTACGCGGCAATGGCAATGTTTCATCAGCAGATGCTGCCGACGAAGCTGCTGCTGTCAATCATCGAGAGCAAGCAGAACGTGCCGTTTTCAACGCTCTTGGAGGTGCTGGGGCTGCTGTGCGCGTTTGAGCTTTTGCAGCAGGCAGGGCTGCATCTGCCGCAGGCGGTCGGGACGGCGGTGTCGATCATCGGGGGTCTGGTCGTCGGTACGGCGGCGGTGGACGCGAAGCTGGTGTCTCCGGCAGCGCTGATTGTGACGGCGTCGAGCGGCATCTGCGGCTTTACGCTTCCCAATCGGGAGCTTTCTGACGCGGTGCGGCTGTGGCGGTTTGTATTGACGGTTCTGGCAGGGCTCTGGGGACTGTTCGGCGTGACGGTGGGGCTGCTGCTTTTGCTGACCGAGCTGGCGGGGCTGGAAAGCCTCGGCAGGAGCTATCTTTCGCCGTTTGGCAGGGCGGAGGTCAAAGGAGCGCTGGTAAGACCGCGGCTGGTCCGGCAGAAATGGCGCGATGGGGCGCTGAAGCCCATGGATGATCAGAGTCAGAGGTGACGAGGTTTGAGAAAACTGGCAGGATTTTTTGCGGCGCTAGCCGCTCTGGCGCTGGCGTTTCGCTTTGGCGGCGGGGCGCAGGATGTGTCGGAGCTGGTGCCGGTGCAGGCGCTGGTGATTGACGCACAGAACGGGGAAATCACGGTGACGGCGGATACGCAGGACGTGGGGCGCGGGGGAAGTCTCGACGCGGCGCTTTCCGATCTGCGCGCCGGGTGCGCGGGGACGCTGTTCACGCAGACGGCGGAGCATGTGGTTCTGACGCAGAAGGCGTGGTTTTTGATGCCGCAGGTGTGCGTGAGCGCGCAACTTCGCCCGGCGGCAAAACTATACCGCGCGGTGGGACAAAGCATTTCAGCGGAGCGGGCGCTTTCGTTTTTACAGGCGCATCCGGGGGAGCTGACGCTTTCCCGGGCGCGGGCAGCGCTGCTGGAAAATAAAGAGGTACAGGCGGCGGTGCTGGTGCAGACGGGAGGAGGCTTCCGGCTTGGAGGATAGGATTTCCGGACGGCAGGCAGGCGCGTGGGGCTTTTGCGCAATGAGCGTGCCGGCGGTTTTGACCTGCGCGGGGCTCGGCTGGGGCTGGGTGCTGCTGGGCTGCGCGGCGGTGGCTTGTTATTTCTATGTAAGCGGAACGCTGACAAACGGAGCGGTGGATCTGCTTGCGCTGACGCAGGAGGCGTTCGGGAAGACATTTGGGGGCGCGCTTCTGGCGCTGGGCGGGGCGTTTTGCCTGTTGGCAGCGGCGCAGACGGCAGACAGGGCATCGATGGCGTTTCCCGACCAGACGCAGGCGCTGGCAGCTCCGGCGGTGATTCTGCTGGCGGTGCTTTCCAATCGGAAGGGCGCGCAGCAGGCGGCAAGAGCATGCGGGGCGCTGTTTTTGCTGCTGGCAGGGCTGTACGCGGTGATTGTACTGGCGTCGCTCAAAAATGCGGAGGTCCGGTGGATGGCGCCCTGGGGCGGGGCAAGGCAGACGGTTCGGGTGATTCCGGCGATGCTGAGTCTGGCGAGTCTTCGGTATCTGCCAGACCGGCAGGGGCGGACGAAGGGCAGCTGGCTGGGCGCGCTGACGCTGCTGCCGGCGGTACTCGCGGCGGTAACGGCAGGATGTCTGTCTCCGAGACTGACACAGCAGCTGGAGCTGCCGTTTTATACGGTGAGCCAGAGTTTATCGGTGCTGGACGTGATGGAGCGGCTGGAGCCGCTGGTTTCGGCGGCGCTTCTGATGGGCTTTTTCGCGCTTGAGAGTTTGCTTTTTGCCAGCGCGCGGGCGCAGCTGGAGCGGGTTGTGCCGGAAATTTTCAGAACGCCATGGGGAAGCTGGGCGCTTGGCGCGCTGACGTTCGGGCTGCACTTTGTGACCGGCTCGATCGGCGAGAATGCATGGGCGCTGGGCGCGGCTGTATGTTGGGGGATTCTGCCGCTATTAACACAACTAATAGTAGCCATAAAATAATTTGCAAAAATTCGAAAAAAGGGGTTGACAAACGGCTTTTGCTTTGATAATATATGCGAGCGCTCGAGAGAGTGACAGCAAAGCGGATGCAAGTCAAGAAAGACTTCGAAAAAAATCGAAAAAAGTTCTTGACAAACAGATGAAGCTGTGCTAAACTAAATGAGTTCGCTGCGAGAGGGAAACCAATCAAAGCTGAACGAAATCACAAAAAGTTTTGAAGAACCTAAAAAAGTTCTTGACAAACAGAACTTGATGTGATATAATGAAAAAGCTCGATTGCGAGCGAGCCGCTGAGATAGCGGAGTGCACCTTGTAAATTAAACAACGAGAAACATGAACAAACACCTTGGACAATTTTAATTTTAAGTTGTTCAATGAATGTCGAAATGAGATTCTTTGAATAGCCAACGAAAATTCTTGAGTAAAGCTAGAAGCGAACTTAAGTAAATTGATTTTGAAGCCGAAAGGCTTTAAGATACCATTTTATTGAGAGTTTGATCCTGGCTCAGGACGAACGCTGGCGGCGTGCCTAACACATGCAAGTCGAACGAAGCACTGCAGAAAGAGACTTCGGTCAATGGAAGCTTTGACTTAGTGGCGGACGGGTGAGTAACGCGTGAGGAACCTGCCTTTCAGTGGGGGACAACAGTTGGAAACGACTGCTAATACCGCATGATGTGTTTTGGGGGCATCCCCGGAACACCAAAGATTTATTGCTGAAAGATGGCCTCGCGTCTGATTAGATAGTTGGTGGGGTAACGGCCTACCAAGTCGACGATCAGTAGCCGGACTGAGAGGTTGAACGGCCACATTGGGACTGAGATACGGCCCAGACTCCTACGGGAGGCAGCAGTGGGGAATATTGGGCAATGGGGGAAACCCTGACCCAGCAACGCCGCGTGAAGGAAGAAGGCTTTCGGGTTGTAAACTTCTTTTACCAGGGACGAAGGACGTGACGGTACCTGGAGAAAAAGCCACGGCTAACTACGTGCCAGCAGCCGCGGTAATACGTAGGTGGCAAGCGTTGTCCGGATTTACTGGGTGTAAAGGGCGTGTAGGCGGGAGAGCAAGTCAGAAGTGAAATCTATGGGCTTAACCCATAAACTGCTTTTGAAACTGTTCTTCTTGAGTATCGGAGAGGCAGGCGGAATTCCTAGTGTAGCGGTGAAATGCGTAGATATTAGGAGGAACACCAGTGGCGAAGGCGGCCTGCTGGACGACAACTGACGCTGAGGCGCGAAAGCGTGGGGAGCAAACAGGATTAGATACCCTGGTAGTCCACGCTGTAAACGATGAATACTAGGTGTGGGAGGACTGACCCCTTCCGTGCCGCAGTTAACACAATAAGTATTCCACCTGGGGAGTACGATCGCAAGATTGAAACTCAAAGGAATTGACGGGGGCCCGCACAAGCAGTGGATTATGTGGTTTAATTCGACGCAACGCGAAGAACCTTACCGGGATTTGACATCCTACTAACGAAGCAGAGATGCATTAGGTGCCCTTCGGGGAAAGTAGAGACAGGTGGTGCATGGTTGTCGTCAGCTCGTGTCGTGAGATGTTGGGTTAAGTCCCGCAACGAGCGCAACCCCTATTGTTAGTTGCTACGCAAGAGCACTCTAGCGAGACTGCCGTTGACAAAACGGAGGAAGGCGGGGACGACGTCAAATCATCATGCCCCTTATGTCCCGGGCTACACACGTAATACAATGGCGGTCAACAGAGGGAAGCAAAGCCGCGAGGCAGAGCAAATCCCCAAAAGCCGTCTCAGTTCGGATTGCAGGCTGCAACTCGCCTGCATGAAGTTGGAATTGCTAGTAATCGTAGATCAGCATGCTACGGTGAATACGTTCCCGGGCCTTGTACACACCGCCCGTCACACCATGAGAGTCGGGAACACCCGAAGTCCGTAGTCTAACCGCAAGGAGGGCGCGGCCGAAGGTGGGTCTGATAATTGGGGTGAAGTCGTAACAAGGTAGCCGTATCGGAAGGTGCGGCTGGATCACCTCCTTTCTAAGGAGAACTTCCAATCTGAAGAAGATTGGGTAGTGTCCTAAGGTCAGTACAAAGTGCTTTGATCGGTTTCTTGTTGTTTAATTTAGAGGGCGCACTTCGGTTCTAAGAAGCGCGTGAAGATGGGGGTTTAGCTCAGCTGGGAGAGCGCCTGCCTTGCAAGCAGGAGGTCAGCGGTTCGATCCCGCTAATCTCCACCACTCAAAACGGGCCAATAGCTCAGCTGGCTAGAGCACACGACTGATAATCGTGAGGTCGGTGGTTCGAGTCCACTTTGGCCCACCAATATTTCTCGGCAGAGAAATAAACAAATGGAAGCATGTGCACGATTACACGAGGCGAAGCCGAGTATAATCCAGTCAAACGAATCCATTTGTTTGACTTTGAGATTGATTGAAGCCTTCAGCAGAGGGTTTCAATGAGTCGCAAAGGCTCAGATGTACCTTGAAAACTGAACACCATGATAATGATGCAAATTATGAGAAGGCAACAGTAAGGAAACAAATTATTTTTTAGGGTAATGATACAATTAGCCAAAAGGTAAAGAACTTCCAAATTGAGTCTGCATAATTCGAAACTTTAATGAGAACCAGATCGAAAGATTGAATTCTATTAGGTCAAGCTATAAAGAGCGCAAGGGGAATGCCTTGGCATCAGGAGCCGATGAAGGACGTGACAAGCTGCGATAAGCTTCGGGGAGCTGCAAATGAGCTTTGATCCGGAGATTTCCGAATGGGGAAACCCTCTGCAGTAAACCTGCAGAAACGTGCATTGAATTAAATAGGTGTACGTGGGGAACCGCCTGAACTGAAACATCTAAGTAGGGCGAGGAAAAGACATCAACCGAGATTCCGCTAGTAGTGGCGAGCGAACGCGGAGGAGGCCAAACCGAAGGTAGCAATATCTTCGGGGTTACGGACAGACATCATGATTGAGGGACGCTAGACGAACGGCATGGGAAGGCCGGCGACACAGTGTGAGAGCCACGTAGTCGAAAGCAGAACTTGACAGTCTGGATCCAGAGTACCGCAGGACACGAGGAACCCTGTGGGAAGTCGGGGGGACCACCCTCCAAGCCTAAATACTACCTGATGACCGATAGAGGAGCAGTACCGTGAGGGAAAGGTGAAAAGAACCCCGGGAGGGGAGTGAAATAGTACCTGAAACCTTGTGCTTACAAGCAGTCACAGCCCGTTAACGGGTGGTGGCGTACTTTTTGTAGAACGGTCCGGCGAGTTATAGTCACTAGCGAGCTTAAGGTATTCAGTACCGGAGGCGTAGGGAAACCGAGTCTGAACAGGGCGTATGAAGTTAGTGGCCATAGACCCGAAACCATGTGACCTAGCCATGAGCAGGATGAAGTGGAGGTAAAGCTCCATGGAGGTCCGAACGCACGTTCGTTGCAATGACCGGCGATGACTTGTGGCTAGCGGTGAAATTCCAATCGAACTTGGAGATAGCTGGTTCTCCCCGAAATAGCTTTAGGGCTAGCGTTGGCAATGAGTTTCCCGGAGGTAAAGCACTGAATGAGCTAGGGGGCGCGAGCTTACTGAACTCTATCAAACTAAGAATGCCGGAGAAATGCTTACCAGCAGTCAGACTGCGAGTAATAAAATCCGTGGTCAAAAGGGTAACAGCCCAGACCCACAGCTAAGGTCCCCAATACATGCTAAGTGGAAAACGATGTGAGATCGCATAAACAACCAGGATGTTGGCTTAGAGGCAGCCACTCGTTCAAAGAGTGCGTAATAGCTCACTGGTCGAGTGATTTTGCGCGGAAAATTTAACGGGGCTAAGCATGTAACCGAAGCTTGGGATTGCGCAATTGCGCAGTGGTAGGGGAGCGTCGTGTACGGGGTGAAGTCGCACCGGAAGGAGCGGTGGACTGTACACGAGTGAGAATGCCGGAATGAGTAGCGAGAATTATGTGAGAATCATAATGGCCGAAAATCTAAGGTTTCTTGGGGAAGGTTCGTCCGCCCAAGGTAAGCCGGGAGCTAAGGCGAGGCCGCAAGGCGTAGTCGATGCACATACGGTTGAAATTCCGTAGCCACCTTATTGATAAAAAGCTGACACATGGAATAGCGGGGACCCGGGCGTTGGTTGACCCGGGGCGTAAAGGGACCGAAATCAAGTAGGGGAAGTCCGCGATGCTCTGTGGCGA
>VOFH01002894.1_pt1 | contig 20360 bp, 21 predicted proteins | sample 5384091 | NCBI WGS metagenome assembly VOFH01 (sample SAMN12384727, study PRJNA508395) | human gut metagenome | isolation source: healthy gut G | host: Homo sapiens
TTCCGCGACAGCCCTTCGCCGCGGACGACAGCAAGATCAACGTCACGGAGATCTTCAAAAACCTCTCCCCGGATACGAAGGTGAAGGTGATCTGATGAAGCTGCAATTCAAGCACCAGCCGTTTCAGGCCGAAGCTGCCGATGCCGTCTGCGATGTGTTCTGCGGCCAGCCGTACCGCACGGTGACCTACCGCCGTGATCTTGGCGATCTGACAGGCGTGCAGATGAGCACCTATGATACCGAGGTCGGCTTTCGCAATCAGCCGCCGTGCCGGAGCTGACAAACCGAAAGCTGCTGACAATCTGCGCGCAGTGCAGCGGAGAAACGGACTCAAGCCTCGGACGAGCTGACCGGGCCGGGCGTCAATCTCTCGATCGAAATGGAGACCGGCACGGGCAAAACCTATACCTACGTCAAAACAATGTACGAGCTGAACAAGCGCTACGGCTGGAGCAAGTTTATCATCGTCGTGCCGTCCGTCGCCATCCGCGAAGGCGTCTATAAATCGCTCCAGACCACACAGGAGCATTTTGCAGGCGAATACAACAAGAAAATCCGCTTTTTTATCTACAATTCTGACCGCCTGACGGAGGTAGACCGCTTTGCGTCTGACAGTGCGATCAACGTCATGATCATCAATATGCAGGCGTTCAATTCCAGCAAGAACCAGCGCATTATTGATAAAAAGCTCGATACCTTTCGCAGCCGCAAGCCCATTGACATCATTGCAAAGACAAATCCAATCCTGATCATCGACGAGCCGCAGAGCGTGGAGGGCAAGCAGACAAGGAAAGCCTCAAAAAGTTCCAGCCGCTCTTTACCCTGCGCTATTCCGCCACACACAAGGAAAAAATACGACATGGTCTATCGGCTTGACGCGCTAAACGCCTATAATCAGCATCTGGTCAAGAAAATTGCCGCCCTCGGCGTGACACTGGAGGGCAGCACGGCGACGAACGGCTATGTCTACTGCGAGGCATTGATCTTTATAAGGATAAAGCCCCGACCGCGCGTCTCGGCTTTGAGGTCAAGGGCGCAGCGGGAACAAGAACGGTCGTAAGAAAGGTCTATGGCGGCGACGATCTGTATGATCTCTCCAACGGTCTGGCTGAATATGCAGACCGCTATCGGATCTTGCCAAACGGCATTGACGGCCGCGACAATTCAGTCACGTTCCTGAACGGCCTGAAAATCTACGCGGGGCAGATCTGCGGCAACGAACAGTTGGTATCGCTCCAGCGGCGCATTCAGATCCGCGAGACGGTCCGCACCCACATCCAGCGGGAGCGGGAACTGTATCCGCGCGGGATCAAGGTTCTGAGCCTGTTTTTCATTGACGAGGTTTCCAAATACCGCAGCTATGACGGCGACGATGATGCGGGGCGCAACGGCGAGTACGCACAGATGTTTGAAGAAGAATATGAAAATGTCGTCGGCAATTTGCAGCGCGAATTTGGCGACGATGCGTACATGGAGTATCTGAACAAAATTGACCCGCACCGGACACATCAGGGATATTTCTCCATCGACAAGAAAAAGGGCAAGAAAGCGCGCTTTGTGGAGAGCAAGGTGGATCGCAAGACGCAGCTTTCCGACGATGCTGAGGCGTATGACCTCATTATGAAGGACAAAGAGCGACTGCTCAGCATGGACGAGCCAGTACGGTTCATTTTCTCCCACTCCGCGCTCCGCGAGGGCTGGGACAACCCGAACGTGTTTCAGATCTGCACGCTGAAAAAGCAGAGCGATTCGGACATCCGCAGCAGGCAGGAGATCGGCCGCGGCCTGCGCCTGTGCGTCAACCAGCAGGGCGAGCGCATGGACGAGAGCGTGCTCGGCGGCGAAGTGCAGGAGCTTAACAAGCTGACAATCATTACAGATTTTTCGTTTGGCGAGACCGGTGCGCGTCACGAAAGAACTGGCGGACGCCATTTATGAGGATCTGATTCAAAACGGCTATGTCCGTCGCGGAGAACTGACCGACAAGTATTACACGGACAAGCAGAACGGAACCGTGCAGGTGGCCGCGGAGGTGCAGGACTGTGCAGCGTCGGTCGTGCGCGTGCTCTCCTCGATTTTCGATGGCCGCAGCATTCTCCCGGAGGACGCCAACGGCGGCAATGTGGAGGCGCATCTCGATCCAGAGAAGCTGAAAAAGAAAGAATTTCTTGCGCTTTGGAACAGAATCAACCACAAATCCGTCTATACAGTATCCTTTGATACGCAGGAGCTGATTCAAAATTCCATTCGGGAGCTGAATGGAAAGCTGGATGTTGCACAGGTCGTGATCGAAAGGAATACGGCGAGCAGGCGAGACCATTTGATCTCCAAAGAGCAGCTAGAAAATGGTGAGGGCTTCCGCAAGACAAAAGACAGACCAGCAAACGCCCGAAAACCGCGCCGCTTGGCAGTGTGCGGTATGACCTCATCGGGAAGCTGGTCGAAGAAACCGAACTCACGCGCGCCAGCATTGCTACAATTTTGCAGGGTATGTCGCCGCTCAAGTTTGCCATGTTTCCGGAATAATCCGGAAGCGTTCATCCTGAAAGTGGGCCGGATCATCAACAATCAAAAAGCAACGATGATTGTGGAGCACATTACATACAACCGCCTGGAGGCGGCTTATGACAGCGACATTTTTGCTGCCGGAAAGCTGCGCGGAAAGCTGAATGTCAGCGCAATGCGCGCGGAAAAGAGTCTTTATGACCATGTGATCTATGACTCGGAAAACGAGCGGAAGTTTGCCGGAGAACTGGATATCAGCGAAAAAGTGGCTGTCTATGTCAAGCTGCCGAGCAGCTTCTTCATCTCCACACCGGTCGGACATTATAACCCGGACTGGGCCATCGCGTTTACAGAAGGCAGCGTCCGGCACATTTTCTTCGTCGCAGAAACCAAGGGCAATACGGATTCGTTGGAGCTGCGCGGCGTTGAAAACGCGAAAATCGAATGCGCACGCCGCCACTTCGCGGCAATCAGCAATGAAGAAGTTGTCTATGAAGTCGTGGACAGCTTTGAAAAACTGATGCAGAAGGTCATATAGTCCGTTTTTTGGACAGTTCGCGTGATAGAATATCCCTGATATGTTCTATGCTCTACGGCTCGCAGAAGCGATTTGACAAGAACGGCGACGGCAAGCTGAAGGGTGCCGAGTGGCAGCGGTGGTACCAGTACGCTTACGGTGATGAGATCGAAGCGAAGGAAAAGCGCAGACGCGCCAATACTGCTGAGCAGAAGCGTGCACAAATTGCAGCGGACTTTGCGGATCATGTCTCTGACCTCATTAACTGGATGTATCGCGACCTTGCGCATCTGGAGGGGGAGCGTGAGGATCAGGCCATCCGCACGATGCACCTTGCTCTGTATGTGATCTCCGCTGCGCTTCAAACGCAGAAGGTCGATGAGTCTGGAATGAGTTTCAGCCGACGCTTGACGAAGCGTCTATCAGGCATTGTGCGCGAAGCAGGTTCTGTTGCGGAAATCGGTGAGATTTCCGAAGTGTCTCTCAGTGGTTCGTTCTGGAGAAATCTACTCGACAATTGGGCAGCGATCCGCCTGCCGGAAGAAAACTGGGGAAGAAGCAGAAGAGCCACGAGGACGAAGAACCGGGGGAAGAATCCGAACCGTGGAAAAATTACTATGAGAAAGCTGCACCTGAGGGCAATGGCGGCGGATATTATCAATTCTGTAAGGTGCAGTTCAAGGATGGCGGAAGTCCTTACGCCTATCTGACAGGCGGCTTGCCGCTTGCAGTCGGTGATTTTGTGCTCGTTCCGGTTGGCAATCGGAATGCGGAGAAAACCGGCCGCGTGACGGACGTTTTTGTTTGCAGCGCGCAGGATGCGCCATATCCGCCGGAGAAGGCGAAGTTTGTGCTTCGGAAATCTGAGAAAACGGCATTTACTGAGAAGAAAATCCCGCCCGTCGAGCCAGCAAAGAACGAAAAAGCTGCGACTCAGTTCTCTCTTTAGGGGAAATAAGGGGGTGGGAAACTCAATCCCAAACAACTGAATAGCCAGCAACGCGGATAACACCGCAGGTTGGGAAACGCGCACGGCGCGCGCGAAGACCCGGAGACATCGAACTTCCGGCGAGCGAGAAACGCACCGTGGGTAGCCTTGGCAGGCTGCATCATGCCGCCCAACCTGTTTGGACACACAATGTCCGGCCTGCACGTAAGACAGGCTGCCGTGGCTGGGGTTGAAAGCAGTAGAGACCCCTTCCACGAGCTGTGAGAGCTGCCAAGCTCTGTCTGCGCTGTTCCCCATCGCCGGGGCGCGAGCTGCAAATACGGGTGAACTTACGGACAAGTCAGAAACCACGTCGGCGCAGCCATTTGGGGGCGCGTCGTGCCGATGTGTGCGGTTTTACAGGCCGGCCGCGCATCCCGCCCACCGTGGCGGCGTGAAGAAAACAGAACAATAAATTTTACTTGGGTGATTCTTTTCGGCCATTCAAAAACCAATTTCGATTCCCAGAATGGGAGAAAGGACGTCAAATGAACCAGAAACAATATCACTCGCTGGAAGAATTTCCCATGATGATGAACATGACAGACGTTGCTGCCGCTCTTGGCATTTCCAGAGCCGGAGCGTACAAAGAGGTAAACACGATGCCGAAACGACGCGCCAACGGCGAAGGAAATATACGCAAGCGAAAAGACGGACGCTGGGAAGGCAGATATACGGCGGGCTATGACGCAAACGGAAAAGCGATCACAAAAAATGTACTCGGAAAGACACAGGCAGAAGTCAAAGATAAACTACGGGCCGCGATTGAGGACAGCAAGAAGCTCGATCAGGTGAAGGCTGGCAGCTATACGCTCGAACAGTGGCTGAAGCTCTGGTACTCCGTTTACGTCGAACCACAGGTACGGTACTCAACACGGGAGTTTTACCATAACGCGATTGATCACCATATCATTCCAAAGCTTGGCAGCGTGAAGCTGGAAAAGTTGACGATGCTGCAAATCCAACAGTTTTACAATGAGTTGCTCAAAAGCGGCCGTGTGCAGAAGAAAAACCAGCCGGAGCTGAAAGAACATGGGCTAAGTCCCCGCATGGTGCAATGCGTTCATGTAGTACTCAACAAAGCGTTAGAACACGCGGTGGAGGAAAAGCTGATTCTTGCGAATCCGGCAAAGAAGTGTAAGATTCCGAAGAATACTCGCAAAGAGATGTACATCCTGCCGGAAGCGTTGATCGGCCCATATCTGAGTGCAGCGAAAGAGCATGGCATTCTTGCACCGATGTATCTGGAGCTGACCACAGGCTTGCGGCGCGGAGAACTGCTGGCCTTACGGTGGGAGGACTTGGATGTGCAGAATCGTACCCTCTCGATCAACAAAAGCGTTGCGCGGCAGGACGGAAAGCTGGTCATCAGCACACCGAAAACGCCGAATTCCATCCGAACGGTTCTTCTCCCAGAAGATACAGTAAAACTTCTTGTGGAAGAGCATGAACGCCACCCTGCGAATCCGTATTTGTTCCCGTCACCGCGTACCGGGTGAGACGTGGGATCCGGATGGATTCCGCAGGCTGCACGACAGGATCATCAAGGAGATTGGCGCGGAACATGTAGATTTCATGACATGCGGCACACATTCGCGACGTTATCTCTGAAAAGCGGCGTGGATGTGCGACACTTGTCTGAAACGCTGGGACATTTCAGCGCGGGGTTCACGCTCAGCACCTACGTTCACTCGACACCGGGGATGAAACAGAGCGCGGCGGACGCAATCGGAAACACCATCCGCAACGCGATCTGAAGCATGAAGCCAAAGCGGCGGCTGCAACTTGCAGCCGCCGTTTAAACGTTCAAAATATTCTTGAAATTCCTGGCTTTATTGACGCGCACACGCATTTTGATCTGGACGTCTGCAATACGACGACAGCGGATAATTTTGACACCGGTACCCGCAGCGCCATCCGCGGCGGCACGACGATGGTCATTGACTTCGCCTGCCCCAACAAGGGCGAGAGCCTGCAATACGGGCTGGACCTCTGGCACAAAAAAGCCGACGGCAGATCAAGCTGCGACTACAGCTTCCACATGACCATCGACGACTGGAATGACGCAATAAAGGCAGAGGTGCCGAAGATGTTCGAGCAGGGCATCTCGTCGTTCAAGATGTATATGACGTATCCTGCAATGATGATCGGCGACAAAGACCTTTTCTATGCGCTCGAGGAAATCAAACGCTTCGGCGGCATCGCGGGCGTCCACTGCGAAAACGCGGGCGTCATTGACGCGCTGATTGAGCAGCACAAGAAAGACGGCAAAATGAAACCTGCCTCGCACCCGGAGTGCCGCCCGAACGCGACCGAGGCGGAGGCGGTGGCGCATCTGCTGCGCATCTGCGAGGTGGCAGATACGCCGGTCGTGATCGTCCATCTGAGCACGAAAGAAGCGCTGGGCGAGGTTCTGGCAGCAAGAGCGAGAGGGCAGAAGGTCTATGTGGAGACCTGCCCGCACTATCTGACACTGGACGAATCCGGCTATTATGAAGAAGACTTCCGCAAGGCAGCGGGGTATATCTGCGCGCCTCCGCTGCGGACGAAGGCAGACCAGGAGATGCTTTGGAAGGGGCTTTATAACGGCGCGATTCAGACCGTCTCTACCGACCACTGCAGCTTTACGCTTGCGCAGAAGGAAGCGGGAAGGGGAGACTTCACGAAGATTCCCGGCGGTCTTCCCGGCGTGGAGACCAGAGGCGTTCTGATGTACACCTTCGGTGTTGCCGCGGGCAAAATCACAAAGGAAAGAATGGCAGAGGTTCTCAGCGAGAATCCGGCGAAGCTCTACGGCGCGTACCCGAGAAAGGGCGCGATTCTCCCCGGCAGCGACGCGGACATCGTGGTCTACGACCCGGACGCCGATACGACCGTTTGCGCGGCAGACATGATCTCTGCGGCAGAATATACGCCCTATGAGGGCATGCGCACGAGCGGTTCGATTGCGCAGGTCTATCTGCGCGGGCAGCTGGCGGTGGACCACGGCGAGGTGCGCACGGGCGCAATCGGCACGTTTATTCCCCGGAAGACCGGGTGCCTGTAAGCGATTCGTTGAAGCACCCTTCGGGAGTTTTTCGAAGGGTGCTTTTTTCTGCCGCCACGCCCGGCAGAAAAAACCGACCGTGTTTCCACGGTCGGTTGATGTGCAGCTGTTACGGCATAAGCGCCACGTCGCAGATGATATCCGCGCATTTGTCGACGCCCAGCGTGCCGGAGTCGAGGCACAGATCGTAGTTCTCTGCTTCGCCCCAGTTGCAGTTGGTGTAGTGCTTGTAGTAGACCTTGCGCTTGCTGTCTTTTTCCTGCAGACGCTTCTGCGGGGTCTGCTTCGTCTCGCCGTACAAGCGCACAATGCGCTCGGCGCGATGTTCCATGTCGGAATGGATGAAGATATGCAGCGTGTCGGGACGGTCCTTGAGGATGAAGTCCGCACAGCGACCGACAATGACGCACGGACCCTTTTCCGCCAGGTCGCGGATGACGTTGGTTTGGCAGACATAGAGCTTGTCGGAAACGGACATCGTGTCGATCAGACCCATCGGATGGGCAGAGACCGCGATATTGAACAGGAAGCTGCTGGTGACGGAGGCGTATTCACCGATTTCCTCGATGAACTCGTGCGAGAAGCCGCTTTCCTTTGCTACCTGATCGACCAGCTCCTTGTCATAGTAGGGAATTCCGAGCTTTTCGGCGACTTTTTTGCCAATGGTTCTGCCGCCGCTGCCGAACTGCCGGCTGATGGTGATCACTTTGTTTGTCATGGATGATTCCCCCTTGCTCTTTGGATGATTCCATTATACACCACGCGGGGGAAAATCACAATCAAAAATTTTTTGGACGAGCGCTAAAAAATCGTGTAAATTACAAGTACGGCTGCATGGACTTGCAAAGAAGCTGCTCGGAGTCGATGAGCTGTCCGGCAATGCTTCTTGCCGCTTCGCTGGCGTTCGGATAGCGGTTGCGGTAGCGGATGAGGGATTTGACGCCCATGTTGCAGCCGTCGGTGATGAGATCTGCGACAGTCTCGTCGGCAGGGGAGACGGCAAGCTTGGTGCTGGTTTTCAGCCAGGACATGCCGCGCGCCATCGCGTTTGCGCTCTTTTCAGGGATATGTTCGGCGGCAAGCAGCGTTTTCGTCTGCTTTTCCAGCGCGCGGTGGGTTTCGCGGCAGGTCAGAAGCGCCTGCTCGAGCGCCTTGTCGCGCGTCTGACCGAGCACGTCGTCAATCGCGCCGAGCGCCATCTGCACGCCCGCGCCGCATTCCAGAAGCAATGCCTTTGTATCGTGGTTCATGTGTGATTCCTCCAGTTCTCAATTTGCAATAGGTTGTGCAAAAGCGAAAAAAGTATGATATAGTAGATGCAGAAAACTGCGCCGCGCCGTGCGGCGGGAAGGAGACAGCATGATCTTTGAACGCACCGTCGCCGAGATTGCGGGCGACTACGCGGTGCTGGTGTCCGAGAGCGGAACGCGCACAGAGGTGGCGCTGGCGCTGCTGCCGGACGGCATCCGCGAGGGAACGGTTTTAATCTGCGAAAATTTTGAGTACCGCATCAAAACGCTTTGAGATAAGAATGAACGAAAGGGAAATTGCCATGCCGCGTTATCTTCTCGCCCTCGACCAGGGCACGACCAGCAGCCGCGCGATTCTGTTTGACGAGGACCAGAACATCGTCACGCTTGCGCAGAAGGAGTTTACCCAGTATTATCCCCGAGCCGGCTGGGTGGAGCACAACCCGATGGAGATCTATTCCAGCATCTATGGAGTCATGATGGAGGTCATTTCACAGTCGGACATCCATGTGCAGGATATTGCTGCCATCGGCATCACGAACCAGCGCGAGACGACCATCGTCTGGGACAGAAAAACCGGAAAACCCATCTGCAACGCCATCGTCTGGCAGTGCAGGCGCACCGCCCCGATCTGCGATGCACTGGAAAAGCGCGGGCTGAAGGACTACATCAAAAAGACCACGGGTCTGGTGCTGGACGCCTATTTTTCCGGCACGAAGATCAAATGGATTTTGGACAATGTCCCCGGTGCGCGCGAAAAAGCCGAGCGGGGAGAGCTGCTGTTCGGCACGGTTGACACCTGGCTCGTCTGGAAGCTCACCGACGGCAGGGTCCATATCACCGACTACACGAACGCCTCGCGGACGATGCTCTATGATATCCACAAGCTCCGCTGGGACGAGCGGCTTCTTGAGGCGCTTCAGATTCCGGCATCGATGCTCCCGGAGGTGCGCAATTCCTCCGAGGTCTACGGTACATGCAACATTCAGGGCGTGCAGGTGCCGATTGCGGGCATCGCGGGAGACCAGCAGGCGGCGCTGTTCGGGCAGTGCTGCTTCGAGCCGGGCGACGCCAAAAATACCTACGGCACGGGCTGCTTTCTGCTCATGAACACGGGCGAGACTGCCATGGAAAGTGAGCACGGTCTGGTGACGACGATTGCCGTCGGCTTAGACGGCAGGGTGCAGTATGCACTCGAAGGCTCGATTTTTGTCGGCGGCGCGGTCATTCAGTGGCTGCGCGACGAGCTGCGCTTTATCAGAGAAGCGCGCGACGCGGAATATTTTGCATCCAAGGTGCCGGACACGGGCGGGGTATATCTGGTACCTGCCTTTACGGGACTCGGCGCGCCGCACTGGGACATGTATGCAAGAGGCGCACTCGTCGGGCTTACACGCGGCACAAAACCGGAGCACATCATCAGAGCCGCGCAGGAGTCGATTGCGTACCAGTCCTATGATCTGGTCGACGCGATGGAAAAGGACGCCGGTGTGACGCTCTCGCAGCTCCGGGTCGACGGCGGAGCGAGCCGCGACGGCTTTTTGATGCAGTTCCAGGCAGATGTCCTCGGAAAGCCGGTGCGAAGACCGGTTATCCGCGAGACGACGGCGCTGGGCGCTGCGTACCTGGCAGGGCTTGCCGTCGGTGTGTGGAAGGACCGCGAGGAGCTTCAAAGCCTCTGGCACTGCGACGTGACATTTGCGCCGCAGATGGAACAGGAGAAAAAAGAAAAGCTCCTGCGCGGCTGGCACAAGGCAGTCGGCAGGAGTCTGGATTGGGAAGAGCACTAAGACGGCAAAAGGCTGCCGCTTTTGATGAAAACAATATACGCGCAGAATCAATACGCCCGCCTGCGAGTATCACAGGCGGGCGCGTATCATGTCTGATGGAAAACCGGAGCAAGTGCAGGATAAAGCCGGTCATAGCGTTTTCTCAGCGCCTCATAGACGCAGCGAGTTTCCGGGTCGGGAGAAAGAACGCTTGCCTGCGTAATGCCTCCGACTGCCTGCGCAAGGCTTTCAAAAAGCCCGATGCCGACGCCTGCGGCAGCTGCCGCACCGAGCGTTGCGGCGCAGTCGGAGAGGGTTGTAACATCGTGCAGACGGACGCTGCAAAGGTCGGAAATGATTTGCTTCCAGACTCTGGATTTTGCGCCGCCGCCGATGATGTGAAGGTCAGAAATCTCGTCGCGCTCGCGCAGAACGTCTAAAATCTGGCTCAGTCCGCAGCCGACGCCCTCTAATACCGCGCGCAAAAAGTGCTCGCGCCGGTGCTCCTGGGTCATACCGAAGAAAACGCCCTGCGCCTGCTCGTCGTAGATCGGGGAGCGCTCACCCTCAAGATAGGGAAGGAATACAAGCCCGTCTGCGCCGGCAGGGATATTGCTGGCGGCGGCATCGAAGGCTCTGGGTGAGCCGACGTCAAAAATCTTCTGCGCCCAGTTGACGCATTTGCCTGCGCAGCGCATTGCGCCGAAGACGGAAAAGCTTCTGCCGTCGAGCGAGCAGATGTGCCCGAGGCGCCGCTGGGCGTCAAAAAAACGGCGTATCTGTCTGCCCGGCAATCCATGCGGCAGTATCAAGGCTCATATAATAGGAGCCGATTGACACCACGCCTGCGCCGACGCTTTCACACATGCCATTGCCGCCGCCGACAGAAACAGGGATTCCCGCGCGCAGCCCCAGATGGTATGCCGCTTCTTCGGTCAAATGCCCGGCGATCGCGCAGCCGGGGCGGATGGTCGGGAATTTCTCCGCGTGCAGCGAAAGAGTCTCGAGCATGTCGTAATCATAGTCGCGCGTCTGCAGGTTCATCAGACCCGCGCGCGAGGCATCCGAAAAATCGGTCGTGTCCATGCTGCCTGTGAGTCGGTAAACGAGATAGTCCTTGCACTGCAGGAACCGGACCGTTTTTTCGTAGACCTCCGGCTCGTTTTCATGCAGCCAGACTGCTTTGGAAAGCGTGAGGTTCGGCGTGAGGACATTGCCGGAAATGCGGTAGAAATAGTCTGCGCCAAACCGGTCCAGCAGCGTTTCGGTTACAGCTTTTGCGCGCGTGTCGCGCCGGATGATAGCCGGGCGGAGCGTCTGTCCCTCGCCGTCCATCGGTAAAAGCCCCAGCATATGCCCGGAAACGCCGATGGCGTCGACCTGCTTGAGATATTCCGGCACCAGCTCGCGCAGCATCAGCATCGCGCGCACGGCGCTCATCCACCAGTCGGCGGCGTCCTGCTCGACCCCGCCGTCCGGCCGGTGATGGGTGGGGTAGGTGGTGGTCACGTTCCGGAGGATGTTCAGATGCGCATCGACCAGCGACGCTTTCAGACCGCTTGTTCCAATGTCGAAGACCAGCAAAACGGTATGCAAAGAGAATCACTCCTATTGATATGTAGAAATCGGGAAGTCCGAAAGAATCCTATAATATTGTATTATAAATCCGGGCAAAAGAAAAGCGCGTTTTGGAGAAAAACAGCGCCTGCGTCCGCCTGCGGCAAAGTTTTCCCTTTTGCATAAATATCTCTTGCATAATTCGGAAAACTATACTATAATTTTGGCATATTTTTCAGAAAGGAGCCCATTTTTATGAGCAAGCTCGTGATCCCGCAGGGATATCGCGCGCCGCTGTCCACGTATGAAATGCAGCGCGCCATCGAATTTATCAAAAGTAACTTTCAGGTCAATCTGGGCAATGCGCTGAATCTGCGCAGAGTGTCCGCCCCCCTTTTTGTGGAGGAGAATTCCGGTCTGAATGATAATCTGAATGGGTACGAGCGTCCAGTGGGCTTCGATATCCCCGACGTCGGCGTAAACGCGCAGGTCGTCCATTCGCTGGCAAAGTGGAAGCGTCTGGCGCTCAAGCGCTATGAGTTCAACCCCGGCAAGGGACTTTTCACCGATATGAACGCCATCCGCCGCGACGAGGAGGTCGACAACCTCCACTCCGTCTACGTCGACCAGTGGGACTGGGAAAAGGTCATCACGCGCGAGGACCGCGACGTTTCCTATCTCAAGCGCACCGTGCGCGACATTGTCGGCGCGGTCTGCGAGACGAATGACGCCCTCGGCGTCGCTTTCCCGAGCCTTCACACGAAGCTGGACCGCGAGGTCTTCTTCATCACGACCCAGGAGCTGGAGGACCTGTATCCCGACAAGACCCCCAAGGAGCGCGAAAACGCGATCCTGCGCGAGCATCATACGGTGTTTCTCATGCAGATCGGCGGCAAGCTGAAATCCGGCAAGCCCCACGACGGACGCGCGCCCGACTATGACGACTGGGCGCTCAACGGCGATATTCTGATGTGGAACCCGGTTCTGGAGTGCGCCTTTGAAATCTCTTCGATGGGCATCCGTGTCGACGAAGAGAGTCTGGCGCGCCAGCTGAAGCTTGCCGGCTGCGAAGCGCGTGCAGAGCTTCCGTTCCATAAGATGCTGCTTGCAGGGCAGCTTCCGCTTACGATCGGCGGCGGCATCGGACAGAGCCGTCTTTGCATGCTCATGATCGGCACCTGCCACATCGGCGAGGTCCAGTCGAGCCTCTGGGACGAAACCACGCGCGATGCTTGCCAAAAGGCAGGAATCATGTTACTCTAATAAGAAATAGAATAGCCGCTGGCTATTGAAGAAAGAGGAAATTGACCATGATGGAACAACTGACTCCCGTCCGTTCGCTGTTTGAAGACAGCAAAAGCTTTGACGGAAAGACCGTTCGGGTCGGCGGCTGGGTCCGCAACCTGCGTGCAAGCAAAAACTTCGGCTTCATCAATCTCTCCGATGGCACGTATTTCTCTCAGGTGCAGATTGTCTTCGGCGCGGAGCTGCCGAACTTCCAGGAAATTTCGAAGCTCAACATCAGCGCTGCGGTGATCGTCACCGGCACATTGGTACTGACGCCGGAGGCAAAACAGCCGTTTGAAATTCAGGCGAGCGAAATCTCTGTCGAGGGTTCGTCTACCCCGGATTTCCCGATTCAGCCCAAGCGCCACTCGATGGAGTTCCTGCGCACCCTTCCGCATCTGCGCCCGAGAACCAACACCTTCCAGGCGGTCTTCCGCGTGCGCAGCATCATTGCCTACGCCATCCACAAGTTCTTCCAGGAGCGGGGCTTTGTGTACGTGCATACGCCGCTCATCACCGGCTCCGACTGCGAGGGCGCAGGCGAGATGTTCCAGGTGACGACGCTGGACCTCAGCAATCCCCCGAGACTCGAAGACGGTTCGATCGACTACTCGAAGGATTTCTTCGGCAAGGAGACGAATCTGACCGTGTCCGGTCAGCTGAACGTCGAGGCATTCGCGCAGACCTTCCGCAACGTCTACACCTTCGGTCCGACCTTCCGCGCCGAAAACTCCAACACCACGCGCCACGCTGCCGAGTTCTGGATGATCGAGCCCGAGATGGCGTTTGCCGATCTGTCGGATGACATGCGCGTCGCCGAGGATATGATCAAGTTTGTCATTGCCTACGTGCTGGAGAACGCGCCCGAGGAGATGGCGTTCTTCAACCAGTTCGTCGACAAGGGACTGCTCGACCGCCTCAACCATGTCATGACGAGCGAATTCGGTCATGTGACCTACACCGAGGCAGTCGCTTCTCGAGCAGCACAACGACAAGTTTGACTACAGGTCTTCTGGGGCTGCGATCTGCAGACCGAGCACGAGCGCTATCTCACCGAGCAGATCTTTAAGCGCCCCGTTTTCGTCACGGACTACCCGAAGGAGATCAAGGCCTTCTACATGAAGCTCAACCCGGACGGCAAGACCGTCGCTGCCATGGACTGCCTGGTGCCCGGCATCGGCGAGATCATTGGCGGCAGCCAGCGTGAGGACGACCTCGACACGCTGCGCGCGCATGAATGAGCTGGGCTCAAGCCCGAAGATGACTACGGCTTCTATCTGGACCTGCGCAAGTACGGCTCTGCCCGCCACGCCGGCTTCGGCCTCGGCTTCGAGCGCTGCGTCATGTATCTGACGGGTATCTCCAACATCCGCGATGTGCTCCCGTTCCCACGCACAGTCGGCAACTGCGAGCTTTAATACGTTTCATCAAAAGCAGGAAGACGGCTTGTCTTCCTGCTTTTTTGCGTCCGGGGGTGGGGAAGCCGGGAGCAAAGGAAACAGCGAATACAGGGGAAATACACGTGGAACGGACATGCGTCGCGGTCAGACGGACGGGAAATGGAAGAAATTATAGAAAATGTCCATGATACACAGACAAGCGTTGCTCATATATGGCGTGAAGCGTAATTTACCCAATGAAAGTCAGAACTTTTTTGATCTAAAAAGCATGCAAACAATAGAAGAATAATAGGAAACGATGGCTTTTTAACATTTTTGTCAGAAGACGGACAAAATGGACGCACATTTTTTACAAAAAATGATAAAATTTCTCTTGCTTTTTCGAGCCGATGACGCTATAATTGGGAACATAATTTAGTTCGCGTACAGTTGTATCTGTACTGCGGACACAAGCAGGAGGAATGAACATGAAAAAGCTGATTGCATTATTGCTTAGCATTCTGATGGTACTCGGCGTCTTTGCAGGCTGCGCCAGCCAGAGCGCACCCGCAGCGTCCACCGACAAGCAGGAAGAAGCTGCCGCGCCCGCCGCTTCCGAGGAAGCAGCAGCGCCCGCCGAGGAAAGTGCGACCGAAGAAGCTGCGTCGTCCGGCGACAAGGTCGTCAAGATCGGCGTCTTTGAGCCGCAGACCGGCGACAACGGCGCGGGCGGCAAGCAGGAAGTTCTCGGCATGCAGTACGCCAATTACGTCCAGCCCACCGTGGAAATCGGCGGTGAGACCTATGACGTGAAGCTTGAGATCGTTGACAACCGCACGACTGCTGAGAACGGTCCTTCGGCAGCATCGGAGCTGATGAACCGCGGCGTGTCCATCGTCCTCGGCTCGTATGGTTCGGGCGTCTCGATGGCAGGCGGCACGGTCTTCCAGGAAGCCGGCGTTCCGGCAATCGGCGTGACCTGCACCAACCCGCAGGTGACTTCGGACTGCAGCGTCTACTACCGCATCTGCTTCCTCGATCCGTTCCAGGGCACGGTTCTTGCCAACTACGCCTATAAGGAACTCGGCGTTACCACCGCTTACACGCTGGCAATGCTCGGCTCTGACTACGATCAGGGTCTGGTGTACTACTTCTCCGAGGCGTTCAAGGGTCTCGGCGGCGCGGTCACTTCCGAGGACTTCCCCGAGGGCAACGCAAACTTCGTTTCCTACATCAACAATGCCAAGAGCGCAGGCGCAGGCGTCATCTTCGCGCCGGTCTCCACGAACTACGCGCAGCTGATCATTGAAGCTGCAGGCGCACAGGGCTTCGAGGGTCATCTGCTCGGCTCGGATACGTGGGACAACAACATGGTTATCGAGTCCGCCAAGGGCAAGAGCGTCAATGTTGAAATCACGACCTTCTATCAGGAAGGCGGCGCACCTGAGTTCGATGCCGGCATCAAGGAATGGATGAATGCCAATGCTGATGCGCTGACCAACAACGGCGGCAACGACATGGTCTCCGCGGTTACTGCGATGGGCTACGACGCATACTTCGTAGCGCTCGAGGCAATCAAGGCGGCTGGCTCCACCGATCCTGCGGCAGTGCTTGCAGCGCTTCCCGGCGTGAGCTACACCGGCGTTTCGGGTCTGATCGAGTTTGACGAGATCGGTGATGCAAAACGCGACGCGGCTTACATCAAGGCGGCGAACACCGAGTCCGGCGAATGGGAGTTTGTGAAGGTCCAGGGTATCGACTGACGCGTTAAGATTCTTGTCCGCAGAAAAAATACACGTTTCCGGCAGGGTACCCGCCCTGCCGGGATTTCCCATTCGGGGGGCATTTTGTACAGTGCACACTTTGAGGACTTTTTCCACACGTCAAGGACGATTTTACAGAAAAAACCTGAAAATCTGAAAGGTTTCCTGAAGAATTTTTGGATACTGGCTGGAAGCTTTTCTCTTGGTTTTCCAGATTTTTTGCCATATGAAAAAGGTGCAAACACATCATGTTTTGCACATAATCCGGCAAAACGCACAAAAAAACGCTTGCCTTTTTACAAACAACTGGTTATAATAATAAAACCGCCTGGGACCATCCCACACGGACAGTTTTGTAAGGAGGATCACGTTTCATGAAAAAGACCATCGCACTGCTTCTTTGCCTCTGCATGCTGGCTTGCCTGTTCGTTGGCTGCGCCAGTACGTCCACGACCGAACAGCAGACCTCTGAAACCACGACCACCACGACCACCACGACCGAGACCGCGACGTCCGAGTCCGGCAACAAGGTCCTCAAGATTGGTATCTTCGAGCCGCTGACCGGCGACAACGGCGCCGGCGGCAAGCAGGAGACGCTTGGCCCGCAGTACGGCAACTATGTCCAGCCGACCATCGAAATCGGCGGCGAGACCTACGACATCCAGCTTGAGATCGTCGACAACCGCACGACCGCTGAAAACGGTCCGTCTGCAGCTTCCGAGCTGGTCAACCGCGGCGTTTCCATCGTCCTCGGCTCCTATGGCCAAGGGCAAGGACGTCAAGGTCTTCGTTTCCACCTTCTATGCCGAAGGCGGCAACCAGAAGTTCGACGACGGCATCAAGGCCTACATCAACGGCAATGCCGATGCCAAGACCACCAACGGCGGCGATGATACCGTCTCTGCTGTGACAGCCATGGGCTATGACGTTTACTATGTTGCGCTCGAGGCGCTCAAGGCCGCCGGCTCCACCGATCCGGCCAAGGTCATGGAAGCGCTGCCCGGCGTGGTGTATGACGGCGTTTCCGGCCACATCGCGTTTGACGATACCGGCGACGCGATCCGCGACACTGCTTACATCAAGACCATCGACGCCGCTGCCGGCGCGTGGACGTTCGTGACGCAGCAGAAGGCTTCCTGAGCCTCTGATCTCGTCTGAGACTCAAAGAACCCGGGGGGAGCTTCGGCTCCCCCTTTTGGGATTTTGAGCGGCTGCGAAAGCCGCGGAGGCTCCGCGTTTTTCGTGGTGGCTCAAGCTCCGCCTTGCAAACGATAGAGAGAGGGAAACAAATGGAATTTTTTGTCGCTCAAATGTTATCCGGCATTTCGCTGGGCGGCCAGTATGCGCTCATCGCCGGGTCATCGATCTCGCCGCTGTCGGCGTGCACGCTTCACCTGCTCATCCCGACCTCCGTGCCATGCCGGGTCACATGCCGATTTATCCGCCCCCGCTGCCGTGATCGCGTTCATCATCGGCATCTGCGAGACGCTCATCAAGGGCACCAGCATGACGGTGTTCTCCGATGCGTTCACGTTCGCGCTGCTGATCGTTATCCTCGTGGTCAAGCCCACCGGCCTGTTCGGTGAAAAGGCCACGGACAAAGTCTGAGAGGGGGGATCACTGTGCTGAAAGCGAAAGACAAACAAGCGAGCCGCGGCAACTGGATCACCTTCGCCATCGTGCTCGCGCTCACGCTCATAACGATGGTGCTGGAAAACGTCATGTCTCCCGGCTCTCTGCTCTTTACAGTCATCAAAAAGGGCGCGGTGTACTCGCTCGTCGCCGTGTCCATGAACCTGCTCAACGGTTTTACAGGCCTGTTCTCGCTCGGTCAGGCGGGCTTCATGCTGCTCGGCGCGTATGCCTACGCGATCTTCATGATCCCGGATGCCGCGCGCGAGGGCGTGTATTACCTCTTCGGTGGGTCAAGCGTCCACTTCTCGTTTCAGGAGATGTTCCAGCACCTGTTCGGCACCAGCGGCTTCGGCGGCGGCGTGAGCCTGGTGCTCGGCGTACTGGTCGCCATCATCTTTGCGGGTCTGGTCGCGGCGCTCTTTGCGTATCTGATCGGTCTGCCGGTGCTGCGCCTCAAGAGCGACTATCTGGCCATCGCCACGCTCGGCTTTGCCGAGATCCTGCGCGCCATCTTCCAGTGGCAGGCGCTCGGCAAGGTCACCAACGGCGCGAACATCCTCAAGGGCTATCCGACGTTTGCCGACTTCAACATCACGAACGCTTCCGGCAAGGTGCTCTTCCGCTTGAGCGCGGTCATGCCGATCCTGCTTGCCGGCGGGTGCATCTTCATCATCGTCCTGCTCATCAACTCCTCCTACGGCCGCGCGTTCAAGGCCATCCGCGACGATGAGATCGCGGCGGAGGCCATGGGTGTGAACCTCGAAAAGCACAAGAGCCTGTCCTTTGTCATCAGCTCGTTTTTTGCGGGCGTGTCCGGCGCGCTTTTTGCGATGTTCGCAACGACCGTGCAGGCCAAGGTATTCACCTCGGCCATGACCTATGAGATCCTGCTCATCGTCGTCATCGGCGGCATCGGCTCGGTCTCCGGCAGCTGCATCGCCTCCTTCCTGTACATCGCCTGCTCCGAGTGGTGGCTGCGCTTCCTCGACAACGAGGCGTATATCGGCGCGTTTAAGGTGCCGCTGCTGCGCAACGGCTTCCGCATGGTCGTGTTCTCGGTCATCATCATGATCGTCGTGCTCTTCTTCCGCAAGGGCATCATGGGCGAGCGCGAGCTGCCGGATCTGTTTGGCAAGCGAGCGAAAAAGGCAAAAAAGAACGTAGTTGAGGAGGGCAAAGCAGATGCGTAAGGACATCCTCAGCGTGGAGAATATCACGATGCAGTTCGGCGGCGTCGTCGCCGTCAACAACCTCTCGCTGCACATTCCCGAGGGGCAGATCGTGGCGCTCATCGGCCCGAACGGCGCCGGAAAGACCACGGCCTTCAACTGCATCACCGGCGTGTATGAGCCGACGAACGGCCTCGTCAAATTCCTTGACGAGCCGATGGTGCGCAACCATCCGACCGGCAAGATGAAAAAGCTCTATAAGGGCGAAAACCCGCTGCTCTATACAAGCCAATACGATCCCGGCGACGAGACGAAAGAGCAGATGCTCCTGCGCGACCCGCTGGCACGCACGGGCAAGATCCTCTCGCCGACGCCGGATAAGATCACGCAGCTCGGCATCGCGCGCACGTTCCAGAACATCCGCCTGTGGAAGAGCATGACGGTATTTGAAAACGTGCTCGTGGCAAAGCACATGCGCGCCAGGCAGAACGTTTTTTCCGCTACCTTCCGCGGCAACGCCAAGGAAGAAAAGCGTATGCGCGACGAGACCATGGCGCTGCTCGCGGAGCAGGGGCTGGAAAAGTATAAGGACGACATTGCCACGAGCCTTCCCTACGGTATCCAGCGCCGGCTCGAGATCGCCCGCGCGCTGGCGACCGATCCGAAGCTGCTGCTGCTCGACGAGCCGGCGGCCGGCATGAACCCGCAGGAGACGCTCGAGCTCGCGGCGTTCATCCACGAGCTGCGCGACAAGTACGACCTGACGATCTTCCTGATCGAGCACCACATGGATCTGGTCATGCGCATCTCCGATTATATCTACGTCATCGACTTCGGCAGCGAGATCGCGCAGGGTGTCCCGCAGGAGATCCAGAACAATCAGCACGTGATCGATGCCTATCTGGGGGTTGTGGAAGATGAGTGAACCGATTCTGAAAATTGAAGACCTGCAGGTCAATTACGGCGGCATCGAGGCCGTCAAGGGCATCTCGTTCGAAGTGCAGGAGGGGCAGATCGTCACGCTCATCGGCTCCAACGGCGCCGGCAAGAGCTCTACGCTGCGCACGATCTCCGGCCTCGTCAAGCCGAGCGGCGGCAAGATCATGTTTGCAGGTGAGGATATCACCGGCAAAGATCCGACGCAGATCGTGACGCAGGGCGTCACGCTTGTGCCGGAGGGACGGCGCATCTTCCCCGACATGACTGTGCTGGAAAACCTCAAGATCGGCGCATATCTGCGCAAGGACGACCTGTCCGCGGACATCGAGTGGGTGTACAGCCTGTTCCCGCGCCTGAAAGAGCGCAGCTGGCAGGCCGGCGGCACGCTCTCCGGCGGCGAGCAGCAGATGCTCGCGGTCGGCCGTGCGCTCATGAGCCGCCCGAAGCTGCTGATGATGGACGAGCCGTCGCTCGGTCTCGCGCCGCTGGTCGTGCGCGACATTTTCTCCATCATTCAGGAGATCAACAAGCAGGGCGTGACCATTCTGCTCATCGA
>VOFH01003293.1_pt1 | contig 20322 bp, 30 predicted proteins | sample 5384091 | NCBI WGS metagenome assembly VOFH01 (sample SAMN12384727, study PRJNA508395) | human gut metagenome | isolation source: healthy gut G | host: Homo sapiens
TCTGCCAAATGAACTTGCTCTAAACATTCCATCGCACATATCCGATACTGCGACCTCGGAATATTTTTTAATGCAGCAAAGTACTCCATTGTTTCGAGAACCGTGAGTTCCTTAAACATACCAAACTTCTGCGGCAAATACCCTATGTTATCCGCGCCGGAAATCTTTCCATGAGTGGGATGGAGGATTCCCGCAATACAACGCATAAGCGTAGTTTTACCTGCACCGTTTGGACCGAGCAGACCATATACACCATCTTCCAGATGCAAATCAACTTCATCTAACGCTGTGTTTTTGCCAAAGCGCATGCTAACATTTCTCAATTCAAGCATTGTTGTCACCTCCTAAATTATAAAGAAAGTCTACCGGATGCGTTGTTTGGTCAACGGATGTAAGGTACTGGTAAATTGCTTTTTAAGACAGTTTGTTCTCCCAGCGTACTAATTTGGTATGCAAGCAGGCTTCCATATGACGTTTCCAGCGCAAAATTGTATTGATTCCATTCATCAATATCGGCAATTTCGCCTGCGGATGAATACTCTTTCAGGATGGCTAAATCACTGTAACTTGGCTTATCGTAGTCAGAGGAGGGAGATTCGTTTCGAAAGTATAAGTATCTCAGAAATTTATCTTTCAAAATACTTTTACAAGAATCTTCCGGAATTGTATCTTCTAAATAAGAAATGCAAGCTCCTGTTACGCTCGGCATAAGATCTGCAATCAGAATGTGATCATCCAAAAGTACAAACATTTCGTTATTAGCTCCAGCTGCCCCTATTGTATAGGGTTGCAAAATGATAGTTTTGCCTGAAGCTGACAAGGTTTCGTTACAGCCTACATCTCTGGCAAGATTTTCCCAAGCCTCCTCAAGTTCTTCCATCGTAAAAAGATAACGTCTGTCCATCGACCGGGCTGCTGATACATACGGCACCATTGTAATTTTCTTTGGATAGTAAGCCTGCATATAAACTGACGGTTGAAGCGGTTCCAGAAAAGTGTTTCTGTCAGCCTGTTCCGGCAGATTGGAAAAGACTTTCAAAGCAGTATTCACACGAACAGAAAAAGAAGTTTCATTAAACCTTGTATTTACCTTTAATGAATTGCTGTTTTGATCCCATATAGACAGATGCCCTGCCACAGGATAATACGGGAAATATCCCGGTAAAGCAATCCCTTGCTCATTTGCAAAATATTTCCAGGTTTGTCCAGAATAAGAAATCGTCATGGCCTTTATTGGTTTTCGCGGAAGAGACGTCTAGGAAATCTCCATTTCTTTGAAAATCCAGAGTTTCCCCATTTCATTGACAACGGAATGAACGTTTAACCCATGGTAAAGTGTGAATTGATATAAGAAGAGATCCGATTGTGAGAAATACAATGTGGCTTCCGCTTTTAAGTTGTGCTGAATTGATAAGTCAAGTTCGTACTGTTCCACAGTAAAAATCAGCGGGAGCCTCCGAAGGTGCTTCTCTGTCACGTCGATATTGATATTCACTGTTCACAATTGAGCCAAATCGATTATCTTTGTAAAGAACATAGTCATTTGACCGAAACGCAAACCGAACCCCACACGCAATAGCAAGTAAGCCGGTAAGACCAGCGATGAAGCGCAGTCTGCGCTCTTTCCCGGCACTGTATTTCCATAATAAAGCCGCTAATAAAAAGCAGGCTCCAAAAAGCCACTAATACCCAACGGCAAAACTCCATGGAGATTCCATAAACACCATCCGCTACCCAATTTGAATTTGGTACAGAGATAGAAAACCAATCCAGAACGGAGACAAACTGAAAGTCTCCCATACTTGCGCCGGAGAGTATTTGAAGAGAAACCGAACTAAAAGGATACTTGCGAGGGCGATGCAGCCATAAGCTGTCGGACGTCCACGGGAGGCCAGGCAAGCGCCGAGGAAAATACTAATTATACTGGGTATGGTGCAATATAATAATACAGAAAGAAGGGAGTGAACCACATATCGTGGATAATCTGCGCCGTTGCTCAGATAAAAAGCAATCTGCCATCCCCAAATCAGCATTGACCAGAATATTAATGGAAGCGTCAAAATGATTATCTCAGAAAAAATAAGTCTCTCTCGGCACCTTTTACTACAGCAATGCTTTCGCGCCCGCCTATTCGTCGAATTTGGGATGTAAATTCATAGGATGCGAAGGCGAAATATACAATACCCAGAACACCAAGATTGAGACTGCTTAGAAGAAAAGAAATTGGGGTAGACAGTGAACGATATAAAAGAAAAGTGTAAAAAGCTGGCTGTGCACATGGCTAAATATGATACAATTAGTTTTATTGTGCGAAAATATATACGAAAAGATATTCGGATGGAGTGTTTCATATAAATCAACCATTTGACCGCTACGCGCCCGCACAAATAGGGGTGAAAGAGTGCAGACTAACGGCCACCTTTCCTATAATAGAGTCTACGCAGTTTTTCTACCGGCAGCTTCCCATATTTCTTCTGCAATTGGTATGCCGCAGCTGTAATAACTGGTGCAGCGTGGCTATTTTGAGAAGAGAAGGTAGTCACACCATTTTCAGACGTCGTGAGCGTATGGGTGCTTTTGAAGCGCAAAAATCGCTTTCAAGAAAATTTCCATTTCTAAAATCGTACGCATTTCCAAATAATGTATCATCCTTCTCCACGGAAATCGGCCACGAAAAATCAGAAAAAATAGATGGCGTTTTATTATTAGAGCAAGCGCAAATTAGCGGAATATTATTCCTGATCAGGCGTGCAATCACAGGCTGCAGCAGTTTCCAATCCTTGAAGCTTGTGCTGCCAATACTGAGATTTATTAACGATACATTTTGCGCGATACACCACTCTAATGCATAGCGGATCTGATTGATCGAGCCTTTCAAGGTTGTAGGATCCAACACTTTGACGCTGATCAATTTTGCATCCGGAGCATAAGAACATATGATTGCGGCGCATAGTGTTCCATGCGTCATTTTGTCCGGCTCATCCCCTTGGGAAATGGCGCCGTCCTCTGCAACTGCGATCCAGCGCTCTATCTTTCCCAGCGTGGGAATTCTGGAAGAAGATATTCCATCGTCTAAAATTGCAATCGTAGTCATATCGGTATATCATGTTGTGGGATTGAGCCAAACAACCGTCTGCCCGTTGTTCAGGGGCAGATTTGTTTCGCAAACCAGCGTTTCATAAAAAACTCAGGTAGGACTCTTCCACCAAAACAGCGTCCTCCCGTTCGTCCAGAACGGGAGCTCCACCGCCTCGGCATAGTTTTCCATGCCGGCGAACTGCCCGGCTCGCTGTCCAACGCGGTACACACATACCGTTCCCGGTTTCGTTCCGGGGAATACGCACTCCCTGGGAATCCACGCAAACGTCTCCCAGAGGGCGTAGCCGTCTAACAGCTCTCCTACCTCCTGCTCCACCATCCGTGTGCGTACCCTCGGCAGGGAGTCCTCGTACACTCCATTGGAGATCACGGTCAAGGCTGCCAGCGCAACGAGCGCGGCCACCGCCAAAACCCGAATGACTTTTTTTCGAATCATCGTCCGCCCTCCTATAGCTGTGACAGAGTGACCCCTTCGGTCAGCTCCCGGTCGTAATACAAAAACAGCAGCACCACCGGCAGCGCAGCCAGCACGCCGCAGGTACACAGCACGCCGATGTTCTGCCCGTTCATGCGGGTCAGGAAAACGGACAGGGGATAGTCATACCCGCTGTCAAGGAATACGATGGGCTGCTCCACCATGTTCCATGCGTCGATGAAACTGAGGATCCCCAGAGAGATCACGCCCGCCCGGCATCTGGGGACTAGAATGCGGAAGAGGATCCGCAGGTTTCCCGCGCCGTCCAGCCGGGCCGCTTCCAAAATTTCATTGGGGCAGGTATCGAACACCTGCCGGAGCAGGAACACGCCAAAGGGAGAAAAGGCCGCCGGGAGGATCAGGACCATTGGCTGCCCACCAGACCCAGCTTGTCCAGCATCAGGTAGTTGGACACCAGCGTCACCTGATAGGGCATCATCATCATGAGGATCAGCAGGAAGAACAGCGGCTCCTTGCCCCGGAAGCGGAACTTGAGAAGCCATACCCCGCCAGACAGGACAGAAGCACCTGTCCCACCACAATGGCCGCTGAGATCCCCAGGGAGTTCCAGAATTTCGCCAAATAGTGCGGGCGGTTCCAGAAAACCTCTTTCCACCCCTGCAAAGACCATTCTGCGGGGAACAGCCCATAGGAGGCGCTGCCGGAAAAGGAATTTACAAACGTATAGAGCATCGGCCCCACCGCAACGGCGGCAAGCAGGGAAAGGAGCAGTACCTTTGCCCAGACACGGGTTCTCTTTTTCATAGCGCCACCTCATGCTTTCTCTTGACCCAGAAAAGCAGCAGTACCAGCAGAAAAAATCACCACAAAGATCAGCAGCGCCGCTGTGGACAGGCGGGGGATAATTGATGTTCTGGAAGTTGTTGTTCATGAAATGCTGGAGCATATAGATGTCTCTCGTGGGGACGGTCGCCCCCCAGCAGGAACGCCTCCCGGAAGGATTTGAAGGCATTGACCACAGAAATGACGAATACAAAGAAGAAGTTGGGGATCATCAGGGGCAGGGTAATGCGTCGGCGGATATGGCCGCGCGTGGCGCCGTCGCACCGGGCGGCGTCGGCGTAGTCCGTAGGAATGGCGCTTAAGCCTGCCAAAAGAGCACGATGTTATAGCCGCAGTTTTTCCATATGTACAGCCCTACCAGCACCGGAAAGGCAAGCTCCGAGCCCATAAAGTCCTGAATGGGAAGCCCCAAAAGCTCCAAAAGCTGGTTCGTCAGGCCGCTGTCCCCGAAGAAGGCACGCACCACGGTGATCGTGGCGGCCACCGGGATCACCATAGGCATCAGGAATGCCGAGCGGAAAAAGCTTGCGCCCCGGAATTTTCGATACAGCGCCAGCGCCAGCAGGAAAGACAGCGCCATCAGCAGCGGCACGCCCACGGCGATAAACCGGAAGGTATTTCCGCCGCCAGGCGAAAGGCCGCGCTGCGGAACAAATCGGCATAGTTTTGCAGCCCCGCAAAGCGGATCCCTCCCGCACCGGCGGTGAAGGTCTTCTGGATGCTCCACAGGAAAGGGATCAGGTACAGCAGAGCAAAGCCCGCCAGAAAGGGCAGAGTAAAGCTCACGCCGGTGAGGGCGTATCGTTTTTTCAATTTCACGAGATAACCTCCTCTCCGTCTGGGCGGTTCATTCTGTGAGGTAAAGCTTCAACATCCCCGCAGCATCCTTCATGACTTCCTCAAAATCTTCATACCCATCAACCCCATCGATATAACCCCACATGAGCGCCCCTACATTTGTAGACTGGTATTCATAGTAGGCGCCGGTAATTTCCCGGGTCAGCGCCAGAACCTGCTGGATTTCCTGCTGGCTGGGGGCGTCTACTGCGGAACCTGGGCGAGTGGTGCTGATAAACCCGTCCATGCCTTCCGTGAGACTCGCTTCTTTACCCCTCCGGGTGAGATAGTTTTCCGCCGCAGCATCCAGCACAGAAAAACCGATCTGGGTCGCATTCTGGATCTCCGGGCTTAGGAGTATCTTGAGAAAGTCATAGGCGTTTTGCAAATTTTCACTATTGCCCCGGACGGCCACCGACGCCTCAATTCGCGCCTGAATTCCCCATTTACATCCCGTACCGGCATCATGACCGCTTCGCCTACTGTTCGGAGCGCCCCGGCAGTGTAGAAGAGATCCAAGTCCGCCCCAACAGCGGAGGTCGTCCAGAGGGCTTGACCGTCCCGGATGTCCGACGCGCCCATCAGAAGACCGTAAGTCGATATGTCGGGGTGGGTGTCTCGCACGGTTTTATACCACTGGATGGCGGAAGTCAGCAGGGGTTGGGACAGGTCTGCGGTTTGACCATCGTAGTCCACAAAGGAAATACCGGGTTTGTAAAAGAAATCGTGACCTGGAACAGATCCATAGCTAAATAGCCGGCGGGTCTGGGTGGGATCTTCCATATACCGGGTGGTCTCCTCCAGAAAGCCCTGGAAGTCCTTGCAGGCTTCCACATCAAAATTCGTTTCCTCCAATGCCTCCCGGGTGGTACACAGCAGATCGAACGTATAATTAAAGGGGATGGTGAACCGTTTCCCATTCCACACGCCCCCATCCATGACCGCCTGATTGTAAGGCTCCCAGTCAAATCCGTCCGCCTGAAGAAAGGCTCCATGTCTGCGAAGATCCCCTGACGAACCAGCTTTTCCACATCTATGTAATAATCGTCCAAAAGCATGATATCCGGTCCTTCTCCCGCCATGATCTGGGTAAGGAGCTTGTTGTATTGCTCGTATTCATTCGCGCTAGTTAGATCAGTTGAATCCTCGATCGGCTGAATCAGCTCCACCTCCACATCGGGATACAGCAGCTGATAACGGTTCAGCGCCGCCAAAATCAGACTTGCCTCCCCCGACATTTCCAAGGCAGTAGACGCGCAGCTGCGCATTGGTCTGGGGCGCCGTAGGCATGTCCGCATAAAGCGCATTTCCGCCCTGGGTTCCCACGCAGCCTACCAGCAGGAGAATCTGCAATAAGGCCAGAAAGAGTACAATCCATTTTTTCATATCGCGACCTCCAAGTTATATAAAATTCACCAAACCAAGCAAATGCCTGCCTGCATGTTTAATGGAACAATTGTTTATCTAGTTACATGGTTCTCAATTTTTGAAATGTGCATCGTTCCAGAGACAACAGTCTGAATATAACTTTGCTCAAAAGCAGAAATATTGTTAATTTTGAGCTTATGGTTATATACAGTTATCATAACGCCAATCAGCAGCATTGTACTGCTCAGAACTTGAGACATGATTCCTGTATAATCTCCCACAGCTGGGCATATCGCTCCTTCAAAAAATTGCTGAGATTCCAGCAACGGATTTCCTAGGTGTATTCTTTTGGAGATCCAATGGTATAAATATAGCTTTCCTTGCGCCTGTTGTTTGTTTGATGTAAATCGTTCTCGTAAAGCTTTTGTGTGTAATCGTGGTTTGCAAGCGTCGCCGAAATGATAAGCACTATAATACATATGTCGTACCATACATGTGTAATGAAAGAAGGTGTAACGGAAATTACAATTTTACGTCAGCTGCAGCATTACTTTTCGCAACCGTCTTGATAAAAAGTACTCAGAAAAAGACGAATATATGCTCAATTTTCTGAACGTGCTTCATTGATAAGAGCCGGGATTCACGAAATCGGAAATCTCCTGGGTGTTGCTTTTGGCTTCTTCAAATGTTTTACTGCCATTTTGCATTTCGAGCAAAATGGGGGTGCTATTGATCGCACATTTTTAATTTTAATATAATTGTGCGAAAGATATATTTTATTTTCTTCTATCATCCCGAAACTTTCCCTACCTATAATTTCCTAGTTGTTACCTAGAAAGTTTGTACTTTTCTAAGGGAGTCCAACTTGTGCACCTACAATTACTGTGCTTTTTGCTTTCCATAATCATAGCAATGTCAATACCCATTGTCAACAGAAATAGCTAAGTTTTGTTAAGTCTGGTTTGAGATGATCCTCAGCATTGCCGGGGCTTCCCAGCCGTCATTTTTACGGATGATTTGACCTCCTGCAGATCACACCGCAAGAGGCTTTATTTATGTACAAGGACTGCTGGTTCTGGAAAGCCTATATTTTTTCGCTACCCATGATCTCCGAAATTTGGAAGATAAGAGATCCTTGAAAGAATTACGTGATATATATCAAATGTTTTCTGCATAGACCTGTACTGGCCCACCGTCCACAGTGAGGTTGATGCCGATGATGTAGCTGCTCTGGTCAGAGGCTAAAAAGACAACTGCGTTGCCCAACTCACCAGCAGTTCCAACTCTACCAAGTGGTATTCCCTTTGAAACAGACTGGATAAATTGCTTTTGTTCCAGTTCGTACATTCCTTTCATGGAGCCTTCAATGGGAGTCGTTCCCGGACTGACCACATTGACACGGATATGTCTTGCTTTTAACTCGGTCCCCAGCACTTTGCCATAGCAACGATTGCAGCCTTTTTCGCTGCATAAACAGTGTATCTCCGCAGTCAATAAATGCTGTCATGGAAGAAGTGCGGATCATGGAGCCGCTGTCTTTCATAACCGGCAGCATAGCTTGAACGGTGAATAGAATTCTGATTGTGCTTAGAAAACAGCACTGAGGCAACCAGTTTCAATTTCAGACCACTGCACGCAAAACCTCACCGATATCCCGCTTAATACAAATTGCCTGTGGGCTGATCTCCCTGGGGGCATAGGCTTCCTGATCATTGACGCAGATATACCTGGCCCTGGTATTTTGTTTCGTTAACTTCCAGAAGGGTACTTGATAATTCCGGGGTGTTTTGTTTATTGCGCACCATTTTTTTTGGAGACCATCTACGCCTCATGTTCTGTCAGCACTCCGGCCTCCATAAGTAACTTTGTATTTCTGCGCATTTTAGGGGCTTTAATTTCCTCGCCGTTTTCGTCTCCGACTTTGCCGATAAAGCGGTAGTATATATCGACTTTCATTACAATCTCTCCATCGATCACTTCTTTCTCATGCACGATGATTTTATCAATCAGCGTGTGCAGAAGCGTCTCCGTCAGTTCTGTAATGTCTGTGTACTGTTCAACCAGTTCGGCAAATTCCTTTGCATTTTCTTGTCTGTTTGCTGTAGCCAGAAAGCAAATTTTGAAGTTCACTGTATCGAGATTTCAAGGTTGCCGCTTCCGCTTCATACGTTGCCGAAAGGCTTGCATACCGTTCATCAGAGATTTTGTGGTAAAGAACATTGTCCTCATAAAGCCGTTGGATCAGAGTATCAATTTCAGAAAGCCTTCGTTTGCAATTTTCAGCCTCTTTCTGGAATGACAATTTCTCACCATCCCATTCCTGCTCTGACAGCCGCATCAGGTGAGCCACATACAAATCTTTATCCGTAGCGGCCAGTGTTGCATGACGGCGAATGTCTCCCAAAAAGGATTTCATTTACCTGCTCCAACGTAATATAGTGATTGGAACATTCCTTTCCGCCATATCTGCGGTGGGTGTTACAACAAAAATGTCCTTTGGATTTTCGGCCTGTCCTGCGGGAATACACCATACGGGTACGGCAGTCATTGCAAATCAAAAGACCCCGGTACATATTGTCTGAGTTTTCCCATGTTGGGCGCTGCTTGACACTAATACGCGCCTGAACTGTATTGAAGGTCGCTTCATCAACTAACGCCTCATGGGTATTATCCACTGTAATCCAATCTTCTTCAGGTCTTGGCACAATTCTCTTATCTTTGAAAGAACGTGTCTGATAACGACAGCTTACCAGCTTGCCTAGATAGATGGGATTACTCAAAATCTGATACACTGTTGATTTCGCCCATGCGTATGGGTGCTTAACCTGTGCATTTGCCACATATTTTCCGTACTTGTCGCACAGAAAAGCCCGTGGTGTGGGGAACCTGTTCTGCCTCCAGCGTTTTGGCGATGTGATAACAGCTTACTCCCTCCAACGCCATACGAAACATACGTTTCACAATGGGCGCGTGCTCGCTGGGGACCAGATGATGTCTGTCATCCGGGTCCTTGCGATACCCAAAAAGCCGGGTAGCCTCCGGTATATTCTCCGTTCAGCGCTTTGGTTCTGAAAGCGGACTTCACTTTTCTTGCTGCAATCTTTGGCATACCACTCGTTAATGATATTTTTGAACGGAGCAAACTCATTGCTGCCTTTGCTCGTGTCCACATCATCATTGATAGCGATAAAACGTACATCATATTCAGGAAAAATCACTTCGGTGTAATAGCCTGTTTTCAGATAATCACGACCGAGGCGGGATAAATCCTTTACAATGATTGCAGCGACCTTGCCGTCCTCTGCCAGTTTCATAAGACGCTTAAAGTCAGGACGTTCATAATTTGTACCGGAATAACCGTCATCCACAAAAAACTCGCAATTTGCAAAACCATGTTCTTTTGCATATTGGCTCAACATTGTTTTCTGTGTCTGAATACTGGCGCTGTCTCCGCTGTACTCATCATCTCTGCTAAGTCTGCAATATAAAGCGGTAATTCTGATCTGTTGTTTTAATCTGCTCATAACCATCCTTTCCAACAACAGACCCAGTTGTTCGCACCTCTATTATACCGCATTCTCACAGAAAACACAGCAGTCTGCGGAAATTTAAGGTCTGTTAGTCATCCTTTCTTCCATAACTTTAGTTTCCAGCATTTGCAGAATCAATTTCTGCGGGGAATCCTTGCTTCGGGGATTACCAAAGGAAGTAACTTGAAATTTCACTTTCCCGATATGCTTCGCATAAGGTTCCGCCAGCTTTGCACCTGAAACTTCGATACGCCCCATAAAATCGCCTCCTTCTTCAATTTATTGGGTTTCAAAACCACATGAATAGACCGGGCCCATACTATAAAAAGTACAAGTCCGGCCCATTGTATCTGATTTCGATTTTGTTTGCCGTATTTGCCACGCCCCCCGGCAGCTCTGAATATACAAAGCGGGGTTGCTATAGGCTGCGGTTAGCTTCACCGCATCATAGCCCCGCATATGCCGCTGCTTTGCCAGAGCAAGCGTACACCGCAGGGACTTCCCTTCAAGTCTGTGAGGGATTGTGAAAAAGTACCATTATGATCTGTGCTGTCATCGCGCCCAGCCTGCCACAGCCAGGTCAATGAGTTGCGTTGATCGCTCGGACAGCCTGATTCATCACCTCCCTGGCTGCCTGTCTTTGCGCCGCCCCATTTGCCGCTCGAAACACAGAATGACGTACCTATAGCAACGTATATTCAGTTGTCAAAGAGCAGCGAGGGTACGGCAGTTATGACATTTCACAGTTTGGGATGGGCCGGAGCATTGCTGTCTGACCGCACCCATCGGACTTGTCCACCGAATATGTCCCTCTATTATTCATTTCATTTTTTTGGGCAAAAAGGGGTGGGGTTACAGCAAATTTTTATCAAAATACTTTTTTAGCTGCCGCAGTCCACGCTTAATACTGTCCCGTACAGAGGTGATTTCGCAGCCTTCCGCCCTGGCAATAGCAGCATTGTTCATGCCGAGAAAATAGCGTGCATAAATCCGCTGCCGCTGTTTTTCCGATAAGATGGCAAGCCCTTTGTAGAGGGTTTCCGTCATGCGGCGCTGTTCCAAAATTTCCAAAGGAGAGGGCTGTACAATCAATACATCCCGCTCAACATTGGCATCAAAGTCCAAAGAAAAATATGCTTTATGCCGATATGTACGCAAAATATAAGCCGCCTCGTTCAGCTTATACTCATGGAGCAGGTCAGCCACTTCATCCGGTACCTCCACAGTAATGTCTGTTGTATAAAAACGGGTAATAATCCCGCAGATTGATTTCTTTCATAGATTATCCTCCAATTCCGATCTTTAAGTTGGTTCCTGGCAAAATCGAAATCAGAGGTGGAGAGCGACAACGAATACATCCAGAGGAAGGCTTGTCCTTCGCCCTATATAGCAAAAAACGCGGCTGCCGAAAGACAGACGCGTACTCATGCTGTTTACTGGTTTTTCTTATAGAAAAAAGACAGGAAATGCCATATTTTGTCGAATGGAAAGCCCCGTAATCCAGCACAGGATTACGGGGCTTGATATTCCATATAACCGGTCTTGTCGAGGTCGGTGGTTTGACTTCGGCTGCAATTCCTTTCCTCCTTCTGCAAAGGAGGAAAAGGGTAGTTCTTTCTAACCTCCTTCAATTTGGAGGAAATTATATTGGGAGATTTCCCATTATTTTTTTCCAGAAGTGTTATAGTTCTATCAAAATCGAGCGCAAATTCCACTTATTAAAGAGTGCTTTCGACAGCTAATTCCATTATGTGGGGAAAGGCGTCCACAAGAAAAAGCACAGTGGCGAATTTTACATCGCAACTGTGCTTTTCTTAGAGCAATCAAATTTGTACCCAATCCCGTAGACGCTTTTCACATAGTCCGGCAGATCAGGCGCAACCTTTAGCTTCTTTCGCAGATTGCTCACATGGTTGTTGACCGCTTTACGGGAGTAGTAGGTGTAATCCTCATTCCATACCAAATCTATAAGCATCTCATAGGTAAATACCCGTTTGGGATTCAGGATAAGCAGGGAGAAGATTTCAAATTCCTTGACGGTTAGCTCGATCACCTGTCCGCGGACCGTTACAAGCCTCTGCTCTAAGCAGAAATACAAATCACCCTCTCGAACTTCTGTTAAAGGTTGGCTGACCTTCTTGGGGATTGAGTATTTGCCTCGAAAGATGGGGAGATATAGGTTATCGGCCAAATTGAGACTGCCGGTTTCATTCTCAGGACATACTGCGTTAGCTCCTTTTTTTGATCTACAGTAAGCAGGGCAAACAATTCTTCTCCTATCTGTCTGCCGGATTCGGCCAAATTAAGCATAACTAATTTCCCATATCACCACCACCTAACGATTGTTAAATATTTCAATTATTTTTCAAAAAACTATGTCCGCGATTTTTAGGGTAGTTTCATCATATCCTGCATGGGAACAAACCCCAATTTTGTATATAGCCGCTTTCCTGCTTCGGAGGTTTCTAAATAAATTTTAGAAATGCCGCGTTTTGTTGCTTGTTCTACAAGCCATTTTACGATTGCTTCACCTACACCCTGTTTTCTGAATTGTGGATTGATATAGATGTTCATTAAATAGGCGCATTTCCCGGTTGGATTATCCGGCGAAGGCATCTCCCGATAAAAAGCAGATGCCTCCGCAGCCAATAATTTTATCCTCCATGCAGGCAAAACAAGCGATATGTTCTTCCTGCGCCAGCGCCCTTTGATAATAGGCGCGGTTTTCCTGTTCCAATTCGTCTGTGTTCTTGCTTGACGGAATCGAGAACACTTCGTGTAAAACCTCCATGCGCCATTCCATCAGTAGTTCTATATCCTCCAGCGTTGCCTTTCGTATCTCAATCTCCATTAAAATCCCCCTTCATAACAGCAGGCATTTTTGTCATCCTCATTACCATTTGTATTCAGTGGAATAACCGGCATTTTGATAAGGAACTTTGTATTACTCCTTATGAAGAAAAATTGATAAATTCGCTCGTCCGCATCACAGTATAAAAAAGGAAACCGACCTTTTGGGTCGGTTCACTTCTACCTCATCATTTTTCAGCAAATCGAGGTTGCCCTCCGATACCTGCTATAGCATATGGTGGGATAAAAACTCCTTGACCCTTTCTGAGCGCGGATTCATGAAAAGCTCCTGCGGTGGGGCATCCTCCTCGATAACACCTTTGTCAAGGAACAGCACGCGTGTAGAGATAGTACGCACAAAGGTCATCTCATGGGAAACGACAATCATTGTTGTTCCTCTTTGTGCCAGGGATTTAACAACTTCCAACACTTCGCCCACCATTTCCGGGTCCAATGCACTGGTTGGTTCATCAAACAACATCAGTTGAGGTTCCATGCACAACGCTCTGGCAATAGCTACCCTTTGCTTCTGCCCGCCGGAGAGTTCCAATGCGCCCCGGTGCTGAAAGGACGCCATGCCCACTTTTTCCAGATTATTCAAGGCGATGTTCTTTGCTGTTTTTCGATCCATCCGTTTGACCGTTATCAGGGGAGGGTGCAATTTTCTAACACGGTTCGATTGGCAAACAGGTTAAAACTCTGAAAGACCATGCCTACCTTCTCATGTAGTTCTTTTAGAGGAGCCGACATATTCGTATAATCCGTCCCGTCTAAAATCACGGAACCCTTGTCCGGTTCCTCCAGGAAATCAATGCAACGGATGAGCGTAGATTTTCCGGACCCGCTGGGGCCAATGACGGAAATCACATCGCCTTGATACACATCCAAATCGATTCCACGCAGAACATGATCGCCGTCAAACCCTTTTTCCAATCCCCGCACACTAAGGACACATTTTTTTCTCATCCATTCGCCTTGTCCCCTTTCTCGGATTACGCCGGTGTAAGGCGCAATCCACCAGTTTATTCAATCCATAAGAGAGCAGGACAACCAGTGCCAGGTACAGAACCGCCGCTACAAGATAGGTGGAAGATACCGATAGGTTTTACCCGCAATAGATGTAGTGGCAAACATAAGCTCTCCGAAACCAATCACCGTAAGTACCGAGGTGCCCTTAATATTGTTAATCAGCTCGTTGACAATGGAAGGGAGGCTATTGCGTATTGCCTGAGGATAAACCACTCTGGTAATGGACTGCCAGGGCGTGAATCCCAGAGAAAAGGCCGCTTCCTTTTGCCCCTGCTCAACCGAATCAATACCACCGCGAAGCACCTCTGCCAAATAAGCGGCAGAATTCAAAATCACAGTAATCAAAGCAGGGGCAAACAGAGACCAAACCTGATTAACCTGTGTAACAGATGCACCCGGCATCAGAGCCTTCACAATAGAAAAGCCTCCGTAATAAATAATACAGGCCTGTACCATCATGGGCGTCCCTCGAATAATGGTTACATACAGTTTCTCCAATGTCAGCATTATGTACTTCACATACTGAACGGGTCTGGGGTCTCGCAGCGTGGGCTCATTCTGCCGAATATAGGCCAGCACCACAGCAAAGGCAAAGCCAATCCCCGTACCGGCTACGGAAGCCGCCATTGTCTGTCCGATACCGCTGATCCATGCCTTGCGCTCGCTCATCAGCAGATAAAGCATAGCATCCAGATCGCCTTCCGGCATCTCAGGAAGGCCCGCCACCTGGATAAACCGGTATATCAGCCATACGGCCAGGACAAGCACGAGAGCAACAACGGTGCCCCAGAACCAGCAAAAATTCTTTGCTTTCAAACTCGTTTTCATAATTGATTACTCGCCTCCGCGCTCGATAGCAGCGTCAAAGAGTGCCGTTCTGTCTGCCTCGCTGATTGTATCCAGTGCTGCATTGACATCTTCCAGCAATTCCGTGTCTCCTTTGCGAACACCTACGCAAATGCCGCTGAAATCCAGCTCAAAGCCTTCTCCTTCATCGAAAGTAAGGCCAATCAATTCCTCATATTGGGAGGTATAGACCTGCACGGTTTCACGGTTAATGACAATTCCGTCTACCGTCCCCTTGAGCAGCCGATCCAGCATGGCGGGAATCGTATCTACCGGAGAAATATGGTTGACACCTGGAATCTGGTCAATCACCGTGTCCAGACGGGTACCCCGCTGGCCCAAAATAGAAGCGCCGCTGAGTTCTTCCAGAGACGTCGCCCCGGCATAGGCGGAATCCTTATTCACCAGAATGGTGTACTCTGTTTTGGTAACAGCGTATGTATTGGAAAAATCTGCGGCCTGACGATGTTCCGGGGAATCCAACATACCGGAAATAACCATGTCAATCTGTCCATTATTCAGCGCCTGCATCAACCCGTCAAAAGAAACCTTTACAAACACAGGCTCCTTGCCCATGGCTTCCGCCACCCGCTTCGCAATTTGCACATCGTAACCATCGCCATAGAAACCCTCATGATTTTCAATCGGCGTATTGTACTCGGTGGCGCTGTCCTCTTCCCAGTTGTAGGGCACATAGGCAAACTCACGCAGCCAATGCGCACCGTATTATCCTCCGTTTCCGTGGAATTACTGCTGCATCCAGTGGCAAGCAATAAGACCGCCGCCATCAACACACAAAAAACCTTTTTCATAAATTTTCATCCTTTCTTTTCAAAAAATCTTCTTTTAGCCTCTTTTTGGATTTTGGGCCTGTACCAGTCTTGAAACAGCAGACAGCATCTTGCGGTGTCAAAGGATGTACCATTACAGCAATAGCTATGCAGCACAGCGGATCGCATAGCCAAATCATGCTGAATCTGTCTGTCAGACGGGAACTCTTGGGTATCAGGCATATGGTTGTTTTTTCCGCACTTTCAACCGTGCTTTTCTTTAGACGCAATCCCATATACTACTACATTTCCTCCCTTAAGCTACTAAATTTCACCTTCATATTTTTCAGAAAAGACGGTAGTAAGACGAAGAAGCTCTACAATATCCTCGTCGGCCATGTCAGCCATAGCATTTATTTCCGCTCTGGCAGCGGGTGGGACAATGCCTTTCGCATACTCCAATCCGGCATCCGTAAAACGGACAATCTTATTCCGGCGGTCATTTTCTGATTCTGTCAAAGACAAATAGCCCAATTTCCAAAACTTTTTGATAATGGCACTGATCGTCTGCTTGGTTGCCGACATTCGATCACTAATTTCCGATTGCAGGCAACCATCTGAAGAAAACCAGATGATGTCCAACACAAACAGTTCCTTCGCCGTCAAGCCATGCTTTCTGGCGCACATTTCGTAGGCAGCATATTGCAAATCCCGCAGCCTGCCATATTGATTGACATAAGCCCTCACTTTTTCCAGCTCCACATGATTATCCTCCCATTTTTGACGGTCTAACATTTGTTAGTCCGAGATTTGACTTTAGTATAGCACAAGAGATATGCTTTGTCAAGGGAACGCAAAATGGATTTTCGTCATGATATGTGGGAGGACATCCTGCACGACAGATAAAATGCAGGAGCGACAGCTCTGATAGCCGCCGCCCAGATAGTTTGCAATCTTTCTATTTTTTCTAACAGGTAGGCCAATAGGTACTTCCTCTGCCGCCAATTACCATGCGGCAAAGGAGTTCTCCACAAATGGAGCAAGGCTTTCCTTCACAGCCATACACCTGCAAAAACGGCGTGTTGCGATAATCCTGTCCTTTCGTTTCTAAATATTCCTCCGGTGTCATTTGGTTCTTTTCGATAAAATATGCTAATTGCTGGGGAATGGCGGCGGCAAGCCGCGACCATTCCGTTGCTGTCAAGCTGTTGGCAAGCCGCGCCGGATGGATTTTTGCTGCAAACAAAATCTCATCCGAATAGATATTGCCGATGCCGGCGACGATGCTCTGATCCAGTAAGCATTCCTTTATTGCCTTTTGCGCTTTCCCAAACGATCCCGCAGATATTCCGCGCTGCATTCCGAAGCCAACGGCTCAACTCCCAGCTTTTCGATGCCGCTGTATGGATCGGCTTCACCGTTTGCGATCAGCCAGAAACGTCCAAACCGGCGGGTATCGGAAAAACGCAGCTCCCTGCCATTGCTTAGTCGAAAAACAAGATGGGTATGCTTTTCTTCCGGCATATCCGCAGGCGTTATCAGGAGGCATCCGGTCATTCGCAAATGCAGGACCATATGGTCGCCGCTCTCGAACCAAAACAGCAAAAATTTCCCCCGGCGCTCGGCACGGTCAAAGGTCTGTCCCATTAACCTGCCGCAAAACTCGCCCGCAGAGGGATGTGCAATAATCTCCAGTCTATGAACCCCAATATCCTGAAACGTAAGACCCTGCACCTGTGGTTCCAGCACTTGTCTGATTGCTTCTACTTCCGGTAATTCTGGCATACTCACTTACCGTCCTTTCCTTCCAATCTACATTCCTTTTTTCGCACTTTTCTTTATTTTTCGTGGTAGAAATAATTCACAATGACAGGCGGCGCTTCAAAAGGATGCATCATACTGTCATCGTTTACCACATAGTCAAGACCGGTTTCTGCGGCATAGGCTTTCAGTTCTATATCCAGAAATTCCCAATATTCTGAATTTCCCCTTTTGATAAATCTCCTGGTAAATCGGCAGCAGCTCCGGGTGCTTTTTCCCGTATATACTCCAAAATCACCGTTTTATAGCTGCCGCGCAGGTTGAGATTTTCCAGCCATACCAACTGGCACTGGCCCTTTACCCTGTCGATAATGGAAGGCACGTCCGTCAGCGCCGGAAAGATAGGGGAGATGAAACAGGTTGTTCGGATGCCTGCCTCATGCAGCGTTTTCATGGCGGCAAGCCGTCTTTCAATCGAAACCGCTTTATCCATATCGGCCCGGAACGCCTCGTCCAGAGTATTGATGGAAAAACCAACCCGGATGTCTGAAAAAGTCTTAAACAGGTCGATGTCCCGCAGCACCAGGTCAGATTTGGTCTGGATTGTGATTTTTTATGCCGCTGCCCTGTAACTGTTCCAGCAAAGAACGAGTACGGCGGTATTGTTCTTCCTGGGGATTGTATGGGTCGGTCACGGTACCAGAGAACAGCTCTTTTCCGGCATATTTTTCCGGTTTTCTGATCTTGGGCCAATACTTTACATCCAAAAACTCTCCCCAGGGCTCCGGATGATTGGTAAACCGTTTCATAAAACTGGCATAACAGTATTTGCATCCGTGAGTGCAGCCCACATACGGATTCACAGCATAATCACAGACGGAAGGTCTGTCTTTGTGATCACGCTTTTGGTATTGATTTCTTTTATTATCATATTGCTGTCATCCCTTTTGCGCTTCTGAGAGCCGCATCCTGAAAATGATTGCCGGGATTCAGCTCAAATGTCACCTCAATCCCAAGCTGCCGGTAATGCTCCGCAAGGGCTTCCGTATTATCCTGCACGGTTTTCAGAAGCGGATGTCTTGTCTTTTCTCCTTGTCCCCCAGGGACAGATAGATCCTGTCGGGTTTCCGCAGCATATCGTGGCCTGCAGCAAATTCCAGAAAATCAGGAAACCAGAGTGAGCCGGATATACTTGCCGCGCGTTCAAAGGCATCGCATCGGTACATTGCATAAAGGGCGAACAGACCGGCAAGAGAGTAGCCTGCGATGCAGGTACGTGTCGGGTTGCCGCAAATAAGCGTCCTGGCCTTTGGAAGTATCTCGGAAAGAAGCAATTCCAGGTATTCATCTGCTCCGCCCGTAGCCGCCGTATCATCCGCCGACAGCGGCGGACAATACCACGGCGTCATATCATGGTTCCAGTCAAGGTTCCCGATGACAAGCACATTGACATCACCCGCGCTGATTTTTCTCACTTCACGCATGACTGATTCTCCATCGCCGGTATAGGTGTTCAGGACGATCAATGGCCGATCAGCCTGCATGGCAGAGTAGAGCGTGACTTCTTTTCCCGATACGCTGAATTTTCTTTTTTTCCAATGTAGATTCGGTGGATAACTGGCTGCACATTTTACCAGCCTCCCATATGGATATGTCCATCCGGGCTGCTGCTGTACTGCTCTAAAACCAGCTCGTCCTCCTTCGGGTATCCTACTCCAATAAAGCATGGGGTCATCCAGCCCTGGGGCACGCCCAGCGTGTTCAACACAACGTCGTGTTCTTTGTTTAGCGGAATCCGCAGCGAGTAGCCTAATCCTTCATTGATAACAGCCAGCATGATATTTTCCGCAACACACCATGCGGTGGTAAGCGGATTTAATTTGCTCACCCATTCTCCATTGAGCCTGCTACACTTGAACAATGGGACGATTACATAGGGACAGTCCACCAGCATGGTATACTGCCTCGGCATGGCATAGGCATACATTTTCTGCGCCAGATTGGGGCGCGTATATGTGCGGTTACTGTCCACATAGCGTTTGGCAACGGCCTTTGCATAGGCAAAGGCGCGCTCCTTATCTTCGCGCTCATGCAGAACAATAAACTGCCAGCTTCGGTAGTGATCCCAGGAAGAGCCTTCATGCCTGCTTCCAGAATCCTTTTGATTGCCTCAAAGTCAACCTCTTTGTCCGTCCATTCACGGCTTGTTTTCCTTTGATTGATAACTTCATTAAATTCCATCGTATCATACGCCTCCTCGGATTTCTTACCATTTGTTCCAGCGGACTTTATTTTCCACGGTTGCTTTGACCTGTGCGGGCAGGAGCGGGTCTTTGATGGAGTACCCTAATACCACCATAGCGGGCAATCCCCAACCATCCGGCACCTTCAGAAAGTCCTTGATCTGCTCCGGCTCTTTCTTTACCGGAATATGAACCACGCTGCCAACGCCTTCGGCAGTGGCGGCCAGCAGCATATTTTCAATGAGCGCCCAGGTCGCACCATAATCCATCAGACCATAGCCGTTCTTGTCCTCGCTCAGAGGGTACTTCTGCTTGTAATAGGGGAGGATGACGCAGGCGGATTCCTCGATCATGCTGCGCTGACGCGGGTAAGCAATCTTAAACATTTCCTGCTGCGGGGTCTTCGGCTCCTGAATCCGGCAGGGATAGGGACGGATAAACTTAGCCAGCTCTCCTTATCATAGCTTTATCCGTCAGGGTGAGAAGTTCCCATCTTCTTTGATGATTGGAAGATGGAGCCTTCAAGCCTGCGTCCAAAATCCGCTCCAACACCTCTCTCTGGGAATCTCCCTGTCCTCAAACTGACGGATGCTTCTTCTTGTGTTAATGACCTCATAAAATTCCATTTTTGTTTCCTCCGTTTCCTGATTTACCAACATCGTTAAGTTCTTTGTAAATGTCCGGGACAAATCAACCAACTGCTTTTGTTC
>VOFH01004218.1_pt1 | contig 20305 bp, 44 predicted proteins | sample 5384091 | NCBI WGS metagenome assembly VOFH01 (sample SAMN12384727, study PRJNA508395) | human gut metagenome | isolation source: healthy gut G | host: Homo sapiens
TTACAGGACACAGCAAATTTAGAGAGAAACTTGAAAACTACTAGAATCTGGCTCCTTAGTTACCCTATGTGGTGATTCAGGTGCTGGAAAAACAACTTTACAAAAATCAATTGGAAAAGCATTGGGTGTGAAAAAGTTATTAATTCTCCTACTTTTTACAATATTGAAAACTTATTATGGAAAAATGCCTTTGCATCATATTGATGCATATCGTTTGGAAGGAATAACTCAGGATTTAGGATTTGAAGAACTATTCGATGATGGGGTATGTGTTATCGAATGGCCTGCGTATATTATGGATCAGTTACCGAATGAACGATTGGAGATTGAAATAAAAAGAATTGGAGAATTTGAACGTTTGTTTTATTTCATCAATTGGTGATGTGTATGAAAAGATTGTGAGGGAATTATAATGAAAACATTATGTATGGATAGTGCACATAAAAATTTGCTTATCGCATTAATTAAAGATGGAGAAGTGAAAGCTTCTATTTGTGAGGAATGCTGGAAAAACAAAGTGAAACATTATTTCCGTACTTTGTATCTTTAATGGAAGAGGCAAATTGGGAAGTCGATGATATCGAACATGTCATAATTACAGATGGACCAGGAAGTTATACTGGTGTGCGAATTGCAATGACTGTTGCGAAAGTTTTTGTACACGTAAGCAAATTCCTTTATCATGTATATCTTCTTTGCAGCTATATGCTGGTATGAGAGAAAATGTTTTTGTTTTATTAGATGCTAGAAGTAAAAGAGCCTATTGTGCAGCTTTAAATAAAGGGAACTTTACTATGGATGAGCAAATCTTGACATTGGATGAAATTAAACAGTTAACAGAAAATGCTCAATATTGTTTTGGGAGATACGGAGTTACTTGGAATTGAAAACCAGAAATTGACTTAGTTGAAAACTTTAAGCAGTTAATACCACTTGCTCGTCCTATTGATAATATTCATACACTTGTTCCTAGATATCTAAAAAGATCAGGATTCTTATAGGTAAAATAAAATGATACGTGAAATGAAAATAGAAGATTGTTCTATTGTTTCTCAAATAGATGCACAATGTTTTCCAGTTCCTTGGAGTGAAGAACAATATAAACGTGAATTTAATGAAAATGAATTTGCATATTTATATGTTTTAGAAGATCATAATGAAATTATTGGATTTATTGATTTCTGGATTACATTTGATAGTTGTCAGCTTGCTAAAATAGCTGTGTTGCCTTCTTATAGAGGAAAGCATTATGCACATTTACTTATGGATAAAATGATTGAAAGAGCACAGCAGGAGAATTGTGAAATTATATCTTTAGAAGTTCGTGTTTCAAATACTGCTGCTCATAAATTATATGAGGCGTATGATTTTATTAAAGTAAATGTTAGAAAACAATATTATCAGGATAATGGAGAAGGTGCAGATTTTCTTATAAAAGCGATAGGAGGGAATTGTGAATGAAAGATACCTATATATTAGCAATTGAATCTAGCTGTGATGAAACAGCAGCATCCATTGTAAAAATGCTAAAGAAATTGTTTCTAATGTTGTTGCGACACAGATTGATGTACATAAAGACTTTGGAGGAGTTATTCGAGGTTGCCAGTCGTATACATGTAGAAAACATATCAATGGTTATTGAAGAAACATTGCATAAAGCAAATATGAAGGTTGAAGATGTAGATGCTATTGCTGTTACGCAGGGACACGATTGGTAGGAAGCCTTCATGTGGGGGTACAAGCTGCAAAGACACTTGCATGGGCATATAATAAACCATTAGTTCCAGTACATCATATTGCAGGACATATTTATGCTAATCAACTTATTACAGAATTAAAGTTTCCTTTATTAGCATTGGTTGTATCTGGTGGACATACAGAACTTGTATATATGAAAGATGAATGGAGTTTTGAAATACTTGGAACAACACAGGATGATGCGATAGGTGAAGCTGGCGATAAAGTGGGACGTGTTTTGGGACTTCCATATCCTGGTGGTGTTTATGTGGATAAGATTGCGAAAGATGGTAAACCAATCTATTCATTAGCTAAACCAAAAAACAGAAAATGAACTAGATTTTTTCCTTTAGTGGATTGAAAAGTTCTGTATTACAGTTTATCGATCGATGTAAAAGAAAAAATGAAACATTTAGACCTGAAGATTTGGCAGCATCCTATCAGGAAACTGCTTTTTGAAACTTTACTAAGCAGAGCTAAAATCGCAATTGAGAAATATAATCCAAAACAGATGGTATTAGCGGGTGGTGTAGCAGCTAATTCATGTTTAAGAAGCAAAATTACAGATGGCTTGGCAAAAAGAATATTCTGATGTCGAATTTATTATTCCACCACTTTCCTGTTGTACAGATAATGCAGCAATGATTGCGGTTGCTGGAACAATAGCTTATCAGCATGGGGTTCGAGCAGATTATTCTTTAACTGCGGATCGGTATTGATTTAGAAGAATCTTAATAGAAAAAGCAGGAATCATTGCAATTCCTGCTTTTTCTTGTCTATAGACAAATCCTACTGTTCTTCGTAGTAGCATCCTTCTTCCTGAGATGGAGGAAAACGTCTACCTTTTTCAACATCTACATCTTTATACATTTCTTTGCCATTTGCATCATAGCAAGTGTATTTTCCGGTTTTTCACAGTTCATTCCCCGGACGATATTTTTTTGTTCGTGCCATTTTTAACACCTCCCGATAGTAGTATGAAGCTGCAATCAAAACTTATTCACTTTTTTAATAAAAATTGATAAAATGATAAAGTAGTGAAAGGATGAACAAAAATGAAAATATTAGCAAGTGATTATGATGGGACTCTTCGCACAGGAGTTCTTGTTGATAAAAAGATAGAGATGCAATTGTAAAGTTTCAAAAGGATGGAAATCATTTTGGAATCGTAACAGGACGTAGTATGGAATCTTTACAAAAAGAAATTGAAGTCAATAATTTAACATACGATTTCATTATAACAAATAACGGAGGAGTTATTTTTGACAAAAAATGGGAATTTGCTGGAATGTCGTTATATGGATTTTGACAAAGCACTGGATATCATTAGTTATATTAAGAATCTAGAATGTGTATCTTATGTTATTAATGATGGATATCATCGTTTTAAATTTGATGTAGATAAGTCACAAGTTGATCATAAATATGCGAATATGGAAGATCATAGTGAACATGAGGAAGAAGTATTGGATAGAGGAAAAAATTGCACAACTTGTAATTTCTTTGAATGATGATGCTTTAGCAGAGGAAATTGCTCAGCATATCAACACAAATTTTCGTGGTTATGCAATAGCTTATGTGAATGTGAATTGCGTAGATATTGTACCTGAAGGTGTATCGAAAGCAGAAGCTTTGTATTATATAGAAGATGAGTTTGGATATGATCATGACGCGATTTATACAATTGGTGATTCTTTTAATGATGTACCAATGCTGGAAGAATTTCATGGTGTCAGTGTTGCACATGCAAAAGAGGCTGTACAGGTAAAAGCAGAAAAAATATGTAAGGATATAGAAGAATGTATCGATTGGTTAATGTCTTTACAATAAATAATAAAGATACTAATATACGTTTTTGCATTGATAGATTATAAAAGAATAGGTACAGAAGATAGAATATGGTATAATAAATAAACGAGAGGAGTGTTTATCTATGCTCAGTTATCTAACTTTATCCAACCTATGGGCACTGCTTAGATCTTTATTAGATATCCTTTGCTTATGGGCAATTGTATATTATTGTTTAAAGATCGTTAAAAATAATTCGTACAATTCAAATTTTCAAAGGTATACTTCTTTATTATCATTATCAAAGGAATTGCTTCTGTATCTGGACTTCATACAATGGAAAGTATTATGGCTTCTGTTATGTCTTGGGGGTAATTGCCCTGATTGTTATTTTCAGCCAGAAATTAGAAGTATGTTAGAGAAGATAGGAAAGACGAATGTTTTTTCACATATTTAATACACTTACGATTAATGAAAAAGAAGATTTAGTGGAAGAACTTGTAAAAGCATGTTCTGAGATGTCTAAAACGAAAACAGGTGCTTTAATTTCAATAGAACAAGGACATTCCCTATCTGATTTTATTAAAACAGGTACAGCAATGAATTCTGTTGTTTCAGTGAATTGCTGTGTTCTATTTTTTCAATATGGAACCCGCTGCATGATGGAGCTGTTATTATACAGGGAGTAAAGATTGCTTGTGCAGCAGCGTATTTCCTCCTACAACAAGAGAACTGCCAACCAGTTATGGAGCTCGACATCGTGCGGCAGTTGGAATCAGTGAAATTACAGATTCTATTACCATTGTTGTTAGTGAAGAAACAGGAAATATTTCTATTGCGGAAGGTGGAAAACTAACGGTAATATCAGAAACAGGATTAAAGGAATTCCTGATGGAAGTTATATGCAGTTCCTCTAAATCAAAAGATGAATCTGAAAAGAGAGTGAGCAGACAGAAAATACTTCAAAACATAGCGGAGTTTTTTGCCCATTACTTTAAGGGTAAAAATAAAAAAGTAAAAAACAGAAAAGAAAATCGCTATACAAAGAAAAAGAAAGATCAGCTTCCTGATGAAGTAGAAAGTGAAACAATCACACTTGATACAGGAAAGGAAATGGAAATTGCGAATTCGGTAGAAGAAGAACAAGCCCCATTTGATCACCTTTTATTGAAAATATAGTGGAAACGGATAAAAAGAAGAAAAGAAAGAAAAAAAGCAGCAAAGCGCAAACCTAGAAAAAAAGAAGAGAAGAAAGAAAAGAGAAAATAGAAGTTTCTAATGATATTACAAATATGGCTAATGATTTGTTTAATGATGTGATAGAGCCTGAGAAGATTGTTCTTCATTATGAAAAGATGATGAGGAAGACTCCTTAAATAAAGATGAAGAAAGGAGTGGTATCTAATGGCAAAAAAAGAAAAGAACTACACAAATGAGTTCTGAAGGGAAAACAGAACTGGCTAAGGCAATTGCGGAGAAAAGTGAATCTTTCGCAAAACATTATGAGAATGTAGAGTTAAAAGTAAGTAAGTTTTTTCGCTGGATAAGTGGATGGTTAGATAAATTATTATTTAATCAGAAACATGGTAAAATTGTAGCTTTAATTCTTGCAGTATTGTTTTTTGTTATTTTAAATGCAGACAGTGATGCAATTTTGAAAAAGTTTAAAAATGCGGAAACATTAGGAGATTATCCAGTAAGTGCAATTATTTCAGATGAAGCCTATGAAGTTACAGGACTTCCAGAACAGGTTAAGGTTCGAGTCATTGGGGATATTAGTGATATAAAAATGTAAAACAGCAAAAAATTTAAGAATTATTGCGAATATGACAGATTTAACAGAAGGAATGCATGAAGTTAAACTGACGACTGAAGGTGCTCCAAGTGGCGTAGATGTTGTTTTGGAACCAAGCAATGCGGTAGTTACAATAAAGAAAAAATCAATACGAAGTTTTACTTTGGGGTTTGATTATGTTAATCGTTTCAAAATGGACAGCATTTATGATTTGAGTGAACCAGAGCTTGAACAGGGAGAAGTCTATGTTCGAGCGTCTAATGAAACATTAGATAAAATTTCTTATGTGAAAGCGTTGATTAGTGTGAAAGAGGATTATACGAAAGACTTTGAAACAATGGCAACCATTGCTGCTTATGATGAAAATGGAGATAAAATGGACGTAGATATTATCCCATCAAAAATGAAGGCAAAGGTAAAAGTAACCAAACCATCTAAAAAATGTACCTGTTACTTTAGTACCAAATGGAGTAATTCCTAATAATAAGGCAATAGAGTCTTATACTTTTAAATCATCCTAAGGTTGATATTTTTGCGAAACAAAGTGTTTTGGATAATATAACTGAATCACCAATCTCAATACCGGCGTCTACTTTGACTTCCGATCGAGAGTTTTCAATGCCATTGATTGCTCCAAATGGTGTAACAAAAATAAGTGAAAGCTTTGTTAATATCTCAGTTAAGCTGGCGGATGCAAAAGAAACTATATTAAGTGGGATACCAATTCATATTATAAATACACTGGATGGATTTAGCGCATCTTTTGTAAATGAAGAAAATAAATCAACTTCTGTTACAGTAATAGGGGGCAGAAAAGGTAATTAAAGAAATTAAAAAGAAGATATTAAAGTGTATGCAGATATGAGTAAGGTTGATAAGCCAGGTACTTATGAAATAGAGTTGTTTGTTGAAGGCAAGAATAAGCTTGCAAGTTATAAGACAAAAAGAAGGAAAAGTAACGATTAAAGTAGAGGAAAAATAAAGAAAGAGGTAGAAGACATGGGAAAATATTTTGGAACAGATGGTGCTAGAGGGCGTGCAAATGATACACTTACGCTTGATATGGCTATTAAAATTGGACAGTATGTTGCGTGGCATTATGGCAAAAATCGACATGCAAAGATCCTAATTGGAAAAGATACAAGACTTTCCAGTGATATGTTTGAAATGGGATTAGCTGCAGGAGCTGCATCATGTGGAGCAAATGTATATTTGCTAGATGTATGTCCTACTCCAGCAGTGGCTTATCTGGTTCGCAAAGAAAATTTTGACTGTGGGATTATGGTAAGTGCTTCACATAATCCATTCCACGACAATGGAATCAAATTGTTTAACCATGAAGGATATAAGATGAATCCGAAGTGGAAGCAGAAATTGAAAAATATATTGATGGTGAGATAAGTGTTGAAGTTGCTAAAGAAGAACATATAGGTAGTGTAATTAACTGGAATGAAGGATTGGAACTATATGAGTCTTGGTTAAAATCTATTGTTCATATGGATTTAAGCGGAATGAGAATTGCACTTGACTTAGCTAATGGCAGTGCAACAAGCTGTGCTGCAGAAACTTTAAGTTCTTTAGGTGCTACTGTAGAAGTTATTCATTCTGCACCAAACGGTATCAATATTAATACAAAATGTGGTTCTACACATCCAGAAGAGTTACAGAAGATGGTTAAAGATGGGGATTTCCATGCTGGTTTTGCCTTTGATGGTGATGCAGATCGTTTGATTGCGGTTAATGAAGATGGAGAACTTATTGATGGTGATCATACAATGTATATTTGTGGAAAATATATGAAAGATCATGGAAAATTAAACAGCAATGTAGTTGTCACAACTGTTATGAGCAATTTAGGATTATATCATGCATTAAAAGAGAATGGAATTGATTATGAACAGACAGCTGTTGGAGATAAATATGTGTTTGAATGCATGAGAGAGCATAACTATTCTGTAGGAGGAGAACAGAGTGGACATATCATTTTCTATGAACATGCAAATACTGGAGATGGTTTGTTGACAGCTTTAAAATTATTAGAAGTTATGGTATCAACAGGGAAATCCTTTAAAACAATTAAGTGAAGGTTTATTCATTTATCCACAGTTATTGATTAACACACCGGTAAAAGACAAACATGCTGCTTTGGAAGATAAAGAACTTCTTGCGGTAATTAAAGAAGTGGAAGAAGAACTTGGGGATGAAGGAAGAATCCTGGTACGCCCAAGTGGTACTGAGCCATTAGTTCGCGTTATGGTGGAAGCAAAAACAGATGAACTTTGTTCTTGCTATGTAAATAAAGTTATTGATTTTATCAAAGAAAAAGGTATGTAGATATAAAAAGATGTTTTCGTAAATGAAAGCATCTTTTTTAACATTTTAATAGGAAGAAATGTAAAAATTTATAAAACTGAAAAATTATGTGATAAAAATGTAAAACAGAAAGGAAATTAAAGGAAAGGGAAAAATCTCTTTTTTTTCACATAATTTGTTCTAAAATAAGAGTTAAGAGGTGAATCAAATGAAAAAGTTATCTGTGTAGTAGAAGATGAAAAGGCAATAAATGACCTTGTAAATCAATATTTGAAAAAAGAGGGCTATGAGGTTCGTTCTTATTATACATATGAAGAAGCAAGTGCACATGTAAGTGATGATGATGTGCATTTATGGATATTAGATATCATGCTGGATGATAAGAGCGGTTTTGATTTGATTGAAGAAATTCGTCTGCAGGGAAAAGATATACCTGTTATCTTTATGTCCGCAAGAGATAAAGAATTTGATCGTATCATTGGTTTGGAAAAAGGAAGCGATGACTATATTACAAAACCGTTTTCTCCAAAAGAATTGGTTCTTCGTGTAAATAATGTAATAAAACGTGTATATAAAAATGATTCTAACAGAATTATGGTAGATGGATATGAATTAGATGAAGAACAGCGTAAAGTATTTGATGGTGGAAAAGAGATTGACTTAACAACAAAGGAATTTGACTTGTTAATGATGTTTATTAAAAATAAAGGGATGGCATTTAATAGGGATAAAATTCTTACTAATGTGTGGGAAGAAAACTATTTTGGAAGTGATCGCGTGGTAGATGATACTCTTCGTCGTTTACGTAAAAACTTCCCAATTTAAATATTCATACGATTTATGGATATGGATATCGATTAGGTTAGTATGAAACAGTTTAATCAGTTTATTAAAGGTTTATCACTGACACAGCAGCTGTTTGCGCTCATTGCATTTTTGTTACATTTTTTTCTCTGCTTTTTTCTTTATATATATCAATAATAGTGTGGATAACGCTATTAAAGAACAAGTATTTGAAACATTGGATAATACACAATTGGCTTTGTTAGGAGCTAGTAATGCGATTGGCGATGATTCTATTTATAGTGAAGCTGACCAAACTATCACTTATACAATTGTTGTGAAAGGAAACAACTTGGTCTTGGCCTATAACAATGCTTATTCAAACAAGCCGGATTTGAATTCTAATGAGTGGCAGCAGATTTGTCAAGATGTTTTAAAGTGTTATAATCACAATGATGGAAAACCATATCACGGTATTTATAAAAATAAAGAAACAGGTGTAGATTCTTATTATGTAATTCGTAAATTTAAAGAGGATCGCCTTGTACTTACAAAAACATATAGTGATAATACTGTAAAAATGGAAGATATGCTCATCAATAGTGTTGTTTATATAACAATTATTGTTGTTGGTTTCTTCTTTATCATTTTAATGATGTGGGTAGTTACTTTGATTCATCCATTAAATCAGATTCGAAATTATATAGAAAGAGTAAAAACTTGGAAAAGATGCAGAACTGCATGTCAACCGTAAAGATGAAATAGGAGAACTTGCAGATGCACTTGTTAGTATGAGAGAAGAACTTCTTCGTCAGGAAAAGACAAAAGAAGAAATGATTCATAACATTTCTCATGATTTGAAAACACCAATTGCGACAATTAAATCATATGGTGAAAGTATAAAAGATGGTATATATCCATATGGAACACTGGAAAAAAAGTGTAGATGTTATTATTGAGAATGCGGATCGATTGGAACAGAAGGTACATTCTTTATTATTTATGAATCGTGTAGAATACTTAATTTCTCAAGATAGTGAGGGTATTCGCTCTAATATGAAAGATATAGTAGAAACCGTTGTACAAAATACACGTTTGATAAAACCAGAAATTGAAATTAAAACAGACTTAGAAGAAATTTATTTTGATGGATTGGATGAACCATGGCGTGTTGCAGTTGAAAATATAATTGAAAATGCATTGCGTTATGCAAATACTGTGATTGATATCCATTTAAATGAGCAGGAAGGATTAACAATTGCTAATGATGGACCTTGTCTTTGGGGTTTCGTATTATACTATGATTGAAAGGATAATAACAGGCATTAAAAAAGCAGTTACCATATTTTCTCACCCCGGCAACCGCTTTTCTGTGGCCCTGTTCGGTACCACTCATGTTACATCTATATTGTAATCACAATGAACAATTTAATCAACGCTCATATGACAATTTAATCAATAAATTTAATATTACGATCCATACCATGGAATGTCCTCGTTGTCATGCGAAGGGTTCTTTGATTTTTTATGGACATCGTGTTCGTAAATTTATCTTTGTGACTCGCACTGTTTTGATCAATGCCCAGCGATGTCGGTGTAAAGAATGTGGTGCTATTCATATCATTCTTCCTTCTTTTGTAGTTCCAGGATTCAATCATGTCTATTTATCCATCCGAAAGGTTTTGAATAAAGAGCCTGACCGATCATTAGAAGATTCTTATTTCTACAGATTCATCAAAAGTTTTTTCCCACCTTTTCCAAAATCTTCAGAAGATTCGGATTATCTTGCCTTCTTACGCCGGAGCTCGCTTTTTCGAAAATTCGGTTCTTATGCATTTTTAAGTCGATAAAAACAGCGACCAACCTGATATGTATATCCAGTTTTGCCTGCTTCGCTTATAGTTAAGGTGTACGAAGACTTGCTTTATCAGGAGGTGACACAATATGCAAGACTTTATCAATTGCGAAGCTTCTATTTGCACAATCTTCAATCTGGATTCATCGATTTTAGAATCCTGTTCCTGTATTAGACGAAATGAACAGACGATCATCGATGTAAAGCTTTTAGATTCTCGACCAGCTTGTCCTGAATGTGGAAATCCCATCACGAAGATCAAGGGATATGTGACCAAGACCATCCAGCACTCGTTACTGGCCGATAAAAAATGTGTTCTTCAATACCATGCCAGGCGATATATCTGCCCAATATGCCACAAAACGTTCTATGAATACAATCCTTTCGTCTTCCAGAACATGAAGATTTCTTCAGATCTGATGCTTCAGATCCTCAAGGACTTACAAGAACACGGCGAAACCTTTACCCACGCAGCTAAGAGATATCATATTTCTCCAACTTCTGTTTCATCGATCTTCGATTCGGTTGTTTCGATTCCAAGGGCAAAACTGCCAGAAATCATGTGCACAGATGAAAACTATGCCTTTCATTCCAAAACACAAAACAGTAAGTACATCTGTCTTTTGATCGATCAGACCAATGGGCAGCCAATCGATATCTTGCCTAGTCGACGATATGAATATTTAGATAAATACTTCTCAAATATACCAAAATATGAAATAGATCAGGTCCATATCATGATTACGGATATGTACGAACCATACCGCAGGATCATTAAAAACATTTCAAAAATGCGATTCATGTGGTCGACCATTATCATGTTTCACAGGAACTGCACCGCAGAGTGGACAGGGTTCGCTTAAGGATCATGAACCCCCTGCGATGCATCAACACATCGAAACGCACCCGGGAACAAGAAGAAAACTATTATCTGTTAAAACACAAGAACGGACTCCTGTTCAAGCACTTCACAAGATCTAAAAGGCGCCGATGGAAAACCACTTTTCGATATTTTAAGACCAAAAGAATATAATAAGGTTCTAAAACGATATATGAACCCATACGATTATGCCAATGCGCTTGTATCTATTCATCCGGATATAAACACGGCCTGGGAATTAAAGGATGAACTTACGGATTTCTATGTCTCGAACACACTTGAAACGGCACCTTCTGCTTTGAAAAAAGTCATTACCGATTTCAGAGAAAGCAATGTAGAAGAAATGGTCAAGTTTAGTTACACATTAGCCAACTGGCAAACCGAGATCATCAATTCTTTCTACATAGCCAAAACCGAATACAAGCTCTCGAGAAAGACAGGACAAATCACTGTCGGATATAAAAGGCTCAACAACGCACTGATGGAACGACTCAACGGAACCGTCAAGCTGATTACCAAGGCAGCCAACGGATATACCAATTGGGAACGATTCCGTAACCGATGCATGTTGGTCCTTGAAAAAGGCATAGAATTTGCAATCGACGAGAAAGACAAAAGCGTAAAGATGGTCGAAAAAAAGGAGCCCACCACCTAGGACAGGTGATGAGCCCTTTAGACCCTCTCAACGAAATAGTTGATATCCCTCTTCATAAATACCCAACACTATAAATTCTTTTTGAAGACAAATTTGAATCAAATTTTCTACCGCACTTTTTTCATCGTGAATTCAAAACGTTCATGAACATACTTCTCTAAATCTTCTCGCTCTATTTTATTAGAAAAGACTGGATAATTTGCTAGTAGGCATGGTAAAGCAGAAAGAAGATGAGGAAAATCTTTTGTTCAATTTCCTTTTTTATCTTTTTTTGACAGAGCTTCGATTTCTTCTCGAAAATTCTGCATAACTTCTCCATAATTAATTTTTGTCATATACGATCTCCTTGTATTTCTAACTACTATTAAGTATATCATAAAACATGTTCTTTCCATGATTTTTTCTTCTTTAAACATTATCTATTTAATAAAAAAAAAAGAGTTTTTTTAGGCTGTCCGTTATACTGTATAAAGGAAATAAAGGGGTGCTGTTATGGATACAAATAGACTGTTAAATACGGTTGGCTTTGCGGGAAACTGCTTATTCAAAGTGGTGCAGAAATATATCGAGTAGAAGAAACAATGGTTCGTTTATGCAAGAGCTTTGTAGAAGTTCAAGATGCAGATAGTTTTGTTACTCCTACTGGTATCATGTTTTCTATAACAGTAAATGATCAAACTTTTACGAAGATCATGAGGGTGCATAGTCGAAGTGTTGATTTAAATTGCATTGATAAAATTAATGCATTATCTCATAAGGCAAGTGTTACACCTTATACTTTAGAGGAATTGGAAACAGAGCTTGATGAAATAAGGAAACAAACTCGTTATTCTTTTCTAGTGACAATGTTATTTGGAGCGATTGGGGCAGCAGGATTTGCTATTTTTTTGATGGCACATGGAAAGAAGCTATTTGTGCCTTTATTATTGGAATTTTCATTAAATGTGTTTGCTGGTGCCTAGAGAAAATACAACTGAATTCTTTTTTGTGAATGCTGTTTCTGCAGGTGTTGCGGCATTTATTGCTGTTTTTCTTCATTTATGTTTTCAAGATACAGATATGGATATTATGATCATTTCCAGTATTATGTTGCTTGTGCCTGGTCTTGCGATTACAAATGCAGTACGTGATACTGTAGCAGGCGATTATTTATCTGGGGTTGCTCGTGCAACAGAAGCTATTTTAGTTGCGATTGCGATTGCGGTAGGAGTTGGCTTTGTGTTAAGTATTTCGTTAAGACTTGGAGGTATGTGATATGCTGCAGATAATGTTTAGTGGTTTATTTAGCAGTTTTCTGGCAAGTCTTGGTTTTGGTATTTTATTTAATATTAAAGGGAAAAAACTTGATTCTTGCTGGAATTGGTGGAGCTATTGGTGGAATGGTTTATAAACTTGTGCTATTTCTTGGAGGCAGTGAAATGATTGCTATGTTTTCAGGATCTGTTGTCTTCTCGCTGTATTCTGAAATTTTAGCTCGTGTTTGTAAAACACCAGTTACAACGTTTATTATTTGTGCCTTAATTCCTTTGGTACTGGTGGAGGTATGTATCGAACAATGCAGCAGGCTATTGCAGGAAATATCGATAAGGCATTGGCAATAGGATTAAATACGATTAGCATCGCAGGGGGTACTTGTTTAGGAATCTTACTTGTATCAACACTTATGCGTGCATTTTATCATATGCAGAAAGAAAGGAAGGCAAGAGTATGAAAAAGTAGAACTTTTTATCTCCGGCAGGTTCTTTTGATGCTTTGCGCTCCGCAGTACAAAATGGCTGTGATGCCGTGTACTTAGGTGGAATGATGTTTGGGGCAAGAGCATTTGCGAATAATTTTTGATGAAGAAGAGCTAAAAAGCGGTCGCTTATGCACATATATATGGAGTACGTGTATTTGTAACTGTAAATACACTTTTATATGAGGAAGAGTTAGAGACTTTTAAAGAATATGCGATAAAACTGCAGGAGGCCGATGTAGATGCTTTGATTGTTCAGGACATGGGAGCTTTTGTGTTGTTGAAAGAGTTGCTTCCAGATATGGAACTTCATGCTTCTACGCAGATGCACATCCATAATCATGATGGTATTTTAATGATGAAAGAAGAAGGGGCTAGTCGTGTAGTCGTTCCTAGAGAAACAACAATTGAAGAAATAAGGGAATATGCAAAATTAGGATTGGATTTGGAAGTGTTTGTACAGGGAGCACTGTGTGTTTCTTATTCTGGACAGTGTTTGATGAGTTCACAGACTTTGCAAAGAAGTGGGAATCAAGGAGAATGTGCACAAAACTGTCGTATGCAGTATACCTTGGAAAAAAGAAGAAAATGGAATTCGAAAAGATGTTTCTACAAAAGGCAGCTATCTTCTTTCCTGTAAAGATTTAAATACATTAGAGGAAGTCCCAAGACTGATTGAAGCAGGGAATTGCTTCCTTTAAGATTGAAGGAAGAATGAAGCGACCAGAATATGTAGCTCTAATGACTTCTTTGTATCGTAAAGCGATTGATGCCTATTATGAAAAAAAGAGTTTCATGTAGATAAAGAAATGAAGGAAGAAATGCAAAAGATTTTCCATCGAGGCTTTACAAAAGGACATCTGTTTCATCAGATGGGAAGTGCATTAATGAATCCTGTAAGACCAAATCATATAGGAATAGAAATTGGTATTGTGGAAAATGTACATAAAGGAAAAATGACGATTCGTTTACATCACGATTTAGCACAGGGAGATGGAATTCGCATTCTTAGTAAGAAGGAAGATGCAGGTTTTTGTGCAAACCGAATTTATAAAAATGGCTTGCTGGTTAACAAAGCCTATGCAAATGACAGGATTCAGATGGATGTAAATACTTATGTGGAAAAAGGCAGCAAGGTCTTGAAAACAAGCGATGTAGTACAGTTAGAAAATCTTCGACAAAGCTTTGAAAAGGAAAACGAAAAGTGGAAATTACAGGTCAGTTTTCTATGCATATTGGGCAGCATCCATTACTTGTAGTAGAAGATGGCATACATAAAGTAGAAATTGCAAGTGAATGTGTTTGTGAATTGGCAAGAAAAACAGCATTAGATCCAGATAGAATTCAAACACAGTTAAGAAAGACCAACGATACTCCTTTATATTTAAAGATATTACATTGGATACGGATATACAGGGATTTTTTTCCAATCAGTGAATTAAATCGAATGCGAAGAGATGCTTTAAACAAGCTGGAAGAACTTCGAAAGAATGTAAATGGAAATAGAAGAGTACAGACACCTAAGTTTACATGTTTGCCTGTTCAAAATCGACAAGAACTTTTAGTAGTTGTTTCGACTCAAAAACAGTATGAAGTCTGTAAAGAAATGGGAATTACAAATATTTATGTGGAAAATGAAGCTTTATATCATCAACTTCATCAAATCGATGAACATGTTTATAAAGAGAAGCCCGTGTTATGAAAGAGGATTATGAACCCTATACGATGATTCAGGAAAATGGTGGTATGCATCATATGAAACATGGGATAGGAGATACTTCTTTGAATATAACGAATTCTCTTTCTGCCGGGTTTGCATTTTTCTCATGGGTTGGATATTGTAACGTTGTCTATCGAACATGATGAAAATAGTATAAAAATCTTTGTGATGGATTTGAAAAGCATTTCCATCAGAAAGGAAATTTTGCTTTGCAGGTATATGGGCATGTGGAATTGATGCTGAGTGAATATTGTCCTGTCAATGCATGCATCAAAGATAACAATAAGCAAAACTGTGCATTATGCAGAGGAAATACCCGCTATTCCTTAAGAGATATAAAAGGACATCGTTATCCATTGATGAACGATATCCATTGTCGAATGCATTTATTGAGTGAAGAACCAATAAAAAATTATAAAGATATATCAAAATATAAACAGCTTGGTATTACTTCTTTCTTATGTGTATTTACCATAGAAGATGAAACAGAATGCAGAAACGTATTACATGATCTTTTGGAGGTTTATCATGCATAGTACGGCTTTATTTGAAAAGAAGGTATCAAGTTTATATGCACATTATTTACTTCCAACCTTATTGGCAATGGCAAGCAATTCTTTGTATTGTTTAGCGGATGTATATTTTGTTTCAAAGGTGCTGGAAGTACAGCTTTAGCGGCAATGAACATTGCGATACCTTTATATACCATATATTCTGCGATAGGGTTAACCTTTGGTGTAGGGGCTGCAACTGTTATGTCTGTTGCGGAAGGAGAAAAACAGCCAAAAAAGTAAGAAATAAAGCCTATACATATGGTGCGCTTGGAATGGTAAGTATTGGCTTATGCATTGCCTTTTTGGAAATCTATTTGTGGATGATTTTGCGTATTTGCTTGGCAGCAGCGAAGAGCTTTTACCACTTGTAAAAGCATATATGATTCCTGTAAATGGAATGGCTATGGCTTTTATTGTGAATTATGCAGGAAGTGTGATTTTAAGAAATGATCATGCCCCTCGCCTGGCAATGATAGCTACCATGGCAGGAAACTTTTCCAACATCTTCTTAGATTATGTCTTTGTTATTCAATTTAATATGGGAATTTTTGGAGCTGCCGTTGCGACAGCAATCGGACCAGTAATCTCTCTTGGTATTATGAGCCTTCATTTCATACGTAAGAAAAATACCATTCATCTGACAAAAGATATATTTGATACCAAAATATGGAAACGTATTTTTCAAATGGCTTTGGAAGTGGAATTTTAGAAATAAGTGCAGGTGCAGTCATTGTTATTTTTAATTATGTAATATTAAAAAGGCAGATGCTATGTTTCTGGCAGCTTATGCCATCATCACTAACATTGCCTATGTAGGAAAAGGATTGTTGAATGGATTTGCGCAGGCCTCTCAGCCTATCATTTCCGCTAATTATGGGGCGATGCATACAAAACGAGTAAAAGAGGCTTTCTCTATATCGATTCAAACAAGTCTTATATTTTCTATTGTTGCGTATTTGCTTTGTTTTTATTTTCTCTAAAGAGCTGGCAGCTTTATTTGCAAACAATGATGCAGCTTTAATAGAAAATGCTTCAAAAAGGATTCAGTTTTATTTTTGAGTTTGCCATTTACTGCACTTATTACGATGTTTCTATATTTCTTTCAGTCTATTGAATATGGAAAAGTGGCAACCTTACTGGCATTTTTAAAAGGCTTTGTGTTTATTCTGCTTGGTTTATTTTTACTTGTATCTTTATTTGGCATTGATGCCATTTGGTTTACCGTAGCGTTTGCGGAAGCGTTTGGTGTATTGTTTGCTTTATTGTTTTACAAGAAAAGGTTATCTTAAAGATTACTTGAAAATACAATATTAAAATAAGAATATAGGTAAACTTTATAATAATAAATTGTGGGTGTACTATGTAATTTTTGTGTACAAATAAATTGTTTTTTGTTATAATACAAAAGGTTTTAATAAGTCATATATGGCGCAAATATGGTGCGTTAAGTTTCTACCCCGTAGCCGTAAATTATCGGACTATGATGATATTAGAAATGTCTTTTAGCTTCTATATCATATAGAAGCTTTTTTATCTTTTCAAAGAAAGCTTTGACAAGGAGAAGGAATAATGACTTTAAAAACTAATATAAAGACGAGGAGGAAAACGATGAAAAAAAGAATTCCTTATGTATTTCTTTTTTCCGGGGAATCGTATTGTTGATTTTCTTTCTGATGATGCCTTTGCTATCTGTTTTATGGCCAACAATATTTCCAGATGGATTTTCATTATCGGCCTATACGGCATTTTTTTCAGGATGAATATTATATTGAAATTTTGATTAGAACGATTCGTATTGCACTTATTGCAACATTTGTCTGTATTCTGCTTGGTGTTCCAACAGCGTATTTTATTTCTCGCTGCAGTGCTAAATGGAAAGGCATCTTAATCGCAATATCTATTTTTCCAATGTTAACAAATTCTGTAGTTCGTTCATTTGCGTGGATTAATATTTTGGGAAAGAACGGAGTAATTAATAACCTTTAATGAGTCTTGGTGTAATTGATGAACCAATTAGTATGCTTTATACAGAGTTTTTCGGTTTTAATAGGAACAATTTATTTGTTTTTGCCTATTATGATTATGACACTTGTAGGGGTTATGGATCATATTGATAATGATATGATGGAAGCTGCAGAGAGTCTAGGGGCAAGCAAGCTAAAAGCTTTTATAAAAGTGGTTCTTCCTATGAGCGTTCCGGGAATTTTAACTGGTGCTGTACTTGTGTTTACTGGGGCACTAACAGCCTATACAACGCCACAATTGCTAGGTGGAAACAAATCTCTTGTGCTTGCTACGCTGATTTATCAAAGAGCTATGACATTAAATGATTGGGTTGGTGCAGGAGTGATTGCAGCTGTAATGATAATTATCACGTTAGTGGTAATGAAAGTGTTGAATGTAATAGCTGCGCAGTTAGACAAAAGAGGTGAAATAAATGCGTAGATATAAAGGATTAAGTATTATTTCTATATTTGTATTTGCATTTTGTTTATTCCATTGCTCATCATTGCAGTAACTGCTTTTGGAAGCGAGCCAACAATTACTTTTCCTATTCATGGTTTTACATTTGACTGGTTTATAAAAGCAATCAATTCTGAATCTTTTCAAAAAGCGTTTATATTAAGTATGGAAATTGCTTTAATTGCAACACTTTTAGCTTTGATAGTAGGAATTCCTGCTGCTTATGCACTATCTCGTTATAGTATCAAAGGGAAAAAGATTATTAAAAGCTTTTTCTTATCACCAACGATAGTTCCGAGGAATTGTGGTTGGCTACGCTTTTATTTCAATTTGTAATTATTAAGTTGAAATTTCCTGTTTATGAAGGCCTTTTACTTGGACACTTTTTGGTTGTGCTGCCTTACATTATTCGCGTTGTAGGTGGCTCTTTGGAACAATTCGATTATTCTATTGAAGAAGTTGCATGGAGCCTTGGATGTAATAAATTTAAAGCATTTTTCAAAGTGGTATTACCGAATATTTCTAGTGGAATCATATCTAGTTTTTTACTAGCATTTATTAATTCATTTAACAATATACCGGTATCTATGTTTTTAAGTGGCCCGGAATTACGACTTTACCAGCATCTTTGATGAGCTATGTCGAATACAATTATGATCCAACAGTATCAGCGGTATCTGTACTGCTTATGTTGGCAACAATTTTTATTATGTTTATTTGTAAAGAAAAAACATTGGGTATTTCTGCCCTTGCCAAGTAAAAGGAGAAGGTTATGTCATTTGTTGATTTAAAAAATATATGCGTAAGTTATGATGGTAAAACAAACATATTAGAAGGTTTGAACTTGCAAATACAGGAAGGAGAACTTGTTTCTTTATTAGGACCCAGCGGATGTGGAAAAACAACAACGCTTCGTGTTATTGCTGGTTATATTGATACAAAAATGGAGAATTTTGGTAGATGGAGAAAATTTCACAAAGATACCTGTACATAAACGTAATTTTGGTATCGTATTTCAAAGCTATGCACTTTTCCACATTTAACTGTTAGAGAAAATGTTGCATTTGGACTAAAAATGAGAAAAATGGATAAAGCAGAAATAACAAAAAAGTGGATGAAATGCTGGAAATTTGTGGATTAAGTGAATATGCTAATCGTTTACCAAAACAAATGTCTGGTGGACAGAGACAACGTGTCGCTTTGGCACGTGCACTTGTTATTGAACCCAAACTGCTTTTATTGGATGAACCATTATCTAATTTAGATGCTAAATTACGTATTCAAATGAGGGTGGAAATTAAACGTTTGCAGAAAAGTTAGGTATAACTACAGTTTTTGTTACACATGATCAGGAGGAATGTTTCTCTATTTCTGACCGCGTTGCAGTTATGAATGGTGGAGTTATTGAACAATATGATACGCCGGAAAACATCTATGCACATCCAAAAACAGAATTTGTTGCACGTTTTATTGGATTTGAAAATTTCATTGATGTTGTACGTGAAAATAAGAATATCTATGTAGCACAAGGAGAACAGTTTCATGTAGAAGAAGGATGCGAAAAGGAAAAATGCAAAGATTACAATTCGTCCTGATGATATTGAAATTGTAGATGATCCCGCTTTGGAAAATGGTTTAGAGGGTGTTGTCCAAGTACATACTTTCCTTGGAAAAAAGTTATCAGTATGAAGTTTCTACAAAGCTTGGTACAATTTTAGTTAATAGAAATAAAGTGTATGAAACAGGGAAGTATATTGCATTTATATTTACCTGCTCATAAAATTGTTTTTAGTTTAGTGGTTAAGGAGGATAAAAAAAGAATATGAAAAAAATTATGTGGTTTATTATTATGCGGTTTTCTTCTAGTATCTGTTAGTGCTTGTTCATCTAAATCAGAGAAAACAGAAGGATGTAAACTTACAGTTTCTACATTCCAATTAAGTGAGGATATTGTAAATGATGATGTAGTTAAACCTTTTGAGGAAAAATACAATTGCGATGTTGTAACAGATTTGGGAAATTCAGCT
>VOFH01003685.1_pt1 | contig 20289 bp, 30 predicted proteins | sample 5384091 | NCBI WGS metagenome assembly VOFH01 (sample SAMN12384727, study PRJNA508395) | human gut metagenome | isolation source: healthy gut G | host: Homo sapiens
TTCTTCCAAAAAGAAAGTGGAAAACTGATATTGGTCAAGTACTTCCTGTTCCACATTATTTTTGGAGTAGATTTCTACATCCTTGTATGGAAAAGTCCTCAGCAAAGCTGAGCCATCTGCAATTCATTGCCTGCTCTGCAATCTCAACGAGAAAGATCATCACATGGCTACCTCTGTTTCAGCTGTTGACATGCCCAGTTGATGAATGCCTTTTGGGTACCACACAGGACTGAGAGCATGTCCGTTTATCCGTAAAAGTGCTGCCTGCCTTTCTGTGAGGCTGAAGGCAATATCTTGAAATGGTCGGGTGGCACTTATATTTTTACTACTTTAGATTTGGTCTTTCAGGTAGTTCCAAGTGGGTAAGTGTCAATTTCTCACCCTACTTCTTGATAAAGCAAGATCCGTGCTGGTGCCAGGCCTGATAAGACTTATCCATGCTGATAATGGGCCGTTGTATCAGAACCAACTACTCTTTATTTTTATTTCAATATTCATCTTACGGTCTGCACGTAGTTCCATTTCGCTTATTATCTTTCAGTGTAAAATCACCTGCTTACCGGAACGCAACACCACTGAACTCTTCGGAACAACCAACTGTTCACCTAGCGAACGATGTACATTAACCCGTATGTTCATGCCATTAAAGAGCTTGCCCTGTCCGTTGACAACGGCCTTCACTTTCACCATGCCTTTATCGTCCACCAGCGGATTGATTTCGAGATACGTCCTTCGTATTTGGCAGAAGGATCTGCATAAGGGGTAACAACCACTTTATCGCCACCTTTAATAAGGGGAGTTCACTCTCCAATACAGTAAAGTCAGCTTCCATGCCCTGTGAACCGATAATTGTACAGAAAGCATCTGAACTGCTGGGAGCATTATAGGTTTGGAAAGAGATTAGCCACCACCCCTTCAAAAGGAGCAATCAGAGTGGCATGTTCTTTCTTCATATTTAGCCAGTTCATATTGAGAAAGGGTCTGATCATAGCCGCTTTTTTCACCCGTGCCAGTTGCATGATATCATCGGGTACATTGGCAGTATCATCCGCTGCATACCCCTGCCCTATCAATACATCCTGCAATTCCAACTTAGCTTTCTCCAAAGCATCTTTGACTGTGCGGTCTTATTTTTAAACGAAATTTATCCAGCTCTGCCAGTTTTTGTCCTTTGTGTACCCGGTCACCGTTCTTCACATAAATCTGCGCCACGATACCCGAACTTTCAAAACGCAAATCTGCCATTCCTCCGGCCACTATCTTGCCATTACTTACCAACTCGTGATTGAATATCTGCCGCTTCAAAGGCAACACGGTCACTTCATTCTTCTCATCCGGCAATACGGTAGCTACCCTTCATCGGCGGCTTCTTTTTTTCGCACCGGAACATGCTGTCAACGCAAATAGTGCCAGACAGATCAAAAACCGGTAGTTCTGTGTCTTTATCATTCTATATTAGTTTTTCCGTTTATACTTAGTGTATGCAAAATAGTCGTTTTCCCTTTACGAGCCGCCATATATATATGGACAAAACGAGACTGGATACAAACTGTTATTTTTCTAATTATCAAACAAGTATATTCTTGTCCATTCCCCAAACAGGTGGACAAGAACATACCTCCTTCCTTATTTAGGGACTGTAATAATCACTACCGGATTAGAATCATCCGTCAATTTTTCAGTGCCGAAAGTTTTCATTTTCTGCCGCTTCAGGATTTTCTTCCAACCAGGTCATCACTTCTCCGGCATCAATAATCATTCCATATTCTCCCTGTGCACTGCATGCCTTGGGACGGAAAGCCATAAAGCCGGTCAGGTCATCTTTTATACCTTCCTTTTCGGCATACATCCGGGTAGTATTTGCCTTCCGGTCGTAGATTCCGTTAAACGTTTCCGGTTCATCTGTATAAAGTCCCCGGATACACTGAAAGAAAACAGTATGATCCGTCTCAAAAATACATCCCACCAACAAGCGTTTTCGTTATCTTTGGATTCAGTACGTGCCTCGGCGCCCCAATGCCATTTACCGGTGGAAAATGCGATATAAGGTGTCAGCTCATTTCCACTCACTGTATAAATGGTATCATTGAAATTCTCTTTGTAACGTATCTTATTATCACTCTTCCACAGGAAAGGAATACCCGCTACACTTGCCGAGGCATCTCCACTTTTAAATGTAGTCAGAATAATACCTGCATTTCCCTGCTTTTTGACGCTGATACTGTTTATGTCATCTACTCCTCTATTAGGCAAAAACCGGAAGTAGACTGGGCACCGTATCTATCAGTTCTCCCGCTTCATTAAATAACAGCAAAGCGCGCCCGTTATCACCTACAATATTACCGTAACGACCTATTATCACGGAATCCGTAAACTGAAATCACTCGGTGAATCCGGAGGGGTAGGTATCGTTACACCACCACGGTAATTACCTTGCAAATCATATTTCTGTAACTTACCGGGTCTGCGCATAAAATAAAGCAGACCGTTTACGTCATTATAAGTAGGCGCCGCAGTTGAATAAGCTTCCGGATCATCGCCCAAATGTCCCACTTGCTTAAAAACTTACCGCTCTCTTTATCAAAGATAAAACAAGTTTGACGTGAAAAGACAACAATCTCTTTATCCAGTAACAGAATATTCGGGCTTCCACCTACCAGACACGAATCGGTTGTTTCTAATGGAACATAGCGTACATCACTTCCTAATTCCGAAAGTTTCAATTCGGCAGGCTTTTCCATAGCTCCCGCCACATCAATAGAACATAGTTCATCGTCAGCCGACGATTGCGGAGTACCGGTACAAGCCGACACCAGGCAAACCAGACCTACTGCATACAACCATTCTTTTTTTCATAACTTCTTGTGTGTTTTTAGATTTAATATTCATAACATCTCCGCAAATAAACTAATATTTTTAGTTTTAGAACTATATTTTATCGTTAAAGAAGTAAAAAGGGGTATTTAAAGACATATTTCTAAATAGACTTTCCTTTTTTATATTATAGTCTCAAAATTCCATTATAAATCAGAAGATGACTTAGCACTGACAACCACACAATACTACAATAAAATTTAGCACACACATTTATCTTCATCTTACAACATCTCACGTATACTTCACATTTTTAAAACATTCTTTCCATTCGATATTTTTTGTTTCTTTTTCTTCTTGTAAACCAAACAAAAGCTACTTTTCCTACAATAAAGGATCTCGGTAAAACACCCCAATATCTAGAATCCACAGAAACCGGTAGATTATCTCCAGCAACGAAATAATAATCTTCCATAAAACAATAAGCATTGATTAAACTATCACCCAAATAAACCTTATTCAGCTTCAAATGCATTTTTTTCTTTTGTTCCCATTCAATTAATGCTTTATACACTATCCACGAAGCAGAATCAATTACCACAGTCATATTTTTGGCAGGAACCCATAAAGGACCGAACTCTTACACTCCAAAAAACTTATTTTCTGCCTGAAAAACAGATATTTGATTATTATTATACATCACCGTATCAATACCCTTAGACCCCAATTTTTGCTGTTTCATATTCCCTAACAGCCCCTTATAACCATGTACACGAAAGAAGCCACCCTTTATTTCAAACGTATCATTTGGTAAAGCGGATACAACGTTTCACAAGATATTGGTCTGAACAAAACACAATACTATCAAACGGCTCCTTTAGAAAAAGGCATATTAAATACTATAACATCATTGTGCACAATGTCTCCAGTAGTAAAGTTGGTCACCAATACTCTATCTCCAGGAAACAATGTCGGCTCCATTGAGGTCGTAGGAATCCTAAAAAAGAGTAATTGTTAAAAACAGTTCACCTAATACAATTACAAATATAATTATATATAACAAACGAATCCAAACACTATATCGCCATTTTACATTTGGTTTCATTAAAATATTTTTTAATATCCAATGCATATATTGTTGCGTCAAAATTGGTGCTTTTTTAGTGGTATATACATACTATTTATTCTACTAGTATATTCTGTTAATACAAAGAAATAAGGTAATCCCAAATCTGCAAATTCCAAAATTAACTTCTTGAGTTAAATTATAAATGGGAAATTTTATTCGATTAGCTTTCTTTTAAATCTCTTCAAATACAAAATATTATCATACACGTAGTAAAAAGCAAGATGTTATCTACTCCAATCGAATCGACATATAAATTCAGTATGTCAATTTGCTCTTCAATACATGTATTGCAATTTAACTCCGAATACCGCAAACCAATTTATTCCTCGTATCAAATCAGTCAAAAGCACTTCCTCCAGTTATACTTATTACCTTGCAACTGTCAGAATAATATTTTCCATTATATTCAATTTCATAATTCCTATTCTGATTAAAAGTTTCTAACCCGATTAATTTATATGAATTTTCTTTCAACTCATTTAATAAGTCATTTATAAAATTGTCCCGTTTATGAATCTCGTAATAGAAATAGATTCCACAACCTAATTATGATTAGAGCATACAAGAATATGCTTTAACTGTTTTTTCCTCATACATTCACTCTTATTTATTTTTCAAGGTAAAAATCCCAATGATAGGATTATCTTCTTCACTTGTTTGCTCATATATTTTCTGTAAGTCTTTTCTTATCCTCACTGCGAATAAAAGTACGATTAGAATAACGTTCTTTCCACGACGAAAGAAAAGCACCACCAGAGTCTGCTACAATAAGCTTACCATCATCAGAGAAAGAGTATTCCCACATGTACAAATCGCCCCATTTACCTAATTTAAGCACATTAGCAACCGTATGCTCATCGGTTCGTTTGTCATACAGTATACTACGCATTATGTAGTCACCATATTGCGCTATAAAATATCCATCTAAATTCAATATAGAGCTAAGCCCTTTAATATAACGTTTCTCCATGGCAGTCATCATGATTGTTGTCCCATCTTTCTGACGTAAATCCTCGGTAGCTCTCGCTTTGAAAAATGAACTGCATATTTTGCTGAAGTACCATCTTTAGTTGATTGATAAATAGTATCATTATTGGAACAGATAATCAACAAGCTATCTTTGTATTGACTGATATTAGAAAAAGCCCCCAATGAGAGTGCTGTTTCGCCAAGTTTTCTGAAAAAGGGAGATAGCAATCCATCTCATTAGTCGCCATACCAAGCTTCAATAAATTATAACACCCGTATGAATAAGAAGAATTATTATTAGCTACTAAGTACAAGTTGTCTCCTTGCAAATAGAAATCATCATAAGAAAGATTCTCATCAATATCCATAAGCCTACCAACAGAACTTTTTAAGTCATAAACATAAAGTTTCCATGGTGAAGCATCATCCTTTATATAGAGATAGTTACCAACAACTTGGAATTTTCCTAAACGAACATATTCTCCAGGGCCTTGACCTTTAACTCCTATTTTCTTTAAAAAAGATCCACTGTCATTAAAGATATACACAGATTGAGATAATTCATCTGCAATATAAATTTTACCATCAACATAGCTTATTTGTTTCATCTCTGAAATCAGACAACTATCCGTCGTTTCCAATTTAATGAATTTCGCCTCATCGTTAAGAAAAAAGTGAAAAGTCTAATTCATCAATGACATCATCTACATCAACATAAACATCTGTTACTTCACTATTAGCCCTTTCTTTTACTAAATTTGAAGTGCAACTATATATTAAAAACCAAGAAGCACATAAAAAAAAAATAGATTTTACCATAACTTTTAAATTTAAATTAATCCCATCTTGCGCTTCCATTCGCTATCAGGCAGATAACCTCCTATATTCAGTTCCACCGCGGCCTTCATCACCGCTTTCACACTATCCAGACGGTCATCTTCATAACCGCCATGCCCAGGCATATTTCTTATAAGAAAGCGGGCGGCTTCTAACTTCAAACTATCATTTTGGTAGTAGTTCAGCACTTTTTCCAGTTCTATCCTGTTTTTACCGGCCTGTTCGAGTGCAAAATCCAAACGTTTATCTCCCGCACTTTCGCATGATACAAAAACACAATTGACAGAGACCATATTATTGTCATCCGTACTCTATTCATAGTATTATAATTAAATTATTATAGTAGTTCTTCTCTTAATAATCTTTTTACTTGGAAACCTAATGCTACCATTAGACAGATGCAAATGTAGAGAGCTGAGGTTAATTAATAGCGGCATACAGACTTAATTGAGGATTAATAAACGGTTAATTCCATGTAAATACAAAAATTCAAACTAATTTAACTGAAGTTTTACATGCAAAGTGATAAAAAGAATCCTCCTTCTTTCTTCATCCCCATCAGACAAGATAAGCCCGTGGCATACAACCATCCTTTTTCATAATTCTTTGTATGTTTTCTGATTCAACATTTATAACATCTCCGCAAACTGTTATTTTTTTAGTTTTAAAAACTAAGGTTTATCGTTAAAGAAGTAAAAGGCTTATTTAAAAACGCGACTTTTCATACAATTCCTTCTTATTGATTATGAACAGTGATTGATTATTCTCTATATTTTCACAATCTTCCAACGCCATTATAACTTTATCCTTATCTACTTTGAGAAAAGAAGCTAAACGATATTTTCCTCCATTCACTTCTGCCGGTAGAATATGAGTAGTTGTATTATGAGTTTCCTTATTATACAGAGCCAACCTTACCGAGTCCTCACAAGAGAAAACAAAATAAAGATAGTTCTCTCCTTCATAAACATACCTGATAAGCGTTGCCAGCTTTTTGTTTTCAGGCTTATTTACATAATCAATTAAGTCATAAACATCTTTATTGAGGCGCTCCACTGCCGGAATAGCATATTCCCCGAAGTTTACGAGATATTTAGGCTGAACCATACTATCATTTACTACCGTATAGATTGTATCACTCAAAGCTTCCCAATAAGTGATGAAACCACCATTATCATCACAATCCATAAAATCAAATAGTAGAAATCCGGTGTGAAGCGAATGGCCCTCCAGTGTCTGAGTTATCGTATATTTTTCATCCAACAATGAAAGGGCCGGCGTCACATACCCTGGAGTTCCATTAAAGCTATTCTTTGCTATATATTTATTTTTCCCATAAGGACGGATAAGCTGAGGAACACATTCTACATCCGAATTTTTTACAGCCTTTTCCGTACGCAAATAACGACCGGAAGGAGCAAAAACCAATACTGACCCTGATTAAAATCATAAATACATAATTCTTCATTCTTAATAAAGAAAGAAGATAAATTCACATACTCCCTTATTACCTTGTCCTATTCCGGATATGTTATATAAGTAATTACCCTCCGTATCAAACGTCAATATTTTATTTCTGGACCGTATAAAGTATTTGTCCTTAACCTGATCTATCGACACGATGTCATACAACAAAGAAGAGTCCGATGTCTCAAGTGGGATTATTCTGCCTCGCTGTAAAGGCAGTTCTACACTCTGCTCTACATCAACAAATATTTCGTTACTAAAATCAGAAGATGATTTAGTAGCGGTACAACTATATAGCAATGCTGTTATGCATAAAGTTAACATAATATTTTTACTCATATCAAAAACATGTTTATGAAATAAAAATCATATATCGAAACTTCAGAATTCAAAATTCTGGCGTAAAATACCTTTCGTTTGATTTGTTTCAAATAGGTATCTGTATATTTCCCATAATTCCTATCGGGTATGAACAAATGCTCTATTTTATTGTCAACAATTACAAAAAGCAAACAAGGCTGGTATTATCTAAAGATATACCGAGCTTCTTTTCTACCAATATTTATTGTGTTTTTCTCTTTAAATTTCTCATCTTTGGAATAATCAGATGCCAGATACAGTAGCGCTGAAGTTTCTTCATGTTTGGAAAAAATCTCTCTTATGCGTTCCTTTGCGTAGTTAAGGCATGCAGCACACGACTGAGAAGAATAATAGCACACAATTCGTGGTTGAACCGATTTAAGTTCATCGATATCAACAGGAGAATTGTCACAGAGTACTGAAGCTGTAAGATTATCTTGTACATACATTTCCTCAATAAAATGTTCATTCTCTCTATCTAAATCAGTCTGTTTTGACTCTGAATAAAAACAATAAAAAGTAATTGATGAAATCACCAAAAATACAGCAAAGCAAAAAGAACTGTAATGAAATAATTATTTTCTTCATACTAGTTATTTAAAAACATATTTTATAATAATCGGATTATCATCATCTTTAATATTATCACATATTGCCTTGCTGGTATCATCTAAATCCTCAACATTTAGGACTAAATCAAGTTGCTGAGGCATATCTACAATATAATAGATTCCACTTTCATCAATCAACGATGGGATACAACGATGGCCTTCTATAAATGTATTAAAGACCATATGTTTTTACTTTGTTTATCATATATCAATGTCCAGAATTTATTATCATAAGCAAATCTAGCAATATAATATCGTGAATTCTCAACATATGAAATAAAAGTATTAGCATATTTAGCACCGACAGTACGAGCATACTTATTATAATATTCATAGGATTCATCTTTCAAACCTGAAATATCAAAATTCTGTTTTCCAAAGTCCCAATGATATTTCAGCATCAACGAATTATGTTCAAAAAGTAAATACATCTCCATTGTAAGATTGTACAAAATGCACTTTGTTTTCATATATATAAAATGGAGAATATGTATGATGATAAAAAGTTTTAAAAAACAAGAACCTAGGAAGATCATACATTTCCGAAATAATTTTCTTTTGGTCAATATCATAGACTACCATCTTATTTCCTTTTCTTGCCTCACAAAAAAACAGATAAGTGTTTTTGTTTAGTGCTATAAATCGGTGTGCAGCAGATACCTTCAACGGGAGAGATATGTTCCCTTTAAAGTCTTGTCCTAAACTATCATATCGAAAGATACCGCCCATAGGAGACAAAAAGCTCCCAATCCCCTGTAAAAAGGATTAAATCTAAAAATCAGACAAGTCCGAATATTCTCCAGGTCCATTACCACGTTTGTTTATTATATTAAATAATTTACCTTCATTATCAAATATAAATATTTTTTTCTGATCCCTATCAAATATATAAAGTTTCCTGCATGATAAGTATATTCAGTGACATCTTTAATTAAGGATTCCTTTGATGATTCCAAAGGAGTAATCTCAATCTTTGAAAAATAGTCGTAGAAAGAAGGAGAATCAACTTTCTTCAAGTCAATTCTACATGTAGTATTATCGTGATTAGCGGTGTGTTGATTACAGGATATCATAAACAACGCACAGATAATTATAATAAATGTTCTCATTATATATTTATTTAATGACGGGGTAGCTAATTATATATCAACTCTCAGCCACCCCATCTAAATTTAATTATTATTTATTTACACAAAGCTCTAACACACCCATCCAAAATGAGCTACAGTAGTCTAAAGTCCCCCTGTCCATTGACAGAAAAAGGACAATAACCATTGCCTTTTACCTCTGTTCTCTTCGCATAACATTTTCCACTTCCACCGCTTTTTGCTACATCGTAATCTCCACATCTCCGATTTCTCCACCATCAATAGGATCATCTTCCCCACTGATAGCCTCAATCGTCGATGTATTCATATCGTAAGAGCGATCAGAACTCAATACAGTTCTCACATCTCAATGCAGTAATAGCAATAACCACAACTGCAAACATTACAATTTTCACATAACATTTTGATTATCTTTACATTCTCCATGTCTTACCTTGTAAGTGGTTGATACTAATAGTAGTCAACCCAATACAGGGTAAGACACAAAAAAAACAGAAATATTATTTTTTTTTCATTATCTATTATAAAAAAACTAATCAAAGACCTCATCCAAATCCAAATAATACACATCATCAGACTTTGGCCTTGTTACATATAATCTATTTCTAACTGTATCCAAAAACATTTTATCAATATCATAATCAGTTTCTAACTTTTGCACCAACCTACCATACCAATCAAAAACATGAATAGTATTGACACACGGAATTTCATACATTTCCCCATCTGTCTCTTCCCCAATATAATGCATATATATAATTATCGTCAGCCTGTACTTCTACATAATAGTTTTTACTATTCTTCTTTCCTTGAAAACAGAAACATCATCTCCCCTTCCATACGATATCCCACTACTTGTCCGGTTTCAAAGTCCAGAATATTCAATTGTGGAAGATGCCCCATTACTTGCACTATTTTAGTTCCATCAGGCTTAAAAGCATCAGCTGATGCGAAAAAATCTTCTGGAATGATAGGCGCCTCTCTTTTTTATTGTTTGCTTATAAATCGCATAATTCTTTAGTGCTTTATTTGTGTCAAGTGTCCGCTTTTGATAAACAACAAAGTTGCATCCGCATCATTTATTGAAATGGATCTACTCTAGCAAGTAATATATTATTATTCTGAAGATACATTTCATTATAACATGCTCCCCCATTTTCGTTCCTCCAAGTATATGGAATAACTTTATCAATAATAGTACTTCCTGAGTAATGGATTGAGTTATATTCCAAATAAACAATTTCCCTTCATGAGGAGCGAATAGTAAAGTTTTTTAAGTCATTTCCTTTTTAAAAAATTGAAAAATAGGACCAAAAAGCGGCAGCCTCCTCAGGTCCTCCCCTTTATTACAAAAAGTTCCTAGTTCTTCTCCTGTATTTATGTTGAATATATTATAAGAGCGATCAGAAGTTTAGAATTAAAAAAACATGAGTGAATCATAGACTGCTATATAACCAAAATTCGCCCCATTTAAAATAACATTCTTTAAAGAGACCTTCTTTACCGCTTTACTATTATCCTCAATTATCCGAATCTTTCCATTGAAATATGTACTATCATCGCACCCCTCATGACAGCTAATACAAACAATAGATAAGAATATAAAGCAAAATATATATTTAATTCTTTCCATTTTTAGTTCTTCAAATTTTATAAGTAACCATATGATACATAAACCATTTTTTCTTCATTTTAGATCCCCAAAGTAAGCATCACTTATTCCTTAATAAAAGCAATGCCCGCTTTTGGGAAAAATTGCAATATAGGAATTAGCTATTTAGTACACCGATCTCTTTGCAGATTCAGAATATAAACCTGATGTCTCCGAAGGGCATGGATAGATTTGACCATCGCTAGATTGTCGATCACAAAAAACTTTGTAACCACTACTTGTTCCTCCATAACCTTTGTAGATAACAGTAACCAACGCTAGTTCCACTCTCACCGCTTCCATTTGCTATTAGGAGATAACCTCCTATATTCAGTTCCACCGCGGTCTTCATCATTGCTTTCACACTATCCAGACGGTCATCTTCATAACCGCCATGCCCAGGCATATTTCTTATAAGAAAGCGGGCGGCTTCTAACTTCAAACTATCATTTCGGTAGTAGTTCAGCACTTTTTCCAGTTCTATCCTGTTTTTTCCGGCCTGTTCGAGTGCAAAATCCAAACGTTTATCTCCCGCACTTTCGCATGATACAAAAAACACAATTGACAGAGACCATATTATTGTCATCCGTACTCTATTCATAGTATTATAATTAAATTATTATAGTAGTTCTTCTCTTAATAATCTTTTTACTTGGAGACCTAATGCTACCATTAGACAGATGCAAATGTAGAGAGCTGAGGTTAATTAATAACGGCATACAGACTTAATTGAGGATTAATAAACGGTTAATCCCATGTAAATACAGAATTCAAACTAATTTAACTGAAGTTTTACATGCAAAGTGATAAAGAATCCTCCTTCTTTCTTCATCCTCCGTGTCTCCGTATTCAATCCTGTCATTTAAAAAAAGACTCTTACTCTTTCTTTTCAAAAGCATTGCCCTTTCTTTACTTTTACATAGCACTTTGGTTATATGCATATTCTTTATTTTGCTATAACCACAAATGTGAAGCACATACTTCACAATCGTGAAGCAGTAGTACCACAATTGTGGAGCACGTGATCAACAATTGTAGAAAGCACTATAACATTGGTTATCAACAGAATAAACATAGGACATCAACATAAAAAACATAGGCAATTAATATAAGCAAACCATACTCTGAGCATCATCGCAAGGCGGGAATTCTCCCATCGAAATGGTACGAACGATTGTTATCCGCTACATTCGACGTATTTATGATGAAAAAAAAAGTCGAAAAGCGGGGGGACTGAAACAGTTTATTCATGTACAAAAACATGTAATAAACAGATTTACAACAGTATACCCCATTTTTGTATTAGTGTAGGCAACTCTACCTACACGCTAATTCTACTTGCTTCCACCACTGCTTATTGCCGATGAATAGGGCGATACAGAGCATAAGTGCAAGCGTGTAGGTAAAAGTGATCATAAACTTTCAGTAAAACCTGAGCTTGAGCAGGAAGTTTATAGGTACATTTCCCTAATTTCTTTCTCCAAAGAAGTAAAAACATAAATTATTTTCCGTTTACCGTCTGATAAAAAGCAAAGGCAGACACCCAACAGCATAGCAAACAATATCCCACCATGAAAATGACGTACCCAATACTACCCTTGCCAGCGTACAATTTTGCAATCCCAATAAAGTAACCAATTGCAGATACTGTAACGTTTCAATACAACAAGCAAACAGGAATATCCATAGTGGCAGCCATCGCAATGGGCGGGTAATAAACATACGCACAAAGCAATATATGAGTATTACCACCAATACATCTCCCATATAGGGACGTATGAATGCGTCACGCACAAAAGGGCTATTAATGTTTCGACCACAAACAACCCTGCAAAACAAATTGCATAAAACCGACGGCTACCAATAAATGTATCATTTCTATTATCCATAAATCGCTTTTATTACATATTTGGAAAATTAAAATCTATTATAAATGGGAAACTTCAAAATCTCAGCAACAACAATATCGGATTATCATCTTCTGATAAATTAATTAATGTCTCACGAGTTTCATTTCTTAAACTCATAATATATAATAATCGGATTTGAATCTTCCGTCAAGGTCTGCAATTTATCGGCCCCTTCTATACGAGGATTTATTCCGCCTTTCTTCATATTTTCTAAAAAGATATCCTTGGTGAAACCGTCATTCATGCCGATGCAATATACCCGGTTCTCATCAAATGAATAAAGATTGTGAATTAACAATGTACCTGCTTTATCCGTATAAAGCAAATCGTCAGTTATACCTGACATAACATAAGCTTTATTCTCTTCTTTCTTATAAAGAATGGAATAACCATAATGGCCTACATGATAGCCGAAATGAATATATTTAGCGGTTTCCCAATAATCAAATACATTATATATCTTACCGCTTTTCATCAATCTATCGTATATTTTTGACACTCTTGCAGATTTCGACATATCATTCTCTGCTATCAAAGTTTCCAAATATTCCTTTGTCACAAGCTTTTTACTTTGCAAAGTAATATACGGTTTTATTCCTTTGGGAGTTATTTCAAATATTGTATCCATGAAGATCTGCATAAATTTGGGATTTCCGGTAGGACCGGAGATAAAAGTATGTTGATTAGTGCTGAATAGTTCATTCCAACCTTTATTATACTGAGAAGCCTCAAATTGAAAAGAAATTCTTTTCCCATTAGTAACGTCTACTTTACTCAAAAGAAATCGTTTCCCGGATTTATCAAATGTATACAGATTCGTATACAACGCATTCTTAAAAGGTTGAATAAAAGTAGATCTTGTTCCTTTATTTTCCAATTTAAACGAACTTTCAAAAGTTCCATTACCACTATACTTCAATACATTCTGAGTTTGGGAGTCCAGTACATATATTTTTTTTATTTTCCCTATCGATACTTATATCATCCGGATCAATGTATTCACCGGGTCCTTTCCCTGACGCCCTATCATCTTTATAAATTTGCCTTGCTTATTAAACAGAAAAAGACCTCTGCCTTTTTCCAATACATACAAATTATTATCACAGACTTCTAACTTATCAACTTTTCCTAATAATGATTCATCCGTATCTTCCAATACAATGATTCCCGCCTTGCTGAATAAAGAAGAATAAGTCATCTTCTCCAACTTTTCAGCACGATCTAAATTAATCACATAGCCATTTTCCTTTGCTAAGCTGCTATTCTCTTCACCAGGAACAGTCAATAATCCCAGCATTAATGCCATTAACAGTGTCAGTGTGTTCATAGTATATTACATTTTCTTTCTCTTACATAACCAATTGCAAAAGTAATCATCAAAACAAGATTATGAAAGGAATAGTCACTATACTTAGTAAACTTCAATAATATATTTTCTACAGATGGATACAAAACGCTCCTCTCTCCTTCAAAGCTATACAAGGAATAGCTAAACGGTAACAATCATTTTTTAAGGATATCGCTACGATAGTCTGAGAGAAACATCCAAAACAACGGTTCGATGCGGAACAAAGAAGTCAATTCTTCAATACGACCATTGTAGCCTTTGGAAATGTATAAATAATCGATCTGTAAAGGGTGCTTTGAAATCTTATTTTTCCAGCGGGCATCATGGAGCAGGCAAACCCGCCTGCCCGCATAGGAAACAATGTGATTATGAAAAGCCAGACCGGAAGTAGAATAATCAGCAGGCAAAGCATTGGGAATAGAGAGATGATGACGATTCCAATAAGGTACGAGTGCACGGTGCAAACGGAAAGTATCCGGCACACTATCAGCATAAGCCAACCAGGATTCTCCACTATTAGCAACGCAATGGACGGCAGGACAGCCACGGACATTATAAAAAGCAATGCCGCGCTGAGGAGAAGACAGGCTGACGGAAATCGTATGATAAGTGATCAGCAACAACAGGCAGCAAAGCGGAAAGGATATGCTGCGAGCAGTTCGGATAGCCAAACTCCGAAACAGAAACAATAGAAAAAGATAAAACAGCATAATCTCCCAATGATCTGTCCAAAGCCGATCTATAGAGGACATTGGCAGTTCTTCTATCCAGCAGAGAACTTTGTTCTGAGCACTTAGCAGAGCATCGACCCCTAAAGCACAGCCAGATTGAAGGAAAGAAAAAGGAGTCAGGACAAGCATAAGAACCGCAGAATACAAAATCAACGTCACCATAGGAATCACCCATAAATTTGTCAGCAGAAAATGAGTAGAGAAACGGGAGAAATAGAATATAACTAAAGGAGCCGTACCAATTTGCGCAGCAACGGAAACCGTCAGCAATCCCCAAACATAACGAGGAATGCAACGCCTGACAGAGAGCAGGCTGTAAAGTTTGGGCTGTATCAACAAAATAGAAACTACCGCTACAAAGACAATTGAAACCCCACATCAAAAAGCCAAAGTGGATTATAAAGTAACATTAAAAGGCAGTAGCCGCCAGTGTATTCAACGATAACAATTTCTCAGATTGTAAACGGGATACAACCAGCAGAGAGAACATGATTACGGATCGTACCACAGAAGAAGATAATCCCGTAAGAAAAGCGAATGCCCACAAAAGAGAATAACCAGAAAAAATCCCAAGGGTTTAAAAGCCGCCCACCGCTTCCACAAAAAGGAGAAGAAAAACAAAATAAAGTAGAAAGCAAGCCTATATGAAGTCCTGAAAGTGCCAGTACATGACTGGCGCCGGCAATTGAATAAGTTTCCCGCATATCCTCGCTCAAATTCTCCTTATCTCCCACCGTAAGAGCCGAAAGTACTGCAAGATTATCTCCCTGAAAACCTAAACGATGATATAGTTCCACCACTTTTTCCCGATAGTCCAAAGCTATTTGCCGAAGAGAACGAGAAGTATCATGACCTATTATCCGCCAATGTCCGGCAGAGATATACGCTGTGCCGGTACCAGCTTTACGAGTAAGATAACGTACATAATCAAATTCGTCAGGATTCCCATTATTGACAGGAGGGGTAATACGGGTATGTACCCATAATCTATCTCCCCTCTTTAATGCAACAGTAGCGGAATTTCTCGGAAAATAGAATAAAAATGTACGTCCATATTCACTTTTCTGCAAATCCTCATCATTCACTTTTCCCTCTAATTGGGCATGACATAACACGCTTCGTTCTTTCATTTCCGGTTTTTCCAGAAGAATCACCTGATAGACTGCCGCCTCATCGGAAAAAGGAAAATCCGTACGATGCAAATATTCTTCCGTCATACCGGCGCCTAATCCGAAACAACAGAGAAAGACGGAAACTCCATACAGCCAATGAATACGATATTTATCAGAAAGGAAATAAGTCAGAAACAGTAACATGAAACCTGCCAGACAAATCCAAACAGGAAAAAGATTGGAAACCGGACAAGATGTCTCTGCCGGAATATTTAAGGAAAGTTCCGCCCGCTGCCGGAAGAAATGTGCATCTCCACATACAATACCGCCTGCAAACGGCATCAGAAGTCGTAGAAACGGATGTCGTTGCAGGCTGTTAATTATCAATGGAGGAAGAATTAGAGATCCTTCAGCGAATGTATCATACCTTCAGGATCAGGAGCTGCAAACACAGCACTACCTGCAACCAATGCATCTGCACCGGCAGCTATCAGGCGGGCACCTGTCTCCAAATTCACACCACCATCCACTTCTATCAATGCTTTTCGAACCGGTACTGTCTATCAAAGCACGCAATTCCCGTACTTTTTTCAACTGTATGTTCGATAAATTTTTGTCCGCCAAAACCAGGATTCACACTCATCAGCAACACCATATATACATCCTGAATAATATCTTTCAACATTGCCACAGGGGTAGCCGGATTCAGTGTAACGGCGGGCTGCATACCCGCTTCACGTATTTGTTGAACCACCCGATGCAAATGCGGGCAAGCTTCGAAATGCACATTCATGGTGTGCGCACCCAATGCTTTCACCTCATTAATGAATTTCTCGGGTTGCACAATCATCAGATGTACATCCAAAGGCTTCTTTGACAGTTTTGCCACATACTTCAATACCGGGAAACCGAAAGATATATTAGGAACGAACACACCGTCCATAACGTCAATGTGGACCCAGTCGGCTTCACTGCGGTTCACCATTTCCAAGTCCTTTGCCAGATAAGCGAAATCTGCGGACAGGATAGAGGGAGCTATGATTGGTTTCATAATACACTACATTTTACAGGTTATATACAGATATAACGTACAAATGTAGACAAAAGATTTCATTCATCCTAATATTATACCCTGCAAGCCTTACGGAAGCTGAGGCATTGTACGATAATTACGGGCAAGGTTACGAAGAAAATCCAAAGTTTTCCCAGAAGGCTGCGGATGTCCATCCGGCAATGCATTATCAGCACTTCTCGGTTTCACGGATGAAGAAGAAAAAGAAGGAGTAGTTTTTTATCCATAGGCTTATTGAACTGAGAATTAATAATTAATTAGTTAAAGCTACGGGCTGCAAAAAAGAAGCAGGAGGTACTTTATATACTAAGAACGGAAGAAGAAGAGATATAGTATACAAGAAGTTATAAAAAGATGTAATAAATCAGCCCAGGTTAGTGCCAACACACCATACCTGGGCCAACATCTGGTTGAGATGAAAATATTTATTTCGCTTTGGCTAAGTCAAATGAGAAAGTAGTCACGGGAAGTTCGAAAGGTTCATTATTCACTTTCACACCAGTTACCTGAAGCTTGAAAGCTAATTTATCACCAGCATAGGCAAAACTACCTGCTTCAGGTGCTGCAATTGTCACCTCCACTTTCAAGTCCGGGGTTTCACCTTCTCCTTCACCCTCACCTTCAGTAGGTTCTGTCGGGAAATTGATTTCAAGAATTAGTGGTTCAGGAGTGAACGCCATGCTAATGACTGTCTTATCGTCATTGAAAGTAGGTGTATACTTCACTTTATAACTTACATCACCTACGGCTTCAATAATTCCGGGAGCTGCCTCCCCCATAATGGCTGTAATCAAATCCGCTACCGGGAACTTTTCAAAAGACACATTTTCATTGGTTACTTCTGCGCTCACATCCGTACCTTGAGGTTCTTCACCCTCTTCTGCAAGAGGAGACACAGATGTAGTTTGCATTTTTCCGGCATAATTACCTACCACGTCAGTCAATGCGGGAACATTAGGTTTAGGTTCATCGTCATCATCACAAGATGTGAAAGTAGTTACCAGGCCCAAGGCCATAACAAGAAACACGAAACGCTTTAAACAATGTACTTTTTCCATTACTTTAATAAGTTTAGTCTAGTAAATAATAAAATCACATAATTAAGGTTGTACGTACATTAGGCTAAATGGCCTTATTTGTGAAATACTGCATTTGGAAAAGAAAAATTTTATTAAAGGATGTATCATTTAGTCCATCGTCAGCACGATTCCATGCTTCTCCGCCATCCGGCGCAGGTTCAAAATAGCATAACGCATCCGTCCTAAAGAGGTATTGATGCTGACTCCTGTCATTTCTGCTATCTCCTTGAAACTGAGGTCTTGATAAAAGCGCATATGTACTACTTCCCGTTGTTCGTCCGGCAGATGTTTCATCAGGCGACGTACATCCGAAAGAATCTGGTGGTTCACTATTTCAGCTTCAACCGTTCCTTCAGACAGACGGATATTATTCAGTAAATTCCGTTCTTCTTCATCACAAGACACCAGGTTTTCCTGCTTTTTCCTGACGGAAACAGTCGATTATAAGATTATGTGCGATACGAGTCAACCAAGCCGGAACTTACCGTTTTCATTGTAGCGTCCCTGCTGAATGGTGACAATGGCTTTTGTGAAAGTCTCCTGAAAGATGTCTTCCGCCAGTTCTTCATTGCGCACCGTATAATAGATGTACGCATAAAGACGATCTTTATAACGGTTCAACAGAATATCGAATGCCTCGTTATTGCCTTGTGCATAAAGGGCACCAACGTTTCGTCAGCAGCATTTGTTTGTACTTTCATTACGTGTGTTTTTAGATTTCAGCGTAATGTATTCCGATAGGCATTCTATATTTGGTAGTTAATAATATGCAAAGAAAAGAAATTTTCAGGAAAGAAACAATATTAGAAGCAATTATTAAGTTACAAGTTGCTACAAGTTGCTACGCTATCACTCTGCATAGTACTTGTAGCTTGTAGCTCGTAACTATTTCACTCTGAATTTTCCGTCAACCGGAATCCACGCAAAAGTTCATCTGTTCAAGCGTTTACCGGGAAGTTGCAGCACGTATACCGATAATTCCATCAGCAGCGGCTACATGGATATAAGTCTTACCATCCGTCAGCAAAGTTCCGGGGGTCAACTGGTGAGATTGGATTATTTTTTCTGTCTCAAATATTTTCATAACTACCGTCTCTCCATCAGGTTGAACTAATTCCGACCAGGCAGCAGGATAAGGAGACAGACCGCGAATAAAATCATAAATACGTTTCACTGGCTGATTCCAATCGATACGACAGGTATCTTTAAAAATCTTTCGGCAGGACGCAATTCGCCTACAACTGCCATTTCTTCCGTATCACCATTGATCACCGCCCAATTGATGGGCAACATACGGAAAGCAACCACAATCTGCAAGTCGGCTTTCCATTCACGCAACGCCTCCACAAACGCCTCATCTTTCAACTTCTCGGGCTGGAGTAACGGTAAATTCTGTTCGAGCGCATATTGCTTAACGGGAGAATATTGAATCTTATGTCCGCGTCCGGCCGGCTTATCGGGCATCGTAATCACACCCACTACATTATATCCGCCTTCTACCAATTGACGCAAGGCCTCTACTGCAAAATCGGGAGTACCCATATATACTATTCTTAAGTCTTCTTTCTTCATAATCTAATCTTATTATTTAAATCTGTTATCTGAAACCAGGCCCCGGCACCTTGCGGATTGTGGTTAGTCTTCTGAAAAATGTACTAGCACCTGCCGATATGAATTAAATATCTTTGATTTAGAGACAAATCCCTGATAGCGCCCTTCTTCGTCCACTACCGGAAGATTCCAGGCTTTGGTATCGTCAAAAGTCTGCATTACCTGTTCCATTCCGTCCGTATCAAATATCTTGGCAGGAGCGGATATCATCAATTTGTTAACAGTGAAACGATGATAAAGTTCTTGTCGGAACATGATGTTGCGGATATCATCGAGCAAGACAATTCCCAACAGTTCGCCCGTTTTTTATCCGTCACCGGGAACACATTCCGATGGGAAGCTGCAATCGCTTTCACCAGCTCACCCAAGTCCATCTCCGGGTGCACAACTACAAAATCTTTCTCCACCACGTTTTCCATTTTCATCAGTGTCAACACAGCTTTATCCTTGTGATGTGTAAGCAACTGTCCCTTCTTAGC
>VOFH01001747.1_pt1 | contig 20280 bp, 30 predicted proteins | sample 5384091 | NCBI WGS metagenome assembly VOFH01 (sample SAMN12384727, study PRJNA508395) | human gut metagenome | isolation source: healthy gut G | host: Homo sapiens
CACTGCGTCTGATGAAACAGGCAGAAAAAATTCAACCGTCCGATCATCACATTTGTGAAACATCCGGTGCATTCTGCGGAAAAGAAGCGGAAGAACGCGGACAGGGTGAAGCAATCGCAAGAAATCTCTATGAGATGTCAGCCATCAAAGTTCCGATCCTCTGTCTGATGATCGGAGAAGGCGGAAGCGGCGGTGCGCTTGCACTGTCGGTCGGCAATGAAGTCTGGATGCTTGAAAATGCAACGTATTCGGTACTTTCGCCGGAAGGATTTGCATCGATCCTCTGGAAAGATGGAAAACGTGCAAAAGAAGCCAGCGAGGTCATGAAGATCACGGCGCATGATCTGTATGCGTTAAATATTGTGGAGCAGGTAATCCCGGAGTATGGCACGGCAGACGAAAAAGCATGTGAGTCAATCTCAAGATATATGAAAGGCCATATGAAAGAATTTTTAGAGCGTCAGAATGGCAAGACAGGAGAGCAGCTTGCCGAGGAGCGCTATGCGAGATTGCGTTCTGATAAAAGGTTACCAGAGGGCAGATGGAAATAAAATAAACTCTGGAATGAGGAAAAGTATGAAAATCAAAATCAAGGGAACCGGAAGTGCGGTTCCAAAACTTCGGTGACAAACGATGATTTAAGTAAACTGATGGACACCTCTGACGAGTGGATCAGAAGCCGTACCGGAATCGGTGCAAGACATCTTGCGGTGGAGGAGACGACGACAGGGCTTGCTGTCGCAGCAGCAAAGGAAGCGTTAAAAGATGCGGAAATGACTGCGGAAGAACTTGATCTTATCATTGCAGCAACGGTTACGGCGGATAAGTTTCTGCCGAACTTATCCTGTGAAGTGCAGAGTGCGCTTGGAGCAAAAAATGCAGTTGCATTTGATTTAAACGCTGCCTGCTCCGGATTTTTTGTTTGCGTTAAATACGGTTCAGATGTATCTGGAAAATGGTGTATACAAAAAGGCACTGGTCATTGGAGCGGAAACTCTTTCAAAGATCATGGACTGGAATGACAGAAGCACCTGTGTATTGTTTGGGGACGGTGCAGGGGCGGCGGTCGTTGAGGTGGATTCCGAAACAAATTGTAAAAGCAAAGCAGCCAGGTGCAGCAAACAAAAGCGGCATTCTAAGCATGGTACAGGGTTCCGACGGCGCGCGGGGGAAGTCCTCCGCTGTGATAACCGTCCGGTCAATAATCCGTTTGCGGTCAACGATACGAAACTTTCCTATGTGTCGATGAATGGTCAGGAAGTATATAAATTTGCAGTCAAAACGGTGCCAAAGGTGATAGAAGAGGCAGTGAAAAAAAAGCGGGACTTGAAGTGGAGGATATTGATCTGTTCGTACTTCATCAGGCAAATCTGCGCATTATTGAGTCTGTTGCAAAAGACTGCATCAGCCGATGGAAAAATTTCCCACAAATCTGCAGAAGTATGGAAATATTTCCTCGGCGAGCGTGCCGATTTTACTTGATAATGTCAATAATCATGGTATGATATGTGAAGGTAAAAAATAGTTTTGGCAGGATTTGGAGCCGGGCTGACATGGGGCGCGACGGTTTTGGTATGGTAAGGGCAGCAGTAAACAGACTGGCTGCAGTTTACATATGTGTGAAAGGCAATCAGTACTGCCATGAATAGGAGTATATTTGAATGACGGCAGATGAAACATTAAATGAGTTATTGGTAAAATTGTTTAAAAACATTATGGAGATTGAGGGAAAATCTCTGATCACGGATGAATTTAAGGATCTTACCTATAATGATTTTCATGTAATAGAAGCGATTGGAATGTCAGAGCCAAAGAGCATGAGCACGGTGGCAAAGCTGATGAACGTTACGACCGGAACGCTGACAAAGGCGATGGACGGTCTGACCGATAAAGGGATATGTTGTCAGGGGAGCGCAGCAAGCAGGATAAGCGTGTTGTCTGGGTATGCCTGACCGAAAAAGGAAAGGCAGCTTATCTGCATCATGAAGAGTTTCATCACCGTATGATCGACCACATTAAGGAAGAACTTAACGCGAGACAACGGTACTGATCTATTCACTGGCAAAACTGGTGGATTTTCCAGCAGGTATACGGGGGAGAATGAAGAATCGTAGAGGGTTTGGACAAAGTTATGGATATTATATAGATATTTGTGGATGTTTTTCGGAAACGGAGGCATCCTTTTTCTTTATAGAAGAATGCTAGGGCAGATAGTGCTTTTCAATTTTCTGATAACACAGTCATGATATATTTTCTCAAATAAATGTTGTAATTACAACATACAATCTGACCGAAATAAATTAATATGATACAAGAGACAAGGACATCAGTGTGAAAAATAAGATTTTTTCACACGCAGGATTTGTGCTTGCGCACAAACTTAAGATGCGCAAAAAGCAGCGCAAGAATGGAGGTTTTCATGAAACAGTTAGAATTAAACAACAGAAAAGTGGCAGTGATCGGATGCGGATTTGTAGGAGCGACATCAGCGTTTGGACTGATGCAGAGCGGATTGTTTTCTGAGATGGTTTTTGATTGATGCAAATACAGAGAAAGCGGAAGGGAGGCAATGGATATTTCCCATGGAATCCCGTTTGCAAGACCGATGAAAATTTATGCGGGCGGTTATGACGATATCATGGATGCGGCGATCATCGTGGTGACAGCCGGTGCAAACCAGAAACCGGGCGAGACGAGGCTGGATCTGGTACAGAAAAACGTCGGCATTTTTAAGAGCATCATCCCGGAGATCGCAAAGAGAGATTATCAGGGAATCCTGCTTATCGTATCAAACCCGGTCGACATTCTTACATACACCGCACACAAGTTGAGCGGAATGCCGGAAAACCGCGTGATCGGTTCAGGTACGGTGCTTGACACGGCACGCTTAAAATATGAGCTGGGAGAGCATCTTGGTGTGGACAGCCGGAGCGTGCATGCATTTATCATCGGGGAGCATGGTGACAGTGAGATCGCGGCATGGAGCAGTGCAAATGTATCGGGAATCCCGCTAAATACATTCTGCGAGATGCGCGGACATTTCAATCATGATGACTCGATGGAACGCATTGCTGCAAATGTGCGCAACAGTGCCTATGAGATCATTGCAAAGAAAAATGCGACCTATTATGGAATTGCGATGTCTGTAAAGAGGATCTGCGAGGCAATCGTGCGCGATGAAAAATCAATCCTTCCGGTTGCCGGTATGATCCATGGAATGTATGGTGTGGAGGATGTTGTCTTAAGTATGCCGGCGATCGTTGGAAAAAACGGAATTGAGAGACAGGTTCCGATTTCTTTAGATGAGGATGAGCAGAAACAGCTCCGGAAATCAGCGCAGATCTTAAAAGAGATGGCAGAGCAGGTTTTGTAATTGCCTGCAAAGCGAGCAGGCTGTTATCAAATAAATATCATCATGGGAGGAAAGTTATGATAAGAGAAAAAGAGCTGGTTGACAGGAATTTTAGTATTTGCATTGTTGTGTACATTACTTTTGGTGGTACCACAGGAGCATGCAATGGCAGCATCAAAAAGTGCCTGCATTTGACAAGACAAAGCAGATTGTTTTTTTGTAGGGGACGAGGATAGCTATGTGGATTCGATCAAATTTGTTAATGTTTCATCAAAAGCAAAGGTGACAAATATTAAATTTTCAAATCCGTCGGTGCTTGAGTATGCCGGCATGCATAATGTTAATCAGGGAATTAACTGCAGACCATTAAAAGCCGGAAAATGCAAGATAAGCTGTAAAGTAAAGCAGGGTGGAAAAACTTATACGTTATCCAAAAATATAACGGTAAAAAAGCAGATCCGTTTTCTTATGTCAAATTAAATGGGAAAAATGTTCAGTAATGATCATTATCAGGATTCCAAAACTTTAAGGTATACGATGACCAAGGATAAAAAATGAAAAATGGAGATTCTGTAAAGATCCAGAAGGAGTACACGTCTGTGAAAATTGATGTGGAAAATTCAAAGGAGAGGTATATCGTTACTTAATTATTCTTACGCGTAAATCCGGAAAAGCTGGCATGAAAGCAGCGCCAGGTGCGCAGTCAGATCCGGAGATTTATATTACAGAGCTTGGACAGGTATATGATTATTAGTTGTTTGCAGCCGGCTTCCGTGATAAAATAGAGGGCATATTACGAAGGAAAACGGAGGAACGGTATGAGCAGAGGAATTGCGGGAAAAAAATAATTGGGCATTGTTTTTACTTTTGCTGGCAGGGATCGTACTTGGAGGTTTTATCGGGAGCCTTGCGGCGGGAGTGCCGTTTTTAAGCTGGCTTAATTATGGACAGACATTTGGATTTGCAAACCGATCGTGCTGGATCTTGGAATCCTGGTCATTACATTCGGACTCAGTATCAAGATTACGATCGCAAGCATTATTGGTGTATTAATCGCAATTATTATTTATCGGTTTTTATAAAAAATAAAAGTTTAAAATGCAGGTGCAGATGGGGCGCCTGCATTTTTTTTAATGCCAGATGATGGTTCATCAAAACGGACTGTGTTTTAGTAAGAAAAAATATCACAAGGGGGAATTCGGTTGAAAAAATTATTATTAAAGAATGCAGTGATGCTGGCAGTCGTTATATTCTGCATTGGTTCCGTCCACTGTTATGCAGCCACCAGTACGGGGATCAATGTCAATTATCAAAGCCAGAAGGAAATTAAGGATTATCTGAAAAGTAAAAAGGTAAATATTGACGCAGAGACGACCTACAGTAAGAAGGCATCGGATGTAAAGCCGTATCAGGCGGGTACGATCAGTGAGAGCAGTCAGAAATCAGCATTAAATACCATGAATGCGATCCGTTATATTGCAGGAATTGACGCAGTGGGGCTTGATTCTTCTTATACCAAAATGGAACAGGCGGCAGCTTTGGTTAACTCAGCAAATGGAACCTTATCACATTTTCCATCAAAACCGGCAGGAATGGACGACCGCCTTTATCAACTGGGGGCGTCCGGTGCATCCAGTGGCAATCTTTCTTATGCAAGCTGGAAATGCGGACTCGGGTATCATCTCCGTGTACAGTTCAATAATTCCATTGGACCATACAAGGTCATGGCATTCTGCCAGAGCTTCATGACAGAACTTTGCAAATATATCGGAGCAGACGTTGACGTACCTGCCGGAGATATCGGAACAGGTGCAAGAGAGATCGGTTTCTTATTCGGCCAGTACAAGAGAATCCGCGGATTATACGAGGGTGTGCTGACTGGTAAGGGTCTTACCTATGGTGGATCTCTTGCACGTACACAGGCTACCGGATATGGTCTGTTATATCTTACTAACGCATTATGGAAAGATCATGGTATGAGCCTTGAGGGAAAGACAGCAGCAGTTTCCGGATCTGGTAACGTTGCTATCTACGCAATCGAGAAGGCACAGGAATTAGGTGTTAAGGTTGTAACATGTTCTGATGATGGATTTATGATCCAAACGGAATTGATGTTGCTCTTCTTAAGGAAGTTAAGGAAGTTAAGCGTGCCCGTCTTACTGAGTATGCAGCTGCTAAGTCAACTGCTGAGTATCATGCAAAGCAGAACGGTGAGCACGGTGTATGGCAGTACAAGGTAGATCTTGCTCTTCCATGTGCGACTCAGAATGAGTTAGACATTGAGGATGCCAAGATGCTCGTTGCTAACGGTGTTACATCTGTAACAGAGGGTGCTAACATGCCTACAACTCTTGAGGCTACAAAGTATCTTCAGGAGAACGGTGTTCTCTTCGTAGGTGGTAAGGCTGCCAATGCAGGTGGTGTTGCTACATCAGCACTTGAGATGAGCCAGAACTCTGAGAGACTTTCATGGACATTCGAAGAGGTTGACGGAAAGCTCAAGGGCATTATGGAGACAATCTACGCTAACATCAGTGATGCTGCTAAGAGAACGTAGCACATGTGGAAGAGACGGACACCATGCGTCAGGTGCTTGAGAAAATGGAACATCACGGTTACACAGCCATTCCGCTGCTTAGCGTGGAAGGGAAATATATCGGTACGATCACAGAAGGAGATTTACTATGGTTTTTAAAGGACCGCAATTTCCCAGATCTGAAACTGCTTGAGGATATGCCGATTACATCGATCGAGCGCAGGAGGGATAATCAGGCGGTAAAGATCGATGAATCCATGGAGAATCTGTTTGATAAGGTAATGAACCAGAACTTCGTTCCTGTTGTGGATGATAAAAGAGTATTTATCGGAATCGTAACCAGAAAGGATGTTCTGGCATACCTTGGAAAAAAGCGGCTCCTCAGGCGTAATGATAAACCGTCCGTTTGCGGCGCTGATAAAAATCGATAAAAACAGTGTCACAAACTCTGCCACCGGGATTGCAAGCCACACACCGGTCACCCCAAATGGCTGGCAGTGTGAGGAGTGACAGCAGGATAAAAACAAAGGTTCTTGTAAAGGATATGACCGCTGAGGTTTTTCCGTCTGAGAGTGCCGTAAAGAGAGCGGATGAAAAAATGTTATATCCGCTGAACAAAAAGGTCACACAGAATACCGAAAAACCGCTGACGGCAAGGTCATAAGTCGCTGTTTTCCACCGACAAACAAGAGCACGATCGGCTCGGAGAGCAGGTTACAGCAAATAGTAATTATAATAGAAGAAACGATCACGAAGCGTCTGCAGATTTTGCAGACGCTTTTCAGTCCGCCTGTATTTTTTGCACCGTAATTGTAACTGATCACAGGTGCAACACCCATGGAAAATCAAGAAAAAGCGCATTAAATAAAAATTGGGAATAAAGCAGTATCGTGATTGCGGCAACACCGTTTTCGCCGGCAAGGCGCAGCATGATTTTGTTAAATGCATAAGTAATCACAGCGTTTGCAATATTCGTTACCATCTCGGATGCACCGTTAAAACTTGCAGTAGAAAGGACACTTCCATGAAAATGAAATTTTGTAAAATAAAGATCTCCCCTGACAAAGAAAAAGTAGAAGAGTCCCACGACTGCAGGTATGAGCTGACCGATACCGGTGGCTAAGGCGGCTCCTTCAATGCCAAATCCAAGAGGAGATAAAAATACATAGTCCAACACGGCATTTGCGATACCGGCACTGATGACTAACGTCATGCCAATGTGTGGTTTTCCCGCTGTCACGAAGAACGTCTGGAACAGGCTCTGCAACATGCACGCCGGGGCAAATAAAACAACGGTAAAAAGATATGCCTTGCAGTTTGCAAGTAACGAATCATTTGCACCGAGAGCGCGGCAGATTGGTTCTAAAAATAAAATCGTCAGTATCAGGATGACAACACTCGCCACAACACCGGTAAACACGAGCATGGAAAAGTTATCTTTTGCTTCATCGTCTTTCCCTTCGCCCATTTTCTTTGCGACGACGGCGCTTCCTCCGGTTGCGAGCATGACGCCGATGGCGAGTACGATATTGATGACCGGATAGACGATATTGACTGCGGACAGCGCATTATCTCCAAGAAAGCGCGAGATAAAAATGCCGTCCGTGATTGTATAACAGGACATGAGTACCATCATAACCATGGATGGTAATGCAAATTTTAATAAAGTGACAGGTGTGAATTTCTGACCAATGGACTGTGCCATAATGGGTTCCTCCTTTGAAATATTTTTAAATGTTGTGTCAGCGCGGATGGAAATTGCGGTTTTGAGACACAAATGCTATCATAAACTATATGGTAACAATATAGTCAAGAACTTTTTTCGTGAGGGGAGATTAAAAGTGGACAAAAGTCAATATCTGACAACTGGTGAGCTTGCAAAGCTCATGCACGTCACCAAAAACACTTTATTTCATTATGATAAGATCGGCTTGTTTTCGCCGGAGATCGTGCTGATAACGAGTACCGTTATTATTCGATCCATCAGATCGAAGTGCTCGAAGCGATCATTATGCTAAAGGAACTTGGTATGTCTTTAAAAGAGATCCAGGCCTTTTTAAGTGACCGGACTCGGAAAAATTATTGGAGCTGTTTGAAAAAGAGGAACAGATTCTGGCAGAAAAAATCCGGCTGTTAAAGGATCGCAGGCAGTGGATGGAAGAAAAAGTAAAAAAATCAGGGCATATTTAGAGAAAGAAAAAGATGAAATATTTGTCTGTGAAAAACCGGGCAGATATTATCTGATGGATGCATTTTTAGACGTTTCGGAATCAGAATTTGCGGAGCGCACAGCGGAACTGATCAATTTTTATGAGAACAACAGCAAAAGCATCTGTTATGAGATTGGTTACATCCAGTATGCAAAAGATGTCAGACGGCAGATCTATGCAAATTACAGCAACGTAATATTGCTGATGAAACATAAGCCGGGCGGCATGTCCTGCCATTTTATGCCTGCGGGGAAATATCTGACAACTTATTTTAAAGGGCACTGGAGAAACATCGGGAGGCTTATCGGAAACTTCTTGCTTATGCAGATGAACATCAGATTACACTGGCGGAAGAGTTCCTGGAAGTTTACACGGTGGATCAGCTGATGGCGGAGACGGTGGAGGAGTATGTGACGGAGATATCGGTGCGCATCTGCGGGGGAGATATGGATGAACTGTGAAGACTGCTGTTTCACTTAATCATAGAGTGTTCGCAGAACGTGTATTTTATGGTTGGAAATATGGAAGATTTTCTTAATTTAGACGAAGGTTTAACAAAAATAAAATGAGATAAGATATAATAAGACTGCCGAGCGAAGCGAGTATAAAGGCATATAGCATGAAAAACCATCTGTGTATGTCCATTATCACAAAAAATCCTCAAAAACGCGGATTTAAGGGAAAATTATGGGTATTTTCCGAGCAAAATTTTCATATATACCAAAAAGATAAAAATGAATCGTGATTGAAAGGAAAAATGATAGAAAAGAGGAGGCAAAATATGAAACGAACAAGTGTAACACGGAAAGTGGCATTGATTTTAGCAGCGATAGTTCTTATGACAGCATCAGGCTGTGGCAGGCAGGAAAATGCTGATAAAGCAGACAATAATATTACCATATATAAAAGCAATGAAAATGCAGATGGTTTTGACACAGAAACGGTATCGCTCGATGCGCTTACGCCTGAAAATATCATGGCTGCGCTGATCGATGCCGGTGTGGTTCCGTCGGATGTGAAAGTGCTTGATTTTAAACAGGAAGAGGATACCATAACGCTTGATCTGTCGAAAACATTTGAGGAATATATAAATCAGATGGGAACAGCAGGAGAGTACGCGACAGTTGGAAGTGTAGTCAATACTTATCTGGACGCCTATGATGCCAAGGCAGTGTCTCTTCTGGTGGAGGGAGGAACCTGGAGCACCGGGCATGCAGAGTATGAGACTCTGCAGGGGAGGTATACATACGATGCGCAGGAGTAAAATAACAGGTTTGCTGCTTATCATGGGAATGTTTTTGGCAGGATGTGGAGCAAATAGCGGATCCGCCGGTATAGAGGAAGATGCCGTGATGCAGGAGCTGTATGATCGAAGTGAGATTGCAAGAGGATACACAGATCCAATTTTTCAGGAGTATTTAGATCAATATGATTCGGATTGTGAGATCAAAGAGACGTCGTTTGGTTTCGAACCTGCCGAAACACCGGCACAAGCGCAGTATTTTTGTGGAATATCAGTACAGTAATGGTGTCAGCGACGATTTGAAATATTTTATCAGGTTCAGGTGGATGACAATCACAACTGCATCGTTTTAAAAGAAGGGGAAGGTCAGGCAGAGATGGAAACATCGACAGAGGACGCGGAGATAGAATGGCTGACACAGTAAAAGGAAGTGTGCAGCCATCCTAATCCGATATTTCATCATAAGAATAAATAAATTCTGTTATTTCGCAGCCTTATGACCGGAATCTGCGACCATATTTTCCGCATAATCGAGAGCTTCCACAATATTCGGAAGGAAATGTTCTTCCCCGATCAGCTCGATAAAGTGATCTTTTTCATAACGGACATCGGCTGTTCGTTGACATGTGAGAAGATCAAAGTGATATGTTTTTTCTTCGCACGGGCAGCAAGGTCACGCAGGGAACGCATTGCACTCGCATCGATTGCCGGAACACTTCGCATACGGATAACGATGACTTTGGTTGACTTGTCACTGGTAATTGTAAGAATTTCATCGGCTGCGGCGAAAAACAGCGGTCCACTGATCTCAAATACACGGATTGAGTGTGGAATGTCGCGCATTTTCTCGGCTTCGCCAGGGGTCACATCCAGCTCATCTGCATATTTCCAGGCAGTGACATCGGCAGTTTCTGCCATACGTTTCATAAATAAAAAGTGCGGCAAGTACGACACCGACTTCGATGGCAACGACAAGGTCAAAAAATACAGTCAGGAAAAATGTTGCAACAAGAACGATCATATCACTCTTTGGAGCAGTTTTGCACAGATGGAAAAAGGAAGTCCAGTCCGCCATGTTCCATGCAACGACAAAAAGCACTGCGGCTAATGTTGTCATAGGAATTAGGGAAGCAAGCGGCATTAAAACAACTAAAATAATGCTTAAAGTGATACAGTGTGTGATACCGGCGATCGGGGTACGTCCGCCGTTTCGGACGTTTGCAGCAGTACGGGCAATCGCTCCGGTAGCAGGGATTCCGCCAAACAGGCCGGAAAAAATATTTCCAAGTCCCTGCCCAATCAGCTCGGCATTAGACTTGTGTGTGTCACCGATCATACCATCAGATACGACTGCGGAAAGCAGGGATTCAATACCGGCTAAAATCGCGATCGTAAATGCCGGGGAGATCAGTTCCTGTACCAGTTTATGGCTGAATGCCGGCATGGAAAGACGGAAATTCGGAGGAAAGTTTCCGTAAACACTTCCGATCGTGTTGACCGGGAGTTTTGCAAAATATACGATTGCAGTTGTGATAATAATTGCGATCAGGATCCAGGCAGTTTGTCAGTTACTTTCGGCCACAGAATTAAAATCACAAGTGCAACGGCACCGATTGCGACGGTAACCGGATTGGTGGTTGTGATATTTGCAGCATAGGCGCCAACTTTTTTTCAATAAATTCAGAAGGAACAGCACCCATATCAAGTCCAAGAAAATCTTTGATCTGTCCGACAAACAGGGTGACTGCGATACCACAGGTAAAACCTGTCGTGATCGTATAAGGAATATATTTAATCAGGGAACCAAAATGGCAGAGACCCATAATACAAAAATGATACCTGCCATGATTGTTGCGACAATCAGTCCGTCTGTACCGTAAGTGGTCACGATGCCATAGATGATAACAACAAATGCGGCAGTTGGTCCGCCAATCTGTACACGGCTTCCTCCAAAAAAGGAAATAAAAAAATCCGGCAACGATCGCAGTGTAGAGTCCCTGTTCAGGTCCTACACCGGAAGCGATTGCTAGTGCGATGGATAGTGGAAGAGCGATGATCGCAACAATGATACCGGAAATAATATCTTTGATGAGCTGCTCTTTGGTGTAACCTTTCATAACATCAAAAAGTTTTGGCCTTAGTTCATTCATAGGTCTTTTGTACTCCAATTCTTTCCTAAGTATAAAAAGTATTAAAAATTTATAAAAACACAAATTAAAATTTTAGCATGTTCTTAACATGATTGCAAGGTGAATGGCGCAAAAAAGTAATCCATGATATAATGAGCGCAAGAGAGTCAATATGCCTGCATAATTGACGAACGGCGAATTGGATCATGTGCCGATTTTGCACATGATATAATGAGCGCAACATCATAAAATTACGAGTTTTTATAATCTGAATAAGGACTAATATGGAACAGAAAAATTCCTACGAAAAAATATATGACATTGTCATGTAAATCCGGATCCGGAGGGAATCCCGTGTTACCGGGTAGTAAACCGTGAGGGGAGAGTTTCGGAGGCCTTTGCATTTGGTGGCGAAAACAGGCAGATCGGACTTTTGGAAGCGGATGGCATAGAGGTAAAAGACGGATGTGTTGATCTCTCAAAATATCAGTGGCGCAAAGAGATATTTTAACGAATACTTTAATTCCTATTGACATAGTATGAATAGTCGGATATACTTCTAATACGATGATAAAAAAGAATCGTTTATTCATAAGTTTGCGGCTGCGCTGCATCCGCAAGCCTAAAATATGAAAAACAGCGCAGAAATGAGGAAAATATGAGAATATCAACAAAAGGAAGATATGCGTTACGCCTGATGCTGGATCTTGCACTGAATAATACCGGAGAGCCGATCAGTTTAAAGGATATTGCGAGACGCCAGGAAATTTCAGATAAATATTTAGAGCAGATTATTTCCGTTTTAAATAAGGCAAAATATGTAAAGAAGTTCTTTGAAATGCTGGTTAAAATCGGTTTCAAAGAAATTGAAGTAGGTTTCCCTGCTGCTTCCGAGACAGAATACAACTTTATGCGCGCCTTAATCGACCGCAATATGATTCCGGACGATGTTACCGTCCAGGTTCTGACCCAGGCAAGAGAGCATATCATCAAGAAAACCTTTGAAGCGGTAAAAGGTGCTCCGCACGCAGTCATTCATCTTTACAATTCTACCTCTGTTGCACAGCGCGAGCAGGTATTTAAAAAGAGCAAAGAGGAAGTAAAACAGATCGCCATTGACGGGGTAAAGCTTTTGAATAAACTGGCTTCTGAGACTGAAGGTAACTTCTCCTTCGAATACAGCCCGGAAAGTTTTCCGGGAACTGAAGTGGACTATGCCGTGGAAGTATGCAATGCAGTTCTTGATGTATGGCAGCCAAAGGCTTCTAATAAAGCAATCATTAATATTCCAACCACTGTCGAAAATGCAATGCCGCATGTATTTGCCACTCAGGTAGAATACATTCACAAACATTTGAAATATCGTGATGCCGTAACACTTTCCCTGCATCCACACAATGACCGTGGCTGTGGTGTCTGTGACGCAGAGCTTGGTATTCTTGCCGGAGCCGACCGTATCGAAGGAACTCTTTTCGGTAATGGTGAGCGTACCGGTAATGTAGATATTATCACACTTGCCATGAATATGTTCTCACACGGCGTTGATCCGAAACTTAACTTCTCTAACCTGCCTGCAATCCGTGAGAAATATGAAAGTTTTACCAGAATGCACGTTTACGAACGTCAGCCATATGCCGGTGATCTGGTATTTACCGCTTTCTCCGGTTCCCATCAGGATGCCATTGCCAAAGGTATGGCATGGCGTGAAGAGAAAAAACTCAACGAGTGGTCTGTCCCTTATCTTCCGGTTGACCCAATGGATGTGGGCAGAACTTACGATTCTGACGTTATCCGTATCAACAGCCAGTCCGGTAAAGGTGGCGTAAACTACATTTTGAAACAGAACTTTGGCATTTCTCTGCCCGAGAAAATGCGCGAGGAAGTCGGCTATCTGGTAAAACATGTTTCCGATGAAGAGCACAAAGAGCTGTCTCCACAGTGGGTATATGAAATCTTTGAAGATAAATATGTAAAACGCCAGCCTTACTTCCAGATTGAAGAATGCCACTTCAAACAGGTGGATGGTATTATGGCAGAAGCTACTATTGTTCATGGTGGACAGAACCACCTGGTAAGTGCCAACGGAAATGGCGTCTGGATGCTGTCAGCAACATTATCAAACAGTACTTCGGCATCAGCTATGAGCTGTCCGTATACGAAGAGCACGCTTTGAGCCATGGTTCTTCTTCCAAAGCTATGTCCTATGTAGGAATCACCTGCTATGGTCAGATGTACTGGGGTGTTGGCATCGACGACGATATCATCAAATCCTCTATCAGCGCACTGGTTGTTGCAGTAAATCAGGTTCCTTCCATAAAATCCAGTGTTGAGATTCAGGATAAGCGCTTAATGGAAATGAAGAATTACATTCAGACAAACTACCAGACCGTTACCTTAGAGGATATGGCAAAACGGTTCCATCTCTCTGAGCCGTACATTTCCAAATATATTAAGGAAAAATCCGGTCAAACATTCGTTGAACTGGTTCAGGGTGTCCGCATGAAAAAAGCAAGAACTCTTTTAAAGAACGGAAATATGACTGTTGAAAACATTGCATACTCCGTGGGTTATCAGAATGTAGAGCATTTCAACCGCCTCTTTAAAAAGAAAATACATCCATAGCACAATTTATATGAAAATCATGTGAAAGGTAATATTGTTCACATGCAGAAATGGAGAGTACTATGTTAGACAGTGCGGACGGGGACGCGGATCCTTACCCGAATCAGAATAACAAAATGAAAAGATCAATATTGAAATATGAGAAAGCATAACTGCCGTTTGGAGAGACAAACAGGTGCAGCTATGCTTTTTTGCGTGGAAAGAGAGGAATTATTTTTTTATGGGAAGTGACTCATTGTTTTTATCATTATTGCGATATGCCTGATCATGTCAGCATATTTTTCGGCGACGGAGACCGCATTTTTGTCGCTGAACCGCATCCGCATGAAAAAATATGGCAGACAAGGGAAATAAACGGGCGGCGCTGGTGCTTGAACTGGAAGAAAAGTACGACAACCTGTTGTCAACGATCCTGATCGGAAACAATATTGTAAATATTTTATCTTCCTCCTTAGCAACGATCCTGTTTGTAAAAATGCTTGGGGATGCGAAGGGGCCAGTGTTTCAACGATCGTTACGACAGTTCTGGTTTTGATCTTTGGTGAGATTTCACCAAAAAGCATTGCAAAAGAATCACCGGATAAATTTGCACTGTTTTCCGCACCGATCATTGCTGTTCTGGTAAAAATCCTGACACCGGTTAATTTTGTGTTTGCACAGTGGAAAAAACTGCTGTCACACATCTTTAAGTCAGAAGAGGAGCCGGGAATCACAGAAGAAGAACTGCTCACCATTGTGGATGAGGCACAGGCAGGCGGCGGTATCGGAGAAGATGAGCGTGTATTGATCCGCAGCGCGATCGAGTTTGATGAGCTGGAGGCAGTGGACATTTACACACCGCGAATTGATATTGTCGGTATCCCGGTGGATATGCCAAAAGATGAGATCGCCAAAATATTTGCGGACACCGGATATTCGAGACTTCCGGTCTATGAGGAAAATATTGACCAGATCATTGGTATTTTATATCAGAAAGATTTTTACAACTTTATTTACCGTTCGGATGTGACGATCCGTGACTCAGTGCGACCGGTTATTTTTACACCGAAAAATAAAAAGATCGATGATCTTTTGCGGGAACTTCAGCAGAAGAAACTGCACATTGCGGTTGCGATGGATGAATACGGCGGAACGGCTGGAATCATTACGCTTGAGGATATTTTAGAGGAACTTTTCGGTGAGATCTGGGATGAGCACGATAAGGTCGAGACAGAAATTGAGCGCATCAGCGACAATGAATATCTGGTTGCTGGAAAAACAAAAGTGGAAAAACTGTTTGAATGTTTAGACCGCGAGGCAGAATTTGATGTGCAGACCGTCAGCGGCTGGGTGATGGAATTGTTTGAATGTATACCGAAAGCCGGAGATTTTCATACGGATGAGGAATTTAAACTTGAGATAGAAGTGACAGAGATGTCCGGCAAACGGATCGAGCAGGTAAGGATACGCGACCTGCGGGAACCGGAAGAGGAAGAAAAAGAATAAATCAGAATATATATTCTCGTAAAAAACTGGGGGACTAGAACCCCAGTTTTTTAATTCCTCCGAAAACTCTGCGCGCAGCAGCTTTTCTGGAAAGCACAGCCGCATAAAATCCGTCAAGCGCCTGCTCATAAATATGCTGATACTGCACGAAGTGAAAACGGATGGTATCTTTCCAGTTGTCCGCGGTAACAAGACGGTCTTCCTCAAGGTGATAGTCAAAGAGGTTGCTGCGCAGCTCATAAAGTGCTGCATAGCGGAAGGATTCGGATAACAGTGCCAGACAGGTATCGTGGTCCGGCAGTCTGGTGAGTCCGAGCGCACCGAAACGTTTCTGCACGGCAAAACGGGAAGCCGTTCCACTTAAAAGTCCCGGAACTTCGGCTGCGAGCAATGTTTCAAGGTCAGTCTTGTAATAACCGAGTGTTGCGTCAACAAGCGTGTTGGAAAGTTCCACGAAAAATGGTTGCAGCATACAGTTTTTCGTTTCAAAATATTCATCCATGATATCATATCAAATAACTAGGAAATATCAATTACAAACTAATTTAGAGATAGAAAGAGGTACAAAGATATGAGTAAACTGATTTACTTAGATAATGCAGCAACAACGCAGGTATATCCGGAAGTGTTACAGGAGATGCTTCCATATTTTTCAGAAGTATACAGCAATCCATCTGCAATTTACAGTTTTGCATCTGAGAGCAAAAAAGGCGGTTGATAAAGCAAGGACTTCCGTGGCAGAACTGATCAATGCGAAGACAGATGAGATTTATTTTACAGGCGGCGGCAGCGAGTCTGATAACTGGGCATTAAAGGCAACCGCAGACGCTTATGCGTCCAAAGGAAAACACATCATCACAAGCACGATCGAACATCACGCAATCCTTCACACCTGTGCTTACCTGGAGAAAAAGGTTTTGAGATTACGTATGTGAACGTTGACGAAAACGGTAAAGTAAAACTGGACGAGTTAGAGGCAGCAATCCGTCCTGATACAATCCTGATTTCCATAATGACAGCAAATAACGAGATCGGAACCATCCAGCCGGTCAGGGAGATCGGACGTATCGCACATGAACATGGCGTATTATTCCACACGGACGCTGTACAGGCATTTGGACATATTCCGATCGATGTGGACGAGATGAACATTGATATGCTGAGTGCCAGCGGTCACAAGATCAACGGACCAAAGGGAATCGGCGTAATGTATATCAGAAAAGGCGTGAAGATTCTTTCCTTCATCCACGGTGGTGCGCAGGAGAGAAAACGTAGAGCCGGAACTCTGAATGTACCGGGTATCGTAGGTATCGGTAAAGCAGCCGAGATCGCAAAAAATACCATGGCAGAGAGAAGTGCAAAAGAGATCAGCTTAAGAGATCACCTGATCGACCGTATTTTAACAGAAATCCCATATGTGAGATTGAACGGTGACAGACATGACCGTCTGCCAAACAACGTAAACGTATGTTTCCGTTATATCGAGGGTGAATCCATGCTGATTTTATTAGATCAGGCAGGTGTTTGTGCATCCAGTGGTTCCGCATGTACTTCCGGATCCTTAGACCCGTCTCATGTATTGCTTGCGATCGGACTTCCTCATGAGATCGCACACGGTTCTCTTCGTCTGACACTTTCCGAGAAGAATACCGTAGAAGAGATCGATTTTGTTGTAGACGAGTTAAAGAAGATCATTGAACGTTTGAGAAGTATGTCTCCATTATATGAGGATTTCGTAAAAAAACAGAATAAATAAATTTTTCAATCACATGATTTTACAGTGATCAAAATAACAGGTTATATTCAAAGAAAGCAGGATAAAAAGTATGTATAGTGAAAAAGTAATGGATCATTTTAACAACCCAAGAAACGTTGGAGAGATGGAGAATCAAGCGGTGTAGGTACCGTTGGTAATGCAAAATGCGGCGATATCATGCGAATGTATCTTGATATTGATGATAACCACAGGTGGAAAAAGTACATCACCCATCCGTTACAGAGGATAAAGAACAGCAGGAATTATACAAAAAAAATACTTCCCCGAACGGCGGCGGTTCCATCTTTACATTTGAGATTAAAGGTGATGCGCAGAAGGCAAAGGACTTCATTGATAATCTTGAGATCTTTTCCTTACTTGCAAACGTGGCAGATGTGAAATCACTTGTCATTCATCCGGCTTCTACCACACATGCACAGTTAAATGAGGCAGAGCTGGCAGAGCAGGGAATCTACCCGAACACGATCCGGCTTTCCATCGGAACAGAGAATATCAGGGACATCATTCAGGATCTTGATGAAGCATTTAAGGCAGTAAAAGTAGAAATAAGTTCCTTATTTTTTACTTTGAAGTCTGCAAAAAGCATTGCAGACTTCAGAAATGAAAAAATTTCAGAATAGGAGAGGAATATCATGGCAAAAAGTTTATCAGAGTGCAACAGATTTGATTGGAAACACACCTTTATTAGAGGTAACAAAATTAGAGAAAAGCAAAGGACTTGAGGCAAAAGTTCTTATAAAACTTGAGTATTTTAACACATCAGGAAGTGTAAAAGACCGTGCTGCATATTACATGGTAAAGATGCAGAGGAGAAAGGTCTTTAAAGGAAGGTTCCGTGATCATTGAGCCGACTTCCGGAAACACAGGTATCGGTCTTGCTTCTATCGCAGCAGCAAAAGGATACCGTATCATCTTAACAATGCCGGATACCATGAGTGTTGAGCGTCGTAACATCTTAAAAGCATACGGCGCAGAGCTTGTTTTGACAGAGGGCGCTAAGGGAATGAAAGGTGCGATCGCAAAAGCGGATGAGCTTGCAAAAGAGATTCCAGGAAGCTTTATCCCATCCCAGTTTACCAACCCGGCAAAACGTATAGGCCCATTTCGAGACAACAGGACCGGAGATCTGGGCAGCCATACAGACGATAAGGTAGATATCTTTGTAGCCGGCGTTGGTACAGGCGGAACAGTTACAGGTGTCGGACAGTACTTAAAATCACAGAACAAAGGTGTAAAAGTTGTTGCAGTTGAGCCGGAGACTTCTCCTGTTCTTTCCAAAGGAACAGCAGGTCCTCACAAGATCCAGGGAATCGGTGCAGGATTTGTTCCGGAGGTATTAGATACCAGGATTTATGATGAGGTATTTCCGGTAGCAAACGAGGATGCATTTACAACCGGAAAAGAGCTTGCAAAAGCAGAGGGTGTATTAGTCGGAATTTCCTCCGGTGCAGCTTTTATATGCTGCAATCGAGCTTGCAAAACGCCCGGAAAACAAAGGAAAAACAATCGTTGCCCTTCTTCCGGACAGTGGCGACCGTTATTACTCCACAGCATTATTCGCAGACTAAAGAAAGCGTATCGCCTGAAAAACAGGTAATAGCCTTAAAAAATAAATCATAGACAAAAAACAGGCAAAAAAAAGTGTCACATCGTATGGTGTGGCACTTTTTATTTTGTGGCAAGTGTGCTAAAATTACATTTAATACATTATAATCTTTTAACATAAAAGAAATCATTATGGCATAAAGTGAGGACACAGATGGAAGCGAAAAGACAGGATATCGGGATGGATATAGATGAAAATAAAAAGATACACAAAATAAAACCAATACACAGGATAAGGCCGATACATCAAATAAAGAAGATAAGCCGGATGGATCAGAAAAGAGGAAGCACAGAAAAGTACGTCGGCATCGCGCGAGATTTTAAGCTGGGTACTTACATTTGCCCTAGCGATCGGGGCAGCATTTCTGATCAAGAATTATCTGATCATCAACGCAGATGTGCCGACAGGCTCCATGGAAAATACGATCATGCCGGGGGACCGCCTGATCGGAAATCGTCTCGCATTTTTAAAGGATACACCGGAGCGCGGGGGATGTTGTGATTTTCCATTATCCGGATGATGAGGAAGAACTTTATGTAAAGAGTGATCGGACTGCCGGGGGCGGAAGTCCGCATTGACGATGGAAAGATGTATATTGATGGAAGTGAAACGCCGCTGGAGGAAGATTATTTGAAGGAAGAATGGACGGTGGCAACCATATTTAGGACCACTGTTATTTATTTGAAGTACCGGATGACTGTTATCTGGTATTCGAAAAATCAGGGCATAGATTTTAAATGGAAGTGTTTGGAAACAGGCATTGTATGAGGACACAGGGGGATCAGACATGATAACATTTCTTTCAAAGTTTTTTATTAAAGAAAAGAGGATAAAGGAAAGATCAGACAGGAGTATGGTATTCTCTGCGGTATGGTCGGAATCTTTTTAAATATTCTGCTTTTCTGTGGCAAATTTTTTGCAGGAACGATCAGCCATTCGATCGCTGTGACTGCGGATGCATTCAACAACCTGTCAGATGCAGGATCTTCCGCTGTTACGCTGATCGGATTTAAGCTGGCAGGAGCAAAACCGGACTCGGAGCATCCGTTTGGCCACGGACGGATCGAATATGTATCGGGACTGATCGTTGCGGCAGCAATCCTTCTGATGGCGTATGAACTGATCAGGGATTCTATTATAAAGATCATTCATCCGGAAGAAACAGAGTTTTCCGTAATGGTGGTTGTGATCCTCATTATTTCGATTCTTGTAAAACTGTATATGTATCTTTATAACAGTGGGGTTGCAAAAAAATTGATTCTGCTGCCATGAAGGCAACGGCAACCGACAGTCTGAGCGATACCTGCGCAACAGCAGTGG
>VOFH01000339.1_pt1 | contig 20276 bp, 37 predicted proteins | sample 5384091 | NCBI WGS metagenome assembly VOFH01 (sample SAMN12384727, study PRJNA508395) | human gut metagenome | isolation source: healthy gut G | host: Homo sapiens
TCCACCAATTCAGATTAGCATAAACACCAACTTGATATCCTGCATTACTTATCTTATTGCAAAATGTTTCAGCCATTTGTTTTATCAATGTATTTCCAAGCTCTATCTGACTATTATCTTCTAAGTCATAGTACACTGGATATGCCAAATTATAACCAGAAATCAAACGTAATACATGATCAGCTTCGCTTTCTGCCTCTGCTGTATTTTCAGCACATGAATAGATATATACGCCAAAAGGAATGCCTAATCTTGTACACTCAGACACATTGTATTGCCATCTCTTATCATCCTGATCGGTAACATTATTACCCCATCCAACACGAAGAATAACAAAATCCACATCTGATTTTTTTACTTTTTTCCCAATTTATTTCTCCATTATGTTCACTTACATCTATAACCTTTCCTGTTGCCCCTTCTACAGGATCCCCCAATAATTATAGCAGACCCCATTAATCTTTTTTTTATATGCCTGTGAAACATCTCTGCTTGCATATTCGCTTATTGATTCATTTTCAATCACTTCACCATTAGAATACCGAAAACTATTTTCCACAAAACTACTTTGATCTCTAACTTCATTTAATTGATCTGTATCTTCTGATTGATTTTCTTCTGTTTCAATATTCTCTTGATTTTCTATATTTTCTGTTGGCTCCCCATTATCCTGTTCAGCTTCTGCTTCCTGCTCAGTATTTTCCTGTACCATCGCATCACTATTCGTTTCGCTTACAGTTTCTTCTACATTTTCTGCCAAAACCGCCATCGGCTGACACATACATAAAATCACTGTCATTACCAATGATAATATTCTTACTTTTTTTCATCTAAACTTACTCCGTCATATCCTCAATTGCCTTTTACTAATTGTAAGTATCATATGCTTTTTTATAAAAAATCATAATTATCTTTGTTAAAAAAGAAGGCCAAAATTTATTAAACATTTCTGTATCTTCTTTTATTCGTCTATGATCTACAATAAATTCCTTGCTCGTTGCTCCATCATGAATTCTATAATAAATTAACGGTTTATCACAATACCCAAAATGTGCATCTTTTTATCTCTGCACACTTCAAAAATGTATCCCAATCAATACAAAATTTCATCTCAGAAGTAAAAAATCGGTTTGCCTACAACCTTTTTATTATATGTCACTCCCGGACAACAAATACAATTTCCCAGTGATAATATTCTCTTTCTCCACCATTTTGAATTAGCTAATTTCTTAACTCTCATTGGTTGCCGAAGAACTTTACGAAGTTTACTGTTTATATCTCTCTTTCCAACTTTTCCACCTTTAAGTGGCAAATAATCCACAATAAAGATAGACATCTTATCATCCGGGATTCTTTTTAACATTTCTTCAACATAATATTCATTATAAACATCATCTTGATGTGCAACAGTAACATAATTAGTTTCCGTACATTCTACTGCAAAATTCCAATCATCACAAATATCACTTTTTCCTTCTTTGACATAATATGCAAGATCGTATTTTTTTGCCATATTTTCTATAAATTCACAAGGTGTTGAGGTACATACTATAATATTACTCTTTACAGTTTGACTCATCAGCGACTTAATGCAACTTTCCAAATATGGCGACTCTTTATATGCGCATACTGCAAAAGTATGATCCGTATTCTGGTATTCCATTTCATTTATCCTTTCTCAGCAAATGTCCAAAACTTATTCATCAAATAATTAATAGGTGTTGTAATCATAACATTTATAATAGAGACAATTGTCTGCGATATTCCAAGGAAATTGACCTGTATATAAAGCAACAAAAGAACTGAGCAAAAAACTCATCCCATACGAAATATATGTTTTTACCAGTGATTCTTTCTTTTTCCCACTTTTTTGCTTCCTTTTTAAATACAAACTTACTATTCCAGTAATATGCATTTAAAGTCCCAGTTACAAATCCCCCGCATTAGCAATCATATAATAAACTCAATAAAGGTAAAAATATAATATGTTACCAATGAAACTATTGTATTACTTACTCCAACTATACCAAATTTTATAAATTGAACTCCTATCTTTTCCCATAATTCTTTTAATTTTCTCATGTTTCTCTCTTACCTTAAGAATTTTTCCACTCTGAAACGCGGTCTTCCTTTTGCTTCCATATAGATCTTTCCTATATACTCGCCAACTACACCTAATCCTAATAAGATTAGACCTCCAAATAACCAAATAGATACTACAATTGTAGCCCAGCCAGAAACAGTATTTCCTCTTACTGCGCCAATAATAAACCACAAAATCATAAGCGCACTTACTCCTAATGCACCCACTCCAAGTGTTGTAATCATACGAATTGGTTTTATACTAAAAGATGTAATTCCATCAATTCCAAATGCGAGCATTTTTTTCAATGGATACTTAGATTCCCCTGCAAAACGTTCTTTTCTTGCATACTCAACAATATCACTTTTATATCCAATCAATGGAACAATTCCTCGCAAGAACAAATTAACTTCCTTATATTCTGATAATGCGTCTAATACAGTTTTACTCATTAATCTATAATCTGCATGATTAAATACAATATCAACTCCCATTGCCTGCATAATTTTATAAAATCCTTCTGCAGTTGTCTTTTTAAAAAAGGTATCTGTTGCACGAGAATTCCTCACCCCATATACAACCTCGCATCCCTCTTTGTATTTTTCAACAAATTTATCCACTACATCAATGTCATCTTGTAAATCTGCATCCATGGTAATCGCCATATCACACAAATCTTTTACCGTCATAAGTCCTGCTAATACCGCGAACTGATGACCTCGATTATGCGCTAATTTTACTCCTCCAATTTTGGAATTTTCACTGTGATATTTTTCGATTAATTCCCAAGTTCTATCCTTTGAACCATCATCCACAAAAAACGATCCTACTCTCTTCCGAAATTGCTCCTGTTGAAATCATATCACTCAATTTATTTCCCAATTCTTTCTGCGTTTCCGGAAGAACAGCTTCTTCATTATAACAAGGAACTACTATATACAATATATCGCTCATTTTACTTATTCCTCTTTCTTACTTTTCTGGATATAACCCTTTGTCTATCAATGCTTTAACCTCTTTAACAACAAACTCTTTATCTTCTTTATAGGTAACACCAAACCATTTGTCACAAGATTTTAACACTCTTACACAAACCTTATTTTCTTTCAGAAGTTCTCCAATAATTGTTGGGAGTAAATATTCTCCTTTCAGATTTCCTTCTTCTTGTGTTTTCAAAAATTCATCAAATCCATTTTTCAAAACATCAAAAATTCTGGCATAAATCCCCACATATTCATAGAAACCGGTGTATCTGCATCAATTACTTTTTCATTTTCACCATTCTTAATTGCGGCACCAGTTGCAGTCTTAATAATATTAGAAGTTTCTACTATCTCTGTAAGTAGTTGTTTTTCATCTACTTTGCATACTCCACGAGTCACTCCACCGTTTTCACTTAACGTGTTTTTTTAAGACAAAGCTAACCATACTTACATTCATTTTGTCAGCTTTTTCTTCATTCTTTGTCAATTCATTAAAAGCTTCTACATATGCTTCTTTTCCATAATAGTCATCTGCATTAATTACCAGAAACGGTTCTTTCACCACTTCTTTACAGCATAAAATTGCCTGACCTGTTCCCCATGGTTTTGTTCTTCCCTTAAATTTTTCTTTATATTCATCAGGAATATCATCAACTTCCTGAAACACATATTCAACCTTAATCTTTTTTTTCAATACGATTTCCTATTATTCTGCGAAAATCTTCCTCTATATCTTTTCTTATAACAAAAACAATTTTATCAAAACCTGCTTCCATCGCATCATGAATGGAATAGTCCATAATGATTTCACCCTTTTGGTCCAACCGGCTCTAACTGTTTGATACCACCACCAAACCGACTTCCTATTCCAGCTGCCATAATAACTAATGTAGCTTTATTCATACTCGTTTCCTCCATTTGTAAATTACAAATTTTTGCATACTTTTTCATTATAACATACCATACTTTTAAAAGAAATATATTTGCATTATTTTTAGGCTTATCCAAATAAAAAACTCCAGTACAAAAACGCACTAGAGTTTTACTTATTATTTATTCAAATTTAAATGTATCTTTTAATCCTTTCCACAATATATCTTTTTCACTCAAATTCAGTTTCGTCCCATCTTTTAATGTATAGCTCTCACCACTCGCAGTTCCTTTATACTCCCCAACCAGTTCTGGCCACTCAATCCCTATTTCCGGATCATTCCACGCAAGTCCACCTTCGTCGCCCGGATGATAAAAATCTGTACACTTATAACAAAATTCTGCTATATCCGATAATACTAAAAATCCATGCGCAAACCCTTCCGAATATAAAATTGTTTTTATTTTCTTCTGTTAATTCAACGCCAAACCATTTTCCATATGTATCGGAATCACTTCTCAAGTCTACTGCAACATCAAATACACTCCCTTTTACTACTCTGACTAACTTACCCTGAGGGAACTGTTTCTGAAAATGCAAACCTCTCGCAACACACCTTTCATTGAAGAAGATTGATTATCTTGAACACATATCATATCAAGTCCCATCTCTTCCATATCTTTCTGGTTATAAGTTTCCATAAAATATCCACGTGCATCACCATGTACAGTTGGTTCAATAACACAAAGTCCCTTTATTCCACCTGCATTTTTTTCAACTTTTATCTGTCCCATTTATTATGCTCCCTACCTAAAATTCAATTTTTCTCAAGTATCTCTTCAAAGCATCCTGCGGTTTAAACCCATTCTCTAATAATTTTCTTTTATCTAACTTGCTATTAAATGGACGTTTTGCCTTTGAAATACCATATTCTTCAGTCGTAACCGGAATCACACTAACATTATCTTCTGCGTATTCCATTCTTCCCATCTCTACTGCTTGTCTAAATATTTCTTTTTGTAAATTCATACCAACTAATATAGCCACCTTCATTTGTCGCATGATAATACCCATATTTTTCTGTTTCAATCATATCCACAAAGCAATCGTGCTAAATCATATGTATATGTTGGTGTTCCAATCTGATCATTGACCACTCTAAGTGTGCTATGTGTTTTAGCAACATTCAACATTGTCTTAATAAAGTTCTTCCGTTAACCCCAAAACCCACGCAATACGTACAATAAAATATTTATCAAGGTTTACACTTACTGCCAGTTCCCCTTCTAATTTAGTCTGTCCATATACATTTAACGGTTTATAAGCTGTACAATCCGGCGTCCACGGTTCTGTTCCTTGCCCATCAAATACATAATCCGTAGAAATGTAAACCATTTTTGAGTCAAGTTTTTTACAAACTTTAGCGATATTCTCTGTTCCGCCTGCATTGATGGAACGAACTCTTTCCACTTTATCATCATCTTCTGCAAGATCCACCGCTGTCCAAAGCTGCACAGTGAACAATAACATCCGGCTTCAGTTCTGTAGAACATTTTCAACATTTTCTTTATTGGTAATATCCAGAGAAACGTAAGGCATTGTCGCAACAGCACTTCCATCCTGCACTCCCGAATATTCGGAGCAATATCTGAGCCAATTCCTTCATAACCTCTTTTATTTAATTCATTCATGACATCATGACCAAGCTGGCCTGCCACACCTGTTACAAATGCTTTCATTTCTTATCGCTCTAATATTCTTATCTGTTTCCATACATTTTTTCATAATAATTCTGATATTCGCCAGAAATAATTGTCTCCCACCATTCCTTATTATCTAAATACCACTGAATTGTCTTTTTTAATACCGTCTTCAAATTTTGTTTCGGAAGCCATCCCAATTCATTGTGAATCTTTGTTGGGTCAATAGCGTAACGCATATCATGACCTTTACGGTCTGTTACATGAGTGATCAGACTTTCCGGCTTTCCAAGTTCTTTACAGATAATCTTTACAATGTCAATGTTTTTCATTTCATTATGTCCGCCAACATTATAAACTTCTCCAACACGTCCATTATGGATAATTAAGTCAATTGCACGACAATGGTCTTCTACATATAACCAGTCACGAACATTTAATCCCTCACCATAAACAGGTAACGGTTTATCCGCTAAAGCATTTGCAATCATCAACGGAATCAATTTCTCTGGAAAATGATACGGTCCATAGTTATTTGAACAACGACTGATCGTTGCAGGTAACCCATAAGTTCTGTGATAAGCAAAAACCAGTAAGTCTGCGCCCGCTGCTTTAGAGAGTCGCTATATGGAGAACTTGTATGGATTGGTGTCTCTTCTGTAAAAAATAAGTCTGGTCTATCTAGTGGAAGATCTCCATAAACTTCATCTGTACTTACCTGATGATATCTTTGAATGCCGTATTTGCGACATGCATCCATCATAACTGCTGTTCCTTTAATATTTGTATCTAAGAATATCTCTGGATTCTCAATAGAGCGATCTACATGAGATTCTGCCGCAAAATTTACAACCATATCTGGATGTTCTTCTTCAAATAATTTATATATTGCTTCTCTATCACAAATATCAATTTTACAAAAACGGAAATTAGAGTTATCCATTACTGGTGCCAAAGTAGATAAATTACCTGCATAAGTAAGTTTATCTACACATACAATTCTATAATCAGGATATTTATCTAACATGTGAAACACAAAATTACTTTCCTATAAATCCGGCTCCCCGTTACAATAATTGTCATTTTTTCATCCTCTTCTTTCTTAGTATAAATGTTCTTGATATTTTCCATCCAATACATCTTTCAGATATTGTCCATACTGATTTTTTTCAATATTTCATAGACCTTAAGAACTTCTTCTCTCGAAATCCACCCGTTCAGATACGCAATTTCCTCTAAACACGCAATTTTTCTATGCTGATGTTGTTCTACTGTCTTAACAAAATTAGTTGCATCCACCAAAGATTCGTGTGTTCCCGTATCAAGCCATGTAAAGCCTTGTCCGAGTAATTCAACATTTAAACTATTATCCTCTAAATAGATACGGTTTAAATCTGTAATCTCCAATTCTCCTCTTCCACTAGGTTTTAAATTCTTTGCATATTCTACAACCCGATTGTCATAAAAGTAAAGTCCTGTTACACAATAATTGCTCTTTGGATTTTTTCGGCTTTTCCTCTATTGAAATAGCCTTTCCATTCCTATCAAATTCTACAATTCCAAAACGTTCGGATCATCAACATAATAGCCGAAGACCGTTGCGCCTTTTCCTGTTTCAGCATTCTTTACAGCGCCTTCAATCGTTTCTTCAATCCATGACCAGCAAAATATTATCGCCAAGAACCATTGCTACCGGTTCATTTTCTATAAATTGTTCACCAATAACAAATGCCTGAGTAAACCATCTGGGCTAGGCTGCACAGCATATTGAAGATTCACACCAAACTGATGACCATCTCCTAATAAATCCTCAAATCTCGGTGTATCTGCTGGAGTTGAAATAATTAAAATATCTCTGATGCCTGCATTCATCAATACTGACATAGGATAATAAATCATCGGTTTGTCATATATTGGAAGCAACTGCTTTGATGTTACTCTAGTTAATGGATAAAGTCTTGTCCCTGACCCACCCGCAAGAATAATACCTTTCATATAAATCCCCTTTCTGCTGTATCTATATTTACTAATATGCTTTTTATTATAATAGGTGACCTTGCGTCACCTTCAAGATTTTTTTATTTTTACACACAAAAATCCCCGCTTCTTTTGTAACAAAAAAATTTTTTCACTTTTTTCTTTTACGTAATCTCTAAATTCATTATAGCGATTTAATATATATTGGTTTTGATTTCCATGGCACGAAAGAATATACGCTATAAGTGGTTCTCCTTCTTGAATTTCTAACCAATCAGAATATTCTTTCCAATCTATACTTTTAAAATATGGTTTTAACACCTTTTCTCCATTTTCTTTTCCAAATTTTTCGTATAACTCGTCTGCTGATAATACAATTCTATTATCAAATCCCTTACCAAATCACTAACTTCTTTCATATGATTTTTCCCATATGTGCTACATACAAACATCCCTGTTTTTTTAAGACTCTAGCTATCTCACTGCAAGTTTTCTTTAAATTTTCACAATAAAACAACATGTGATTTGCTATAATCACATCAAATGTTTCTGCCTCATATGGTATATTTTCGGCATCTACTATTTCAAATTTAAATCTTTTATCTTCTGATCCCACATTTCTTCGAGCATCTCTTAACATCCCTTCTGAAACATCAGAAAGATTTATCATTATTTTTCGGGGAATTTGATAGTCATTCTCTTCCCAAAGCATTCCATTTCCACAACCTATTTCAAGAACTTTCATCCCATCTTTCAAATTAAGTTGATCAAATATCCACGGAAACCATCCTTTTTATTTTTAGAATATAAACGGTGCAAACGAATCCTTGATGAAATATTTGTTGCATTCTGATATTGTTTTTTCACCGCTTTCTCCATACCCGTAAGATGAATCAAATTTAACATTTTTTCCCAATTTACAGCATGATGCTCTTTTATTTCATACGATGTATCCTCAATAGCTGTTTCAACTAATTGAAGCTGTTCAATTTTATCTCGAACTAACTTTAATTGTACTTCCAATGAATCTAACATAAAATGATAATCCGTATCACCAATTGTCATGTTCTTAATATCATTTAATGAAAAACCCAAAAACTTCAGCAGAAGTATCTGCTGAAGCCTTGCGAAATCCTCATCTGTATAAAAACGAGCTCCTGATTCACTTACAAAAGATGGTTTTAGTACATCATGACTATCATAGTATCTGATAGTACGTACTGTAACCTTTGCCATATGTGCAAATTCTCCTGATGAATAAAAACCTTCCTTTTTCATTTTCCTGCTATTCTCCAATCCCACTCTCCACCAGTTCTACCATCGCTTCAAGTGCCTTTTCTTCATCTTTTCCTTCACACACAATCTCAATCGTATCTCCGGACTTAATGCATGCACCAAGCACGCTCAGAACACTTTTCGCGTTTCCTTCCGTATCCCGGTAATGAAAAGTGATCTTACTTTCATATTCCAGTGCCATCTTGCAGAAAAGTCCTGCCGGTCTCAAATGTAATCCCGTCGGATTTTTGATCGTTACCTTTTACTGATCATTTTCTCCTCCACTGCTCTTTGTCAATGTGATCTGTACATTGATCGTATCTTCAAGTTCAATTCCGTCAGGAAGTGTAACCTGAATCGGAACATTATAGGTTCCCGCTGTCTTGCAATCGTTCAGATTGATTGACACGTTTCCTTTTCAAGAGTAAAATCATCCAGATCCTCTTTAGAACCACGCACAACAATTTCCAGATTGCCCTGTTCTGCATATGACACCTTGTAATCCTTTGGTGCATTCAGCGGCGCAATGGAATTGTATGGGAATTCGACTGTCTTAGTTCCGAATTTCTCTACCTGGATCTTTATAACGATCGGTACGCCTCCTGCGCTGTCCTGGTCTGTCTTTGCCCAGTACGGAAGATAATTGGCGATATCTACTGTCTTCTCTATTGTCTTATCCAGACCATCTTCTGCCAGCTCTTCTGCCGGAATTTCAATAGAATCCACCGTTTCCAGTTGCTCCTCTGTGCCTACGATCTGAATACTTTCCGGCTGGATACTGATTCCGCTGAAATGATATCCGCTCGCAGTACCGATCAGTGAAGTATCAAATTCTACCGGAATACTCTTTGTCTGAAGCATGGTGATTTTTACCTTCAGTCCTTCGTCTCCCAGGTTATTCTCAATCTGTGTCGAATCTATGATCTTTCCATTGTTATCATAAAGAATCAGCTCTGCTTCTTTTTTCCTCATCTTTAGACTGTCCTGAAACATCGACAAGTGCTACCACCTTATCGATTGAATCGATTACTGATTCTGGCCGCTGATCTTAATCTTCTCCGGATTTGCTTTCAGCTCACCCACCTGATATCCGTCTCTCGGTGTTCCCGAACTGGTTGCAGTGATCGGGAAAGTCTCTGATTTTCCAAGTTCAATGCTTACTCGCAGATTGATCGGGTTGGCAGTTGCCTCAAACCTTCCTGCATAAGAAGGGATCGATATATCGATCGGGATCAGGGATCTGGTTCTGACATCCAGATTCTTCATATCCGCTGTTGCCCTGATATCATCAGTTTTAATTTTATTTAAAATAGAACGTTTTGCCTTTACTGTTACGGATACCGTCCTGCTGTCATCCAGAATCTGATATGTATTGCCCGGATTTGTTACGATTTCCGGATGTGTCACTGTCACCTGGATTCCGGAAAATGTCCGTTCGTCCACCGGATCTTCAATATTCATAACAATTATCCATAAAAGGACAGAGAATACAAATGCCAACAACTTAAGACCCCAGTTTTTAGTCAACGCCCTTTTCATGCGATCTCCATCCTTTCCATATTTTTTCAAACGTCCGATCTCCACACTCTTCTTACTGATAGATTCCAGACGTTTTTTCAGATATTCCGGTGTAACATTGCGCACAAGCTGTCCGCCCATCGCTACAGATACATACCCGGTCTCTTCTGATACGGTGACGATCAGAGCATCACTCACCTCACTCATTCCGACTGTCTTTGCACGATGTCTTATCCCCAGCTCCTTACTGATTCCCATATTGTCTGACAGTGGAAGATAGCAGGTCGCTGATACGATCCTGTCTCCACGGACAATGATCGCGCCATCATGAAGTGGTGTGTTGTGTTCAAAAATATTGATCAATACCTGCGGTGATACAATACAATCCAGCGCGATTCCGGTACTCTCGTATTCTGTCAGCATGATTGCCTGCTCTACGACGATAAGCGCTCCTGTCTTCACTGCTCCCATCGCAAAGGATGCTTCTACGATTCCATCGATCGTTTTCTGGCTGAAACGTACATTATCTTTTCCTCTTTTATCCAATGCTACCATATTGGGAACAAATTGTTTTTCCCCAGTTTTCCAATGCTCTTCTGAGCTCAGGCTGGAAAATGATCACGACTGCGGTTGCCATGACCGGAAGCGAATTCTGTGCAATCCACAAAATCGTATACATTTTAAAACTGCAACCACCAGAATAAACAATGCAACAACCAGAATCCCCTCAGCAAAGCATCCAGGCTTTTGTATTCTTTATCCAGAGAATAATCTGATAGAATAAAAATGTAATAATCAGTATCTCAACAGCATCTACTACCCGGATCTGCGGGAAGTACCACGATTCTGATACAAATTCTTTTTAAAACCTGTGTTAATACTGTGTTCAACAGTGTACCCCTTTTTCTATCCGTTATTTATACCCCTGTTTTATAATATTTCCCTATTTGTTATCGCTATTCAGTTCATTTTCCACAATGCTCTGAATATCCAGTTCTTCCTTCAGGCTCTGTGCAAGAAGGATTTCATCTGTATTGCCCCCAACTCTTGTCGGTCGCTGAACTGCCGGACTCTTTGGCCGTTTTACCTTAGAAGCCGTTTTTGTTTTGCGTACTGCCGGTTTTCCGTCTGCCCACTCTTCGACCTCTGTCTTCTCTCCGGCTCTGTTCCCGCAATCTCACCTGTTTCTTTCCGCTCATTGATATGTTTGACCGTCTTCTCGGAGCTTTCACCGAAATCTTAGGGATGGCTTTTACATAATAGTAATATTCATCATCCTCAAACTGGAGACGTTCTGTTCTGGAATAATCCACCGAGAACAGGAAAAATTCCATGATAAAACCAATCACGACTGCCGCAATATTTCCAACGATCAGCATATTATAAGAGGTATGTATATCGAATACAATATCTCCGATCACAATTACAACAATATTCACAACCGCACCGGATGCTGCTGCGATTTTCCACGCATGGTCTACCGAAAGCCGGCGCACTGTATACACCACAAAAATAGAGATAATAAATGCGATCACAGTGATCCACAGAGTCTTATCCTGGAATACCGTCTTCACAAACAGCGAAATCTGCCTGGTAATTCCATCCGCACTGGTGATCGCTGTTGCCGAAGTTCTCACACATTCGATCATATAGTAAATGATCGTTCCAAATCCAACCGGTACTGCTGAAATTCCATCCAAGTACAAGCGCACAGGCAACCGGCACCACATACGGAACATGAAGCATAAATGCTACCGGTGTGACCAGCAGAAGAAGTGCCTTTTTCGGAGTAAATCTGCAGTAAAAGATAAACATTACCACAAAGATCAGTCTTGCGCGCCGCCACTCCTATAGACAGTTTGAACAGATGCACAATTACAAGTCCTGCCGCCACATACGCCGTTACAACCGGTGGAAGAAAGGTGCAGATCACTGCCAGTGCCACCGCTACAACCGGTGTCGCCACCGCTTTCATCAGTCCAATATTCTGGTTGATCATAAGAAGTGTAACCAGTGCCAGAACAAACTGCACAGCTTTATCAATATAGATTGATTTCATCGCGTATAATTCCTGTAATTTATCTCTCCATACTATCAGATCATTCATTATCGTTTCTCCCTTTCATACATTCTGTTCAGTCTTGTAAGATCGTGATTGAATTGTTTCACACGCTTTCTTGCTTTTTTCATGTTTGGTTCCGTAAAAATGGGAAGCAACGATTCCATAAAAAAAAAAAAAAAATAACAAGTACCAGATATCCAATTATCACAGCTGCCAAGCATCACAAGAAAATGCATATTCAGATTTTTAATCAGTTCATCCAGAAAAGCAATAACTCCGATTCCCACTGCAACAGCATAGCCGACCGTGACCCATATGATCGTAGCAATGGTGTGAAAGCTCCGGTAATCTTTCTTATAATAAGAACTGATCTTAAAATCTTCCTTTCCCTGTTTGCTTTCGTACATCGCCATCCTTGTCATCAGCTTAACTTTGCTTTTCATTTAACATTTTGTCACCTCATACGTTTTATTCGTATATGCATTACTTTCAGTATAACAAATATCAGATTCCTTGTCCAATACTTACCGTCAAAAAGTATACATTTTCGGCTCCTGCCTTTTTAAGCACTCTCGCCGCCTCGTCTAAGGTACTTCCTGTCGTATAAATGTCGTCGATCAAAACGATATTTTCTCCTTTTACATTTTTCTGCACTGCAAATGCTCCCCTGATATTTCGTTTTCTCCCTTTATCGCCCAGCTCTTTCTGAGGACTAGTCGCCTTAATTCTCTTAACAGCACCTGCATCCATAGCAATTCCGGTATTTTCTGATAATACCTTTGCTACAATTTCTGCCTGATTAAATCCCCGCTTTCTTTTTCGCCGGGAATGCGACGGAACCGGCACGATCAAGGTGATCTTTCTTTCCCATAGATAAGGAAGAAAATGCTCTGCCATTTCTTTTCCGAACGTTTGTCCGTAAATCCTCCGGTTCTGATATTTCATTGCATAAACTGCATTTTCCACTGCATCTTTATGCACCCAGAGACTTCTGCCATCAACAAAAAGATGCTTCTGCCTGGTACAGTCATAGCAATATTCTTCAGCCGGATCTGTCAAAGGCTTTCCACAGCACATGCATCTTACTTCACCAATATAAGGAAGTTTTTCACGGCACGCCTTGCAGATTCCATTGTGTTCCGTAGAATGTTTCTTTCCTGCACTTACAATTTCTCCACAAAACGGACATTTTGAGGGATAAATTAGTTCCAGAATTGTTTCTTTGACCTTTTTAAGTTTTCCATCCGCTTTTCGGATTTGATTTTCTACATTTTCTGTGTAACTATCCGCAGAACTCCCGGATCCGTTCTGCCAGACTGGTATTCCGGTTGTGTTCATTGGTATTCTGGATCATCTCCTGGAAGGTCTGGTCATTTCCGACAATTGTCACACATTTTCTGGCTCTTGTGATTGCCGTGTAAAGAAGATTCCTGTGAAACAGCTGTCTCTCCGCTCAGAAGAGGTATAACGACCGCCGGATACTCACTTCCCTGCGACTTGTGAATGGTGATCGCATAGGCAAGCTCCAGTTCTTCCAGCAATTCAAACGGATACTTTACTTTTCTCTTTTCATCGTATTCAACTTCCAGTGTTTCAGTATATGTATTGATCTCGGTGACAATTCCCATATCGCCATTAAAAATCCCCATCCCTTTATCCACCGTCAGTCCATACTTGGTTGTGATCTCCCATTCAAGCTGATAGTTATTCTTGATCTGCATCACCTTGTCGCCCACACGGAATTTGTGATCGCCATATTCTTTTTCCGCTTTTCCCGGCTCCGGTGGATTCAAATACTCCTGCAAAATACTGTTCAGCCTTTCCACTCCCAGCAGTCCTTTCCGCATCGGTGTGAGTATCTGGATATCATATGGTTTTGCATTGACATATTTGGGAAGCTTCTTCTGGATCAGTGTCAGCAGAACACTGATGATCACATTCGGATCCTGTCTTTTCAAGAAGAAGAAATCCCGGCTTTTATTATCCAAAAGAACCGGTTCTCCCCGGTTGATCTTATGTGCATTTACCACAATATCACTCTCCTGTGCCTGTCGGAAAATCCGGGTCAGCATGACAACCGGAAAACATTCCGATGCGATGAGATCCTTCAAAATACTTCCCGGGCCTACTGATGGAAGCTGGTTACAGTCCCCTACCAGGATCAGCCTTGTCCCCGGTACAATTGCGGTAAGAAGTGCATTCATCAGAGGCAGGTCTACCATAGACATCTCATCGATGATGATCACGTCGGTTTCCAGTGGATTATCTGCATTTCTTGCAAATCCGTTCCGGTTCGGGTTCTCATCCTCCTCCGGATTACCGTTCACCTCCAGAAGCCGGTGGATCGTCTGCGCTTCCCATCCGGTTGCCTCTGTCATTCTTTTTGCGGCACGCCCGGTTGGTGCTTTGCCAGCATAATTTCCATATTCTCACTGTGAAAATATTCGATCATAGCATTGATCGTCGTCGTTTTTCCGGTTCCAGGACCTCCTGTGAGAATCATAATTCCATTCCGTACAGCCGCCATGACCGCATTTTCCTGCTTCTCATCAAGCTGCATTTCGGCTTCTTTTTTCAATCTGATGGATCTTTTTTCGATCACTACATTGGCTTCTTCATATTCCAGATTCAGATCATGCAGCATTTTCGCGGTATTGAGTTCCAGATAATAAAAAGTGGGACACGTATACCCGCAGACCTTCTTCAGATTCTTTGAGTACGATCTTCTTTTCCATCGACAGATCCATCAGGTATTTCTCAATATCCTTAATCTCCACTTCCAGAAGTGCAGATGCCCGACGAAGCAACACGTCCTTTGTCAGATAGACATGCCCTTCGGCAACACTCTGCTGTAAGGTATAAAAATACCACTCCGGATACGGAAATCCGAGTCTGAATGAATGCCGATCTTCGTTGCGATTTCATCAGCGATCTTAAATCCGATCCCCTGAATCTGATCTGCAAGCTGGTATGGATTTCCTTCCAGTACCTGATAGGTCTTCGGACCGTAAAACTGATAAATCTTTCTTTGCAAGTGTCGTCGAAATCCCAAATTTCTGAAGATAGATCATTGCCTTCCGCATATCTTTTTTCTCTTCTACCTGTACAGCGATCTCTCTTGCCATACGTTCGCTGATCCCACGCACCTCCGCAAGTCTTTCTGGTTCTTCTTCGATGATTCGGAAGGTGTCTTCCCTGAATTTTTCACAATCCTGCCGGCAAGAGATGCACCAACCCCTTTGATTGCCCCTGATCCCAGATAGCGTTCAATCGAAAGCAGATCTTCCGGTGCTTTGATCTCATAATTCAGCACTCGGAGCTGTGTTCCATATACACTGTGAACCACATATTCTCCGTTCACCTCAACCAGCTCTCCCTCTGATAAATAGTTAAAGTTTCCGACACAGGTCAGATCGCCATCATCATTATTCAAATTAAATACGGTATATCCATTGTCTTCATTGCGAAATACAATGTGTTCTACGTAACCTTTTACTGTTTCCATACTTTTTTCCTTTTTAAAAGGCTGTCTCTCTACAGAAACAGCCTTCTCATGTGCTTATCACTAGAAATCTTTTTTTCCGTTCATAAACTCCACATACTGACCGGTACCGATTGCAACAACCTTCATCGGGTCTTCCGCTGTCATCGTATTGATGCCTGTCCTTTCTTCGATCAGTTCTTCCAGCCCGCGAAGCAGTGCACCTCCACCTGTCAGTACAATTCCACGATCCAGAATATCCGCGGAAAGTTCCGGCGGTGTTCTCTCCAGAACCCCAATGACCGCTTCGACGATCTGACTTGTAGTCTCATGCAGTGCTTCTTCGGTCTCAGAAGCCGTTACCGTGACCGTCTTTGGCAATCCTGTTACCAGGTTTCGTCCCCTTACTTCCATTGATTCATCTTCTACAAGAGGATATGTCGTTCCGATCTTGATCTTGATATCTTCTGCTGTTCTGTCTCCGATCAGCAGATTGTGCTTTTTCGGACATAACGGACGATTGCTTCATCAAAATCATCACCTGCAACTTTTAATGATGTATTCACAACAGTTCCTCCAAGGGAAATCACCGCAATGTCGGATGTACCACCACCGATATCCACGATCATATTTCCACAAGGCTTTGAAATATCTATCCCTGCTCCTATTGCTGCCGCCACAGGTTCTTCAATCAAATGTACTTCCCGCGCACCGGCTGCAAAAGCAGCCTCTTCTACCGCCTTTTTTTTCTACTTCTGTAACACCACTTGGTACACAGATACTGATTCTCGGCTTCTTAAATGTACGTTTCCCCAGAGCTTTCTGAACAAAATATTTGATCATTTTTTCTGTGACAATGTAATCGGAAATAACGCCCTGTCTGAGAGGTCTTACCGCAACAATGTTCCCCGGTGTCCTTCCAAGCATCAGCCTTGCTTCTTCACCGATTGCTTTTATCATATTGGTATCTCTGTCAAAGGCAACGACTGAAGGTTCTTTCAGTACAACTCCCTTTCGTTTCACATAAACGAGGATACTTGCTGTTCCTAAATCAATTCCTAAATCTATTGACATAACGATTCCCCTTTCACATACTCACCTTATTATAATCAAATCTTTAATAAATAGGAAGTCTTTTTTTTCAAGTTCAGGATTTTTTAAGATTTCTGTATCATTTTCTGTCCAGCATCATTTTGATGTATTTTCCTGTATATGAATTCGGGTTTTCTGCCACTTCTTCCGGTGTACCGCACGCAACAACTGTGCCCCCTTGTCACCGCCTTCCGGTCCGATATCGATAATATAATCTGCTGTCTTGATCACATCCAGGTTATGTTCGATCACGATAACCGTATTGCCATCTGCCGCGAGTCTGTGCAGGATTTCCGTCAACTTGTGCACATCTGCAAAATGAAGTCCGGTTGTCGGTTCGTCCAGAATGTACACTGTCTTCCCAGTGCTTCTCCGGCTCAGTTCAGTTGCAAGCTTGATCCGCTGTGCTTCACCGCCGGAAAGGGTTGTAGACGGCTGGCCAAGACGAATATAAGAAAGTCCTACATCGTAAAGTGTCTCCATTTTTCTACGGATACTCGGTACATTTTCAAAGAAATGAAGTGCCTCTTCTACCGTCATATTCAGCACATCATAGATGCTTTTTCCTTTATATTTTACTTCCAGTGTTTCCCGGTTATAGCGCTTGCCCCGCAGACCTCACACGGCACATATACATCCGGAAGGAACTGCATCTCGATCTCAATGATACCATCGCCGGAGCAGGCTTCGCACCGGCCGCCTTTTACGTTAAAGCTGAATCTTCCTTCTTTTTATACCCTCTGGCTTTGGCATCTGTAGATGCCGCAAACAGATCTCTGATCTGATCAAAAGCACCCGTATACGTAGCCGGATTGGATCGCGGCGTTCTTCCGATTGGAGACTGGTCAATGTCGATCACTTTGTCCAGCATTTCCAGTCCTTCAATGCATTTATGCTTTCCAGGAATCACACGGGCACGGTTTAGCTTTTTTCGCCATACTCTTGTAAAGGATTTCATTCACCAATGAACTCTTACCGGAACCTGATACGCCGGTTACACAGGTCATCACGCCAAGTGGGAACTTCACGTCAATATTTTTTCAGGTTATTCTCTGCTGCACCTACAACTTTGATCCAGCCGGTCGGAACTGCGCGGGTTTCCGGAACCGGGATCTTGATCTTTCCGCTTAAATATGCACCTGTGATCGACCGTTCTACTTTCATGATCTCCTGTGCCGTTCCTGGGCAACCAGTTCTCCACCGTGTTCTCCGGCTCCCGGTCCGATATCGATTACCAGGTCTGCCGCAAACATGGTATCTTCATCATGCTCAACCACGATCAGTGTATTTCCAAGATCACGGAGATGCTTGAGTGTTGCGAGAAGTTTGTCATTATCTCTCTGGTGCAGACCGATACTTGGCTCATCCAGAATGTATGCCACTCCCACAAGTCCAGAACCAATCTGCGTTGCAAGACGAATTCTCTGTGCTTCTCCACCGGAAAGAGTTCCTGTTGCACGGGCAAGTGTCAGATATTCCAGACCCACATCCAAAAGAAACTGCAGGCGCGCTTTGATCTCTTTTAATATCTGTCCGCCGATCATCTGCTGCGTCTTTGACAGTTCCAGACTGCTGATAAACCGCTGAAGCCGTTCAATCGACATTGCTGTTACTTCTGAAATATTTTTATCTCCGACCGTTACCGCAAGTGCGCCCTTTTTCAGTCGCTGTCCGCCACATTCTCGGCAAGGTGTGATCTGCATAAAACTCTCATATTCTGCTTTCATAGTCTCCGATCCCGTTTCACGGTATCTTCGCTCCACATTCCGGATCAGTCCGTCAAATGCAACGTCATAGATTCCTTCCCCGCGTTGTCCTTTATAATAGACCTTGACTTCTTTTCCATTAGTCCCACGAAGTAAAACATCCTGGATTTCTTTCGGATACTGTTCAAACGGCGTATCCAGATCAAAATGATATTCTTTACAAAGTGCATCCAGAATTGCACGTGTGAAGCTGCTCTTGTCTGTACAGGACTGCCATCCTGTCACCACGATTGCTCCTTCATTGATGCTGAGTGATTTGTCCGGAATCATCAGTTCTTCTGAAAATTCCATTTTGTATCCAAGTCCAAAACATTCCGGGCAAGCACCAAATGGATTGTTAAAAGAAAAGCTTCTCGGCTCGATCTCATCAATACTGATTCCGCAGTCTGGGCAGGCAAAATTCTGGCTGAAATTCAGCGGTTCCCCTCCGATCACATCCACAACCAGAAGCCCCTCCGCAAGACTTAATACACTTTCTATGGAATCTGCAAGTCTTTTTTCAATCCCCGGTCTGACAACCAGACGGTCTACAACAATCTCAATATTATGTTTTATATTCTTGTCCAATGAGATTTCTTCGGAAAGCTCATACATATTTCCGTCAATCCTTACACGGACATAACCGCTTTTCTTTGCTCTGTCCAGAAGCTTGACATGGGTTCCTTTTCTCCCCCGCACAACCGGTGCCATCAGCTGGATCTTTGTTCCTTCCGGAAGTGCCATGATCTGATCGGTCATCTCATCTGCCGTCTGCTTCTTGATCTCTCTTCCACACTTCGGACAATGCGGAATCCCGATTCTTGCATACAGCAGTCGAAAATAATCATAAATCTCCGTAACAGTTCCAACTGTGGAACGTGGATTGTGGTTCGTTGATTTCTGATCGATGGAAATTGCAGGTGAAAGCCCTTCGATACTTTCTACATCCGGTTTCTCCATCTGACCAAGAAACTGTCTTGCATAGGAAGACAGTGATTCCATATAACGTCTCTGTCCTTCTGCATAAATTGTATCAAATGCAAGGGATGATTTGCCGGAACCACTGAGACCGGTCAGTACTACCAGTTTGTTCCTCGGAATATCCACATCCACATTGTTCAGATTGTGCTCGTTCGCACCTCTGATCTTTATCAGTTCTTTCTTTTCTTCAGCCATCTGTTCTTCCTCTTCTATCTCTTCGCTTTACTCCATCTCATTCAAATGCTTTTTCAGCTCGATCAGCTTATCACGCAGCTCTGCTGCCGCCTCGAAATTCAGCTCTGCTGCCGCTTTCTTCATCTGCTTTTCCAGCTTCTTGATCAGCTTCTCCAGCTCTGCCGCACTCATGGATTCCGGATCTTTTTCCAGCTTCATCTCTTTCTGCTGCAACCTTCTTTGAAATACTGATCAGATCACGCACCGACTTCTTGATCGTCTGTGGCGTGATTCCATGTTCTTCATTGTATTTCATCTGAATCTCACGCCGCAT